>Ga0137418_10000003_pt1 | contig 153429 bp, 123 predicted proteins | sample CZODoug3_1_2_16f_FD_122242 | JGI IMG/M metagenome (GOLD analysis project Ga0137418, IMG submission 122242) | Vadose zone soil fungal communities from Angelo Coast Range Reserve, California, USA - CZODoug3_1_2_16fungal (Hybrid Assembly) | ecosystem: Environmental > Terrestrial > Soil > Vadose...
TCCTGTTTCTCCGGAATCCCTTCGACGATGCGCCGGGTGATGTACTTGGGCGTGGCCATGATCACGGACTTGGCGGAGACGGTTTTCAGCTCCGCACCCTGCATATATGTGACGCTGACTTCGCCCTTATCGGTTGCAACCGCGACGATGGTAGCGTTGGTCAGCATGCGATCCCCGTGCTTGGGTTGCAGCACGTCGACTAGGCGCTTGCTGAGCGCGCCCAGGCCGCCGGGCCAGGTGTAGCGGTCGTCTTTGCGATTCGGGGCGGCCATCCACTGCAATTGCTCCACCACGGGTGCAGCGGGAGAATCTTCCGATCGCGATCCCCAACTGGAGGCGCCAAAGCCATCCCACCAGAGCTGGAGTTCCGGCGGATACCCCCTCAATAGATCGGTGAGCGGAGTGTTGTAAAGTTCGGTCTTGCGCGTCGGGTAATCAATGGCCAGAAATTCCCTGCGGAATTTCTTGAAGGAATCGCGGACCGCGGGTGAGTAGGGAAGCTTGTCAATGCCATCACCCCAGGTGTCAGCGACGAATTCGCCATTCACGATCGTGGGATCGAAGTTGTTGACCGGCAGCGGTTCCAAACCGATTTCCCTGGCGAACGCGACCACCACTTCGTTGTCAACGAATGCGGAGCCCGTGGCATAGGCCTGTCCCTCAAACTCCATCAAGTAGGCATTCCCGCCGAAGTGCGGCTCCTTTTCGAGCAGCAGGAAGTCCCGGTTCTGCAGGAGGTATGCCGCGGTCAGTCCGCTGATTCCGCCACCCACGATGACGACGTCATGCCGAGCCGACACAGGCGGGCGCGAAAAGGCTTTGCCGTCGCGCATCTGATGGCAGATCTTGTTCTCCTCGCCTTCGACCATCGTCGCCGTTTCCGTGGGTGCACGAAAGAGAGCGAGATCCACGGGACACCCGGGGGCCAGTGCCCCTGCCACGACAAACTTGATGAAATCCCTGCGATTTGAACTCACGAACTAGTCTCCTTGTACCGCGGATTCAACCAGCTCCGCCGCAGTTTCCTGCGGCCCCTCCGTACTCACGCGCAAGCGATACCAGAGAACAATGGCCACCCAGGAGAAAACGAAGATGATGGTTGAGATGGCATTTATCTCCGGCGTGATGCCTCGCCGCAATCTCCCCCAGATTTCCAGGGGAAGTGTGTTGTTGCGGCCAATCAAAAAGAAGCTGACGGCAATCTCGTCCATCGAGAGCGTAAAGATAAGGAGGGCCGCCCCAATGATGGACAACTTCAAATTCGGCAGTGTGACACGCCAGAACGTCTGCCGGTAGTTGGCGCCCAAGTCGAGAGACGCTTCCTCTTGTGCTCGGTCCAGTTTCTGCAGGCCGGCGAAGACCTCCGTGGTCGCAACTGAAATCAGCGCAGTCCCGTGCCCGAGGACGATGGTGAGCAGGCTCAGCTTGGTCTGGGCGGTGTTGAAAAGCATCAAAAGCGACAGGCCCGTGATGATTCCCGGCAGGATCAGGGGAAGAAGCACGAGGCGACGGAAGAGAGCCTGGCCAGGAAATCGTGCGCGATCGAGCGCCAGCGCGGCAGGAATTCCGAGTCCGAGCGCGATCACGACCGCACCCAGCGCCACCATCAGGCTGTTGCCCACCGATTCCCAGATCGCCCCATCGGCAAAAAGCGTGCGATACCACTTGAGCGTGAGGTCGCGTGGTGGGAACCCTCCCACTCCAGCGCCGTTGAACGAATAAACAATGAGGACAGCAATCGGCACATATAGAAACGCAAACACCAGGACGGCATGCAACAGTAGCCAGCGGGATCCTTGAACAGTAGGGTTCTCCACGTTCATGAGAAGCTCCACTTCTGCTCGAGTCGTTCCGAAACGAACAAGAGACCGACCACCAGCACCAGCATGCACAGGGAGATCGCGGCGCCCAGCGGCCAGTTGTAGGCTGCGCCGAAGAGGCTGACGACAATATTCGAAATCATGATGCCGCTCGGGCCACCGAGCAGCAGGGGCGCCAGGAAGTCGCCCAGGCTCAGCACAAAAGCAAACGTCGCCCCAGCCAGGACGCCCGGGATGGAAAGCGGAAAGACCACTCGCCAGAACGTTTGCAACGGCGGAGCGCCGAGATCCTGGGACGCCTCGACAAGGGTCCGCGGAATGTGCTCCAGCGACGCGTAGATCGGCAGAAACGTGAATGGCGTGTAAATGTGCGTGAGGGTGAGCACCACCGCAAACGGGCTGTACAGCAGAAACTCCAGCGGGTGTTTCGTCAGGTGGACATACTGCAGCAGCGTGTTGAGTACGCCGTCGCTACCCAGAATGGTCTTCCAGGCATATGCCCGTACGAGGTAACTGACCCACAAGGGAATAATGACCAACTGGTAGAGAAGATCCTTCTTTGCACCGGCGTGGAAGGAGAGGAAATACGCCAGCGGGTAGCCCAGGAGAAGCGAGAACAGCGTCACCCGCGCCGCAATCCAGATGGATCGCAGGAGCGTCTGCCAGTACACGGGAACAGTTACAAGCTGGCGGTAGTTGTCGAAATTCCAGGAGTGAACCATGGTCTGCGATGCCGACACCGACCAGAAGCTATAGCAAAACATCAGCAGATATGGCACCAAGAGAAACACAGCTACCCACAACAGGGGAGGCGCGGTGACGGCCGTTCTGTAAGCTCGGGAAAACATCGCTAGTTTCTTTCTGCGGATTCGCGAACCGGTATTGCGTCCGCGGGCCGGAACTCGAATTCCACCTGCCCCGGCCAGTCGGCTCGACTCGCGGTCCGCACCGAAAAAATCAACCCGTCCGGGCATTCGATCTGCAATAGTTCCGTTGCCCCGTGAAATGCCTGGTGCCGAACCTTGCCGCGGAAGCGCACCGAGTCGGGAGCAACCGACGCGGAGGCCGCCAGGCGTATGTTCTCGGGCCTCAGTGAAAACAGAGCCGCTCCGTCAGGCAGTTGCGCGTTCCACGATAGGGAACCGCAGCGCACCACGCTGTCACGAACCTCGCTCCGCAGCAGGTTCGTGTGCCCGATAAACAGCGCGCTGTAGGCAGTTCGAGGCCGGCTGTAGATTTCCCGCGGCGTTGCCACCTGCTCTAACTCTCCCATGCGCAACAGCGCAATCCGATCTGACATGACCATGGCTTCTTCCTGGTCGTGCGTGACAAAGACGAACGAAATCCCCACTTCGCGCTGGAGCGACTTCAGTTCCACCTGCATCTGGCGCCGGAGATTCGCATCCAGCGCCGACAACGGCTCATCGAGCAGCAGAAGCTTCGGGCGATTCACCAGCGCTCTGGCCAGCGCGACTCGCTGCTGCTGGCCGCCACTGATCCTGGACGGCTTGGCCTTCGCCTGGGCGGTCATCTTGACCCGGGCCAGGGCCTGCTCCACGCGCGAAGAAACCTCCGCTTCCGGGTGCTTGGCAACTCGCAATCCGTAACCAACGTTCTGCTCGACGGTGAGGTGGGGGAACAGGGCGTAGTGCTGAAACACGGTATTCACGCGCCGCTTGTAGGGAGGCAGCCGATCAAGCCGTTCGCCGCCCATCCATAGTTCACCGGAAGTTGCGCTCTCGAACCCTGCGACGATCCGCAACAGCGTCGTCTTGCCGGAGCCGCTCTCGCCGAGAATCGTCAGGAACTCACCCTCTGCGACTTCGAACGAAATGTCGCGTAGCACGACATTGTTCCCGAAATTCTTGGCGACGTTGCGAATATCCAAAAGTCGTGAAGAGGCTGTGTTATTCGCGTCGAATTCGGCAGGTGCTCGAGGGGTGGACATGTTTCGTTCTAACGTGCCACCGGCGTCCCGGCCGGCGGGCGTGTGGGCATCTTTCCCATACAGGTTGGATTACTGAGCCGCCTTCACTTCGTTCCAGATCTCGTTGTACTTCGCTCGGCGCGGAACGTCCTGCCAGAAATAGATTCGCTTCTGGTAGTTGTCCACGTCATCGAGATGCAGAATCCGGCGCTCGTCGGAGGTCATGAGTTGTCCCGCTTGCGGATTCGCGGGGGTGTAGTGTGTAACGTCAGTCACGAGCTTTTGTGTCTTCGCCTGCACCATATACTCGAGAAACTGATAAGCGAGGTCTTTGTTCTCGCTCGCGGATGTGATCATCAGGTGATCAATCCAGCCGGTGGTGTTCTCTTTGGGAATCGTTTCGCCCACAGGAAAATTCTGCTTTTTCAGCTCCACCGTATTCAACGGCCAACCCATTGCCGCCACCACCTCGTGATTCTGAAACAAGTTCGTAAGCTCGCCGCCCGTGGCCCACATCTTGCGGACATTTGGTTTCAGTTCGAGCAGCTTTTTCTTCACGGCTTCCAGTTGCTCGTCGCTCAGCTTGTAGAGTTGGTTCGGATCGGGCTTGTCGTATCCGAGAATCTGCGCCGCCATGTAGACCGTGGAGAGTTCATCCCAGACCGAAATCTTCCCGCGATACTTCGGGTCCCACAGCACATTCCAGCTGTCTGGCGGTTGGGCAAATTTCTTGGCGTCGTAGATCAGGGAATTTGGTCCCCAGGTGAAGGGCACACCATACACGTTGCCATTCACGCGTACGAGCGGCAGGGAAGTGAGCTTCCTGGTAAGCTGGCCGTAGGTCGGAATCCTCGACAGGTCGAGCGGCGCCGCCAGGTTCGCCGACGCGATCATGGTCGCCACGTCGCTCGAAGGCGAAATCACGTCGTAGTTGCTCGCACTTCCGCCCCGCAGTTTCGAGACCAGTTCATCGCTTGTTCCCATGTAGGAGGCCGAAACTTTGCATTTACACTGCTCTTCGAACCCCTTGATGAACGAGGGATCGGCATAACCTTCCCACACCAGCAAGCTTAGCGTGGGTGTGTTCTTCGCGCACGAGCCGAGGCCAAGAATCAAGAGCATGTGTGCAAAGATCAGAGCGCGTCTCTTCATGGCTTCGCCTCCGCAGTGTGGGGGCTCGTCCCTGGCTCCCAGGCCGGGGATTGGTAGACCACTCTCCCACCCACCATCGTCAACAACACTTCGGTCCCGCCGATCTCAGTGGGTTCAATCCTGAACAGATCGTGCGAGACGACAATCAAATCAGCGAGCTTGCCCGGTTCCAGCGAGCCTTCCGTTCTCTCCCGATGACCGCCGATGGCAGCGCCCAGCGTGTAACCCCGAATCGCGTCTTCCAGGCTGATGCGCTCCTTGGGAACAAAGCCGCCCGGAGGATTGCCTTCTGTGGTCTGGCGCGTAAGCGCGTTCTGCAGGCTTGGCCACGGGTTGAGCGTCACAATCGGCCAGTCGCTCCCAAACGCGAGCACTCCGCCGGAGTTCTCAACGCCGCGCCAAGCCCACGCCCGCTGTACGCGCTCTGGCCCTACGTTGCGCGCCCATACTGACAGCGTGTCGTCATTGGGGTATGCGTGCAGCGGTTGGAAACTGGCAATCACGCCCAGCCTGCCGAAGCGCGGAATATCCTCCGCAGTGATGGTCTCGATGTGCTCAATGCGATGGCGTCTGTCGGTTGTGCCGTTTGTCTTGGCAGCATTCTCGTACGCGTCCAGCGCGAGGCGTACCGCACGATCGCCGATCGCATGCGTGAAGATCTGGATCCCGCGTCTGTCCAAGTCTGCGACCGTTCGTTGGTAGGTGGCCGGGTCCCAAAGAAGATCGCCGGACAATTTTGGATCATCACTGTAGGGAGTCAACATCGCCGCAGTGTGCGACTCTACGACTCCATCCATGAAGAATTTCACCGCCCCGGCCGAAAGCCATTCATCGTGATATTTCCGCCGTGCTTCCTCGATCTCTGCCAACTGCGCCGGCGAAATCGTCGGCGGTGCGGCACGATATGCGAGATACATGCGCACGGTCAACTCACCCGCTTTGCGCAATTCCTCCAGCAGGTCCACGTTCTGCAGGTCGCTGCTCGCGGCGCCTACTCCGCTGGCGCTGTGCACGCGCACCAACCCAACGCGGTTCGCCTCCTTCAGGCCGGCTCGGAATGCCTGCAGCCTTTCATCCCGGGTGGGGACAGGGATGGCCTGACTCATGATCGCGTCGGCTGAGTCTTCCTTGAAGACGCCCGTCGCTTCGCCGGTCTTTGGATCACGCACGATCTCGCCGCCCGGGGGGTTTTGGGTCTGCTTCGTGATCCCGGCCAGTTGCAACGCCTTCGTGTTGGCCCACCCGGTGTGGCCGTCGTAAGACGCCAGGTATACCGGACGATCGGGGATGATCTCATCCAGGTATCTCTTGTCGGGGAGGTTCGTCGGACCTACGGATGAATACTGCCAGCCCCGGCCAAGCACCCATGGTTGACCAGGATGTGCATCCGCGTAGGCTTTCACGCGGCGCTGGATTTCCGGGATATCTTCCGCATCATCGAGAGAAATTCGCTGCAAGCTCAACGACCCGTCGAGAAAGTGAATATGGCAGTCGGTGAAGCCGGGCAACACGAGTCTGCCGGCGGCATCCAGCACTTTGGTGGTAGGGCCGCGGTAGCTGTCGAGCTCGCGTTCCGTGCCGACCGCGACGATCTTGTCGCCCCGAATGGCAACGGCTTCAGCCCACGGCTGTTTGCCATTCACCGTATAGACTCGAGCGTTCGTAACGAAAATGTCGGCAGTAGTCGACGCCCCTTGCGCGGATGCCCCAGGGCGCACAACCAAAAGCCAGCCAATCATTCCAGCAAACAGACAAACGCGAATCTTGCCAGCCCGGCTGCCCAAGTTCCCTCTTTCGACCCGGAGATTGTGTTCTCCACGCAAACGGCTAATCTAAAACGTGGGTGGAGTATTCACCCACAGCACCCAGGTCTCGCAGCGTCCCGGGTTCTTCCAGCGATGCGGGGTCGCGCTCTCAAAGTAAAAGCTGTCCCCAGTCTTGAGGCGGAATTCCTCCTTATCGAGTGCGAGGTGCAGTTCGCCTCGTAGCACCAGCAGGAATTCCTCGCCTTCGTGTGTGTAGGACTCCCCGCTGCCAGCCCGGGGCGCGATGCGAAAAAGATGCGGCTCCATCACCGTGTTGCCCCAGGCCAGCAACTCCATGCGCACACCTGGGCCCGCCTCGAGCACCTTGCGCCCCGTCGGCCGAACCAGGCGGCTGTTGGATTCCGCGGGATCAAAAAAGTCCAGGATGTTGGTTTTGTGGAAACGCGCCAGCCTGCGCAGCGTGGCGATCGACGCACTCATCTGCGAACGCTCGACCGCGCTGAGGAAACCCACCGAGATTCCGGCTGCTTTCGCCACGTGCGCCAGAGACAGTCGGCGCCGGATTCGCAATTGACGCAATCGCGCGCCGATTGCTCCGGCAGCGCCATCCGGCGAGGGCCGCACCAAGCCTTCGCGCTTGAGCAACTCCACGATGGCCGGCGCGTTCAGTCCACGCACGCGGCGCAGAAAGCGTGCCCGCTTCAGAAGCTTTACGTCTTCCGCCGTATAAAGACGGTACTTGCTCTTGGTGCGGCGCGGCCGCGTGAGCCCGAGACTTTCCCAAGAGCGGATCACCGACGGAGAAACACCCACCCGGCGCGCGACATCACCGATTTTCAAGTAAGGTTTCGAGCCGTTCGACTTCATGGTGTGGGCGTCTGTTTTCTATCGTTTCGCTTGTGTATGGGATCGGTATTTTTCGCTTGACAGTCAGGTGTAGGTTCTCTAACCTTGCGCGATTATAGCAAGGTTTGTATTCGGCGCAAGCCGGTCTGTTGGCAAAAATCTTCTCCCTGCACCGCGGAGGTCCCATGCTGTCGTCGAAAGCGCGCCAGGCGACGCGAATTCTGGTTGCCTTTTTCTGTCTGGTCTGTTCCACGTCGTCAATTGCTCAGAGTACGGGCGGCCGCATTCTGGGGCGGGTGGCCGATCCCACCGGGGCCTTACTGGCCGGCGTAAAAGTGACCGTCACGAACGAGGCGACGGGCGTTGCCCAGGGAGCCATAACCAATGAGAGCGGTGACTACGCCTTTCTGCAGGTAGCAGTCGGCGCGTACCGGGTGGAATTCGACCAGGCCGGATTTAAGAAAAACTTGCAGCGCGGAGTCACGGTCGATCTGAACCAAGTCGTCACGCTGAACATGATGATGCAAATCGGGGAAGCGAAAGAAACAGTGGAAGTAACGTCGGAAGCTCCGTTGGTGGACACCACCAGTACGCAGCTCGGCGCCATCATGGATCAGCGCCAGGTATCGACCCTGCCGCTCAATTCCCGCGACACCTACCAACTGTTGCAGCTACAGCCCGGCGTGCAGGGTGTTGGTGGCTCCGACCTTTTCTACGGCAGTAATCAGGCGGGCGCAGTCTCCGTCAACGGTGGCCGCGGGCGCTCCAACAACTTCAACGTCAATGGCGGGGACGGCAATGACCTGTTTGTGAACGCACCCGCGATTCAACCCACGCCCGACAGTATCGAAGAATTTCGCGTTCTCTCCAATACGTTTGACGCAGAGTACGGCCGCAACTCCGGCGCGGTAATAAACGTGGTGACCAAGTCGGGAACGAACGGATGGCACGGCAGCGTCTACGAGTTCCTGCGCAATCAAGCTTTCAATGCGAAGGGGTACCTTGATCTTCGACGCCCGGATGACAAGCAGAACCAGTTTGGCGGCACGTTCGGCGGACCCATCAAGAAGGACCGCACTTTTTTCTTCACTTCCTACGAAGGACGCCGCGTCGTCCATGGCATTTCCTCGGACCCGGTCGTGGTCCCGACCGCAGCAGAGAGGGCGGGGGACTTCTCCGCCACGCCCTTTGATCCCACAGCGGTAATCGGCACACAAACCTTCGCGGACATCCTTAACGCGCGTGCGGGCTGTCTCAATGGGGCAGCTCATGTCGGCGATGACTTTGCCACGCTCTTCCCCAATAGCCAAGTCCCGACCGGATGCTTTGACCCTGTGGCCGCTGACATCATGCAGCGCTTTGTGCCCTGTCCGAATTCAGACCCGGGCTGTACCAATGTCACACCCGCCGTTGACAACATCCTTCGCTCCATTCCCAATGAAGACTCGCACGCCAATCAATTCACCCTGAAAATCGATCACCGGATTAGCGACAAACAGAGCCTGTCCGCCTACTACTACTTTAATGACTTGTTCGACGCACAACCCTTTACAAGGTTCCAGGCGCCCACGCCGAATCTGCTGCAGGGTTTCGGCAATAACAATGCTTTCCGCTCGCAACAGGTAAACCTCACACACGATTGGACCATCTCTTCGAACATGGTCAACGAATTCAGGGCGACCTATTTCCGTGAAGCGCAAGGCACATTTTTGCATCCGCAGCGGACTAACCTGGTAGCTGATTCTTGCAGTACCTCGGTAGCGAGCATCTGCTTTACCGGCACCAGCGATACCCCGAGCGTAATTCCGACGGATCCGAAGTTTGGGATCACGCCTAAGCTAGGCGCGACCCGCGAAGGTGTTCCGTTCATCAGCATTTCTGGCGGTTTCACGCTCGGCAACAACTTTGAAGGAGAGTTGCCACAGAAAGGCAACACCTATCAGTTCAGCGACAACCTGACCAAGGTGATCGGGACGCACACAGCCAAGTTTGGCGTAGATTTCCGAAATCAACGCTTTCTGCAAACCCTGTTTTTCGATGTGAACGGCGATTACACCTACTCTGGAGGTGGGCCTAATGACCCGATCGCCCTCGATGCAGTCGGAAATCAGAACCTGTTCCCCAATTACTTGCTCGGCCTGCCCGACTCTTTCTTGCAAGGATCTGCCCAAACCGAAGATGTGCGTGGCGATTCGGTTTACCTGTTTGCGCAAGACAGCTGGAAAATCCGGCCCAATCTGACCCTGAACTACGGCTTGCGCTGGGAATTTAATCAGCCCTTGTACGACGCCCGCGGACGCTATCAGACGTTCCGGCCGGGTCAGGCCACCACCACCTTCCCCTGCCAACTCGCTGCGGACAGCCAAGCATCGCTGGGATATGCCGATGACAACTGCAACCCAGGCGGCTCCGCGGCGGCGGTATTTCCTCTTGGTCTAGTGGTGCCCGGAGACAAAGGCGTTCCCAGAGGTCTTACCGCTAGCTACCACAACGCTTGGGCTCCCCGAATTGGGGTCGCTTGGGATCCTTGGAAAAATGGGAAAACCACGATTCGTGGCGGCTGGGGACTCTTCTACAACCCGATTGAACAACTCGTGCTCGAGCAGTTCCAGGGCGAACCTCCCTATGGGGGCAGCACAACCATCTCTGAAGGCCTGTTCAACACGCCATTTGTGACCCAGGACGCGACCGTGGTGCCGAATCCGTTTAACGGTGTTCTCAACCCGCCGCCCGGGCAGCCGCTCGACTGGTCGGCCTTCCGTCCCATTCTGCTCTACGGAGAACTGGAGCCCAAGCTGCGCGCCCAGTACACCGCGCAGTACAACTTCGGCATCACCCGCGAGCTTTCCAAGGATTTGGTGTTATCCATTGGATACGTTGGCTCCCAGGGGCATCGCCTGCTGGCCAGCCGCGACCTCAACTACGGGAACGCCCAGACCTGTATCGATTTGCAAAACATCTCTGATCTAACGGGAGACGGGAATCTGGCCTGTGGCCCGTTCTATTCGGATAGCTCTTTTAGTATTGCTGCCGGAGAGATCCCCGCAGGGGTGATGTTGCACATGCCTTACGGCTCGCAGACCACGATAACGGGCCCGAACCCAACCCCTATCACCCTGGTGGGGCTGCGAAAGTATTCCTCCCCAAGCTGTGATCCATTGACAGGAAACGGGTGCCCTTCCGATGGCGTGCCGGTGTTCTCCAGCATCTTCGCTCAGGACACCATGGCGAACTCGAACTACAATTCGTTACAAGCTTCTTTGGAGAAGAGACTCACCGGAGGCTTGCAATTCCAAGTTGCGTATACCTACAGCAAGTCCATCGACAACGCATCCAGCTTCGAGAATATTCTGAAACCCATCTGTGACCGTTGCAACCGGTCCCTCTCTCTCTTTGATGCGCGGCATCGGTTTGTCGTCAGTTACTTGTGGCAGCTTCCCGTTCCACGTTATCAGGGCGCCAAGGGCGTGCTGTTGCACGGATGGGCGGTCTCGGGGATCACCAGTTTTCAAGCTGGCTTCCCGGTACGCATTGAATCCGGCAACGACTCGGAACTAGAGTATAGTTTTGACTTCGAGCTGCCCGGGAAACCGGACCTGATTGCTCCGTTCCACACCCAGGACCCGAGAACCCACGGCGGCTACGCTTTCGATCCGAGTGTGTTTGCCCTTCCGGTGCAGAGTTCGTCGTCGACTCCGCTCCAGTTGCTCGGCAATTCTCCGAGGACTATCTGTTGCGGGGCAGGTATCAATAACTTTGATTTCTCGATGCAGAAGATAACGCCGGTCGGAGAGGGAAAGCGCATCGAATTTCGCGCGGAGTTCTTTAATATCTTTAACCATACCCAGTTCCTCAACCCGGACGGAAACATCACTGACGGGGCGGATTTCGGTCGTGTGAAGCATACCCGTGATCCGCGCAACATCCAGTTCGCGTTGAAGTTTGCGTTTTAGCTACCCAAGTCCCGGGCGGCGTCCCGCCGCCTGGGCACAATCTAATGGCCACCACAATGGCCTGAGCATTCTTGGAGATTCCCGATGTACCCCGAACTGCAGAAGGAGCTCGAAACTTTCGAGCGCCGTACGCCGAAATCCGCCGAAGCCCACCAGCGCAACCGCAAACGTCTCCCGCTGGGCGTGGCCAGCAACTATCGCGCCTATGATCCTTACCCGATCTTTGTCAAAGAGGGTCAAGGCTCGCACTTCCGCGACCTCGATGGAAACGACTACATCGATCACAACCTTTGCTTCGGCGCGCTCCTGGCCGGACACTGTCACCCTGCCGTGATGAAAGCCGTCGAAAAGCGCCTGACCACCGGAACCATGTTCGGCATGCCCCACGATATGGAGTGGCAACTCGCCGAAGAGATCTGCCAGCGCTTTCCGGTCGAGATGGTGCGTTTCGGTTCCAGCGGCACCGAGGCGACGATGCACGCGGTTCGCCTGGCACGTGCCGCAACCGGACGTGACAAGATCGTGAAGTTCGAAGGCGGCTACCACGGACTGCATGACTCCGCACTCGTAAGTGTGAAGCCCCATGCTCCCGACTTCGGCGACATCGACAACCCGGTTTCGGTGCCGGGCGGGCTGGGAGTACCAAAAGCTGCAGTCGCCAACGTCACGATCGCCACCTTCAATGATCTGGCCACTGTGGAGCGGCGCTTCCAGGAAAATCCCGGGCAGATCGCTGCGATCATCCTTGAGCCCATCCTGATGAACGTCGGCCTATGTATGCCGCAACCCGGCTTCCTCGAGGGACTCCGCGAGATTGCGACCAAGAACGGCGCGCTCTTGATTTTCGACGAGGTTAAGACCGGGGCGAAGCTCGGCTGGGGTGGCGCTTCGGAATACTACGGCGTCGCACCCGACATGATCTGCTTGGCGAAGTCGATCGGCGGTGGATTCCCGCTGGCCGCATTCGGCACGCGCAAGTCGCTAATGGACCTGATCGCACAGCACAAGGTCTTCCACGGCGGCACCTACAACACGAACCCGGTCTCGATGGCGGCTGGGCTTGCGACGTTCGCCGATGTTCTGACCCGCGAGAACTACGCGCGCGTGGACAAACTCAGCAAGAAACTGGTCGACGGCTACCGGAAAATCATCGGGAAGGTCGGACTGCAGGCGTACATCGCACAGGCCGGCGCCAACGGTGCACTGATGCTCTACCCGCGGGAGATTCGCAATTACCGCGACTGGCTGACGGTCGACGTGGAAGTGTGGCGCCACTACTGGTTCGGCATGGTCAACCGCGGGGTCATGGCTCAACCGTACTGGCAGGACGAACAGTGGACGATTTCCGTGCAACACACCGAAGCTGACATCGATAAGCACGTTGCGGCCTTCGGTGACATCGCGCCTTCACTGGCGAAAGCGCAGCAGGAGCGCGCGGATCAAGCTCCGGCTCTGGCCGCGCATTAAAATTAGGAGGAGGGTTTTGGGGCGTCAGGCATGCCCGCCTCACGACCTCCGGCAGTTTTGGATGGCGCTCGAGGTTTCCCCGGCCTTGCGCGAGGCAGATCGTTTTAAGGAACCAGCGATAGCAGATCCGACGACTTTGGAGCCTGATTTGTCCGATCAAAACCACGGTGCTGAGCAGCCTCATCTGAGACGAGTCCTCGGCCGCGGGGACTTGGTGCTGCTGTTCGTGGTGGCGGTGTTCAACCTGAACGTCGTTCCCTCGATCGCGGCCAACGGCGGGGTCACTGTTTGGCTTTGGCTCATCTCCCTGCTGCTTTTCTTTTGGCCGCAAGGGATTGCGGTTATCGAACTCGCCCACCGCTATCCGGGTGAGGGTGGCGTGTACCTCTGGGCCAAGGAAGTTTTCGGCGACTTCCACGGGTTCCTCTCCGGCTGGTGCTACTGGACCAACAACATGCTCTATGTGCCGACGGTCTTGCTGTATTTCGTTGGCGTGTCGGTGTTTGCGCTGGGGCCGGGGCACGCGTCTCTGGCAGACAACAAGTTCTTTGCCATGACCGCGTCCATTGGCCTCCTCGTATTTCTCACCATCCTGAATATCGTCGGTCTGGGCGTCGGCAAATGGCTGAATAACGTCGGCGGCATTGGCACTGCCATCGCAGCCGTAACTCTGATCGGCCTTGGCATGACGATCTACCTGCGTTTCGGTACGACGGTTACGGCCGCCGATTTCCGGATCCCCGCGGATCCCCGCTTTGTGTTGAATTCATTTGGCGTGATCTGTTTCGGCCTGGTGGGCCTTGAGTTGGCATCGATCATGGGGGATGAGATCCGGGACCCGCAACGCACCTTGCCCGGGGCGGTCGCATGGGGCGGCGTGATCTCTGGAGCGCTTTACATCGGCGCAACTCTCACATTGCTGATTGCAGTGAGTAAGAACGAGATCAGCGTGTTGCAGGGCATCGTGCAAGCCGTCAGCCACATGGCGACGAAGGTCGGAGTGGGCTGGATCATTGCGCCCTTTGCGCTCATGCTGAGCTTGTCAATCGCAGGCATCGGTTCGGCCTGGATGGGCGGGTCTGCCCGCATTCCGTTTGTTGCCGGCCTTGACTCCTATATGCCCTCGTGGCTGGGCAACCTGCACCCTAAATACGCCACTCCGTACGCTGCCCTGATCGTTCAGGGGGCGGTCTCGCTGGTGCTGGTGGTTATCAATTTCGTGGCGTCGGGCGGCGTGCAGGAAGCGTTTCAGACCATGCTTTCCCTGGCTGTGGTCCTGCAATTGGTGCCGTTCCTGTACGTGTTCGCGGCACTTCTGAAATTTGCTTTCAGCGGATCCATGGCAAGCGGTCGTTACGGCAAGGCAAAGCTTGTTTTTGCCGGCTCTGCCGGTTTCCTCACCACCGCCCTGGGAATTGCGTTGGCATTCTTCCCGGCCAAGCAGATCACATCAGTTTGGAAGTACGAAGCAAAAATGATCGGTTTTACCTTGGGGTTTCTCGGATTAGCAGCGTTTTTCTTTTTCGTTTATGCGCGTCTGAAGACGCCGCAACCCGTTGCGGTCGGGCCGGGCGCCTCGCCCCTCCCAGCCGAGCGCAGCTCGACGCCGTAACATTCGCAGGAGGTTCTCATGCCCGGTGGAGTCAAAACCGACGTGCGCACTTATCAGATGTTCATTAACGGAGAATGGGTCGACAGCAAGTCGGCGAAAACATTCCCCGTCTACGATCCGGCCTCGGAAGAGATCATCGCTCAGGTTCCCGACGCTAACGCCGACGACGTGACCTGGGCCGTGGCCGCGGCCAAAGCAGCGTTTGAAGAAGGGCCCTGGCAGGGCACGACAGCGCAGGAGCGTGGGCGCGTGCTTTTCCGATTGGCCGACAAGATTCGCCAAAATCTGCCGCTGCTGGCCGAACTGGAGGCCCGCAACTGTGGGAAGCCGATCGTCGAGGCCGAATACGACATCAACGATACGGCAACGTGTTTTGAGTACTACGGCGGGCTTGCCACCAAGATCCTCGGCTACGTGAACCCGGTTCCGGATAACGCGGTCAGCCTCACGCTGAAGGAACCGGTCGGCGTCGCGGGGCAGATCATTCCCTGGAATTATCCGTTGTTGATGGCCGCATGGAAGCTGGCACCTGCCTTGGCCGCGGGTTGCACTTGCGTTCTAAAGCCGGCGGAGCAGACTCCGCTGACCGCGCTCGAATTTGCCAAGTGGTTCGCCGAAGTTGGTCTGCCCCCCGGCGTCGTCAACGTGATTACCGGTTTCGGCGAAAGCGCCGGCGCCCCGCTGGTTCAGCATCCTGACGTGAACAAGATCGCCTTCACCGGCAGCGCCGCCGTCGGCAAAATCATTGTGAAGCAGGCCGCGGACACGGTGAAACGTGTCACGCTCGAACTCGGTGGCAAGTCGCCCAACATCTTTTTTGCCGATGCGGATTTCGAGGCGGCGATAGACGGGGCGCTCTTCGGCGTCTTCATTAACCAGGGCGAAGTCTGTTCCGCTGGCAGCCGCATCCTGGTTCAGAAGCCGATCTACAAGAAGTTTGTCGATGCCATGGCTGAAAAAGCGAAGAGGATCAAGCTCGGCGCGCCGCTCGACCGCGACACCAAGATGGGCCCGCTGGTGAGTAAAGATCAGTACGAGCGTGTGCGTTCCTATCAGGAGCTTGGGAAGAAGGAAGCCAAGCTGGCTTTCGGCGGCGGACGTTCGGAGCAGTTCGCCAAAGGCTACTACGTCCAACCGACGATCTTCTATGACGTCGACAACAGCGCGCGCATCGCACGCGAGGAGATCTTTGGCCCGGTCGCCGCAGTCATTCCGTTCGAAGATGAAAAGGACGCGGTCCAGATAGCGAACGATTCCCCTTACGGCCTCGCCGCCGCCGTCTGGACTCGCGACATCTTCAAGGCGTTCCGTGCCGTGAAAGCGCTGCGCGCGGGTATCGTGTGGGTCAATCACATGCAGCCGACCTACGTCGAAGCGCCGTGGGGCGGGTACAAGCAATCGGGATTTGGACGGGAACTGGGGCCATGGGGCGTCGAGGAATATCTCGAGACCAAGCAAGTGCACATCAACCTCAACGAAGCTCCGATCGGGTGGTACTGAGATGGCAACGATTCAACTGAAAACTCAAATCCCGGGGCCCAAGTCCAAGGCTCTCTCCGAGCGCCGCGCCGAGGCGGTGCCACGCGGGCTTTCTCATGCCACGCCCGTCTACGTGGCGAAGGCCGAGGGGGCGGTGCTCGAGGACGTCGACGGCAATTGCTATATCGACCTGGCGGGTGGCATCGGGTGCCTTAACGTGGGCCATCGCGCGCCCGACGTCGTGACCGCGATTCACAATCAGGTCGACAAGTTCATGCACACCTGCGTGCAGGTCACGGGCTACGAGAGCTACGTGCGGCTTGCCGAGCGTCTGAATCAGGTCACACCGGGCAAGTTCCCGAAGAAGACGCTGTTCGTGAACTCCGGGGCAGAGGCGGTCGAGAACGCCGTCAAGATCGCCCGCGCCGCAACTGGCCGTCCTGGCATCATCGCGTTCGAAGATGCCTTCCATGGCCGCACCATGATGACGCTCGCCCTCACCAGCAAAACGCACCCCTACAAGGCAGGCTTCCAGCCGTTTCCGGGCGAGGTGTACCGCATCCCGTATGCGTATTGCTATCGCTGCTCGTATTCGCTGAAGTATCCATCTTGCGATCTTTTGTGTGCGCGACATCTGGAAGACACCTTCCAGCGCGTGGTGGCGCATGAGGGCGTGGCGGCTGTGATTGCCGAACCGGTACTCGGGGAAGGCGGATTCGTCGCGCCCCCGCAAGACTTCTTCCGCACCTTGATCGAGATCTGCCGCAAGTACGGTGTGCTGTTTATCGCCGACGAAGTGCAGAGCGGATTCGGCCGTACGGGGGCGCTTTTCGCGAGCGAGCGCTACGGAATCGAGCCGGACATCCTGGTTACCGCCAAGTCGATCGGGGGTGGTTTGCCGCTCGGGGCAATCACCGGCCGCGCCGAGATCATGGACGCCCCGGGTCCCGGCGGCCTTGGCGGAACGTTCGCCGGCAATCCGGTTTCCTGCGCGGCGGCGCTGGCCGTGCTCGACCTGTTTGAGCGGCAAGACCTGAACGCGCGCGCGAACGAATTGGGCGATCACTTCCAGAAGCGTGCCCGGGAGTGGCAGAAGCGCTGGCCGATAATCGGCGACGTCCGCGGCCTGGGCGCCATGCAGGCCATCGAGCTGGTGCATTCGCAGGAGAAGCGCGAACCCGCTCCCGAAGAAGCCAAACACATCACGCAGTACTGCTACGAGCGCGGCGTGATCACGCTTTCCGCAGGCTCGTACGGAAACGTAATTCGCCTGCTGATGCCGCTCGTCATCACGGACGCGCAGATGGACGAAGCGCTGGGCGTTCTCGAAGGCGCCTTGAAAACGGTCTACCAAAAAAAGTACGAAGCCGCAGCCCAGCCGGTGTAGACGTGCTGTAAAGTTGATGGATACGGGAGTGTGCGTCCGAGCTGTGCGGATTCTTCACAATCGTTGAGGCAAATTGCCATGAGTACCGCTGTCATCACAGAAGCCAAAGTACCCCACTACATCAACGGCCAATGGGTCGAATCGAACGCCCGGGAATGGGTCGACATCCTCAATCCTGCTACCGGCGAGAGTCTTGGCAAGGTCCCGATCTCTGACGCTGCAGAAGTCACCAAGGCCATCGAGGCGGCTGCCGCGGCCTATCCCGCGTGGCGGCGCACCCCGCCCGAGGACCGCATTCAGCCCCTGTTTAAGCTGAAGCAACTGCTCGAAGATCACATCGACGACATCAGCCGTCTGATCACTCAGGAAAACGGCAAGACCTTCACCGAGGCCAAGGCTGAGATGCGGCGGGCGATCGAGAACGTCGAGGTTGCCTGCGGCATCCCGATGATGATGCAGGGCTACAACCTCGAGGACGTCGCGCGCGGGATCGACGAGATGATGATCCGCCAGCCGCTCGGAGTGGTAGCGGCGATCGTGCCGTTCAATTTTCCAGGCATGATCGCATTCTGGTTTCTGCCGTACGCGATCGCCACCGGCAATACTTTCATCCTGAAGCCCTCCGAGCGCGTCCCGCTCACCATGCGTTACGTCTTCCAATTGCTTGAGAAGACGGGACTACCCAAGGGCGTCGTCAACCTGGTGAATGGTGGCAAGGTTGCGGTGGACACGCTGCTCGACGAGCCTCGGGTCCGAGCCATCAGTTTTGTCGGCTCCACTCCCGTGGCTAGGTACATCTACGCGCGGGCCGGAGCGAACGGAAAGCGGGCGCAGTGCCAGGGTGGCGCCAAGAATCATGTCATCGTGCTTCCCGATGCGGACATGCCGATGGCCACGCAGATCATCTCGGACAGCGCGTTCGGATGCGCCGGTCAACGCTGCCTCGCGGTTTCAGTCGCCGTGACGATTGGTGAAGCGCAGAAGACTTTCCGGGACGCGATTGCCGATGCAGCCTCGAAGCTTCGGGTCGGCAATGGCCTCGAAGACGGGGTTCAGATGGGGCCGGTGATTACTCGGCAAAGTAAAGAGCGTATAGAGTCGCTGATTGCCGTTGGGGAAAAGCAGGGCGCGAAAGTTCTGCTCGACGGGCGCAACTCGAAGATCCCGAAATATGAAGCTGGTAACTTTGTGAAGCCCACGATTCTGGATGGACTGCCGGCGACCAGCGAACTCACCCATACCGAGATTTTCGGCCCCGTGCTCAGCCTGATCCACGCCGACGACATGGACGAAGCGCTTGCCTTCCTGGAACGCAATCCTTACGGCAACCAGGCCTCGCTATTTACTTCGAGTGGATCGGCGGCGCGCCGCTTCCGCTACGAAGCGCCGGCAGGGAATATCGGCATCAACATCGGCGTGGCCGCGCCCATGGCGTATTTCCCGTTCAGCGGCTGGAAAGACAGCTTCTTCGGCATCATGCACGGCCAGGGCCGCGATTCGGTCGAGTTCTACACCGAGAAGAAAGTTGTTGTTGAGCGCTGGGCGAAAGAGCACTCGCGCAAGTTTTAGAAGGATTACGTACGCCCGGACGCGCTCGTCCGGGCGATCGGGCCAAGATTTCCTTTGTGTGACTTCGTGTGCTTTGGTGGTTCGCAAGAATGGAGCGAATCGCCACGGATCGCGAACCGAGAAAAGACCAGGAGTTCGTCCAGATGACCACCGCGACCACTACCCCCACGATGTCCGGCCAGGACATCGTCGCCCTCACCAAGAAGCACACTCTGTTTGAGTGGTCTGCCCAGTCGAAGGTCGATCCCATCCCGGTTGCGCGCGCCAAGGGTATCTACTTCTGGACGCCGGAAGGGAAGCGCTTCATTGACTTCAACAGCCAGCTGATGAGCGTAAACATCGGCCACAGCGACGAACGCGTCATCCAGGCAATCACCGAGCAGGCTTCTACGCTAGCCTACGCGAATCCGTTCATGGCGACGGAACCTCGCGCCCGCCTGGGCGCAAAGCTGGCGGAACTCACGCCGGGCGACATCGATACTTTCTTTTTCACCAATGGCGGCGCCGAGGCCAACGAGAACGCCATCAAGATCGCCCGCTTTTTCACGGGACGCCACAAGATTATGGCGCGCTATCGCTCCTATCATGGCGCCACCGCGGGCGCCATTACTCTCACGGGTGATCCGCGGCGCTGGGCAGCTGAGCCGGGCATTCCGGGAGTGGTCCGTGTACTCGACCCCTATCACGGTATCGAGCGCGGCTGGGAGTCCGCGGAAACATCGCTGGCCATGATCGAGGAGGTCATACAGCTGGAAGGCCCGCAAACCATCGCGGCTTTCATTCTGGAAACGGTCGTCGGGACAAACGGCATCCTCATTCCTCCCGATGGATACATGCAGGGCGTCCGTAGACTGTGCGATAAGTACGGCATCCTGATGATCGCCGATGAAGTCATGGCTGGCTTCGGCCGCACAGGGGAATGGTTTGCCATCGACCACTGGAAGGTGGTGCCCGACCTGATCTCGATGGCCAAAGGGCTCACGTCGAGCTATCTGCCGCTGGGTGCAGTTGGAATGCGCCACCCCATCGCACAACACTTCCAGGACAAGGTCTTCTACGGTGGCCTCACCTACAACAGCCATCCCATGGGGTGCGCCGCCGCGCTCGCCACCATTCGTGTTTACGAAGAAGATCGCCTGATCGAAAATGCTCGCAAGATGGGAGCCATCCTGAAGGATCTGGGAGCGCAGATGGAGGCAAAACATCCATCGGTCGGTGCGGTGCGCTCGATCGGACTCTTCGGTATCGTCGAACTCGTCCGCAGCCGCAAGACGCGACAGCCCATGGCACCGTTCAACGGCACGTCCGAGGAGATGACCGCACTGAGCAAGTTTTTCCGCGAGAACGGACTCTACACGCTGGTGCGCTGGAACACTTTCTACACCAATCCGCCGCTGTGCATTGACGAGCAGCAGTTGCGGGAGGCGTTCGCGATCATCGACCAAGGCCTTGAGATTACTGACCAGGCGGTGGTCGACTAGCGCCTGCAAAGCGCGGGCCCGCTTCGACTTCGCGCGTGGCGGCTGCCTCGCCGCGCTACCTACTCTCGGAGCACTCTCCGCTCCCGGATGGCGCCGCTGCCGGAGGTGTGATCGACAGCACATGAACTTTTTGACTGCGGCTACTGATCTCCACTCTGACCTGCGGATACTTCACAAATGCAGACCAGCCAGTCCAATTTCAGAGGACCGTGGTCATCTGTGGAGCATTTGTATGTCTCGCCTGAAGATCGTTTGGTCGAATCCGAGACCCAGCGCCGGAAGCGGCGCTGGCATAAATTGGCTGGCGGCGTAGGCCGGGAAGCCGTCTACGGCGGCCGCGCCGTGGCTCAGCCGCATTCGACGAATCCAAGTCCCGGCTGTGCGCTTCGTTCTATCAAGGCGCTGGCTCGGGCGGTTGGTATAGGTCCGGCACCTCCGCCACCAGCGACGCGTCCGGTGGCTTCAGCTTAAGTTGCTCGCACAGGAACGCGACCCGGTCCTTTCGCGCCCCGGCGTTCAGGGCGTGGGGCGCGTCGTAAAGTTTTAGTTGCTTCGGTTCACTGACGATTGCTGCATATTGCCGGGCACGTTCGGGGGTCAGGAATTTCTCCTGGGCGGCGTACTGCAGCAAGACCGTCGCAGGCGCCGCGTGGGAAACGAACTCACCGGGATCGGACCAGGAATACTTGGCCATGAAAGCGTCGAACTTCTCCGGTCCTGTCTTCAACCGGTACCGCTTGAGCTCCTCGGTCCGCAGATCCGACGCATCGGACAAACCTCCCGCCATCAGCACAAAAGCCTTGAAGCGCTTGTCAATGCCACTGAGGAAGCCGCCCACCGAAGCGTTGTAGCTGTGCCCGACGTAAGCCAGCCGGGTCGGGTCAACGTCGCTACGGGCCAGCAACAAATCGGCCCCGCGCCTCATGTCGACGATCGCCTGGATCAGATCGGTGATCTGGTCTTCGTTGAGAGGCGCGTTGTTCTCCACGTGTCCGGGGCGCGCGACGGGGCCGTCGGTCAACAGGGAAACCACGCCTGAGCGGGCGAGCACCGCCGCTTCGTCAAGAAACTCCTTCCGATTGCGCATGGGCGAGTTCGACCAGTACCAGTGGCCCCACAGGATCGCGGCGAACGGCCCTTTGCCCTCGGGAACGACCAGGAAGGCGGGGACACGACCACCCTTCGGGCTGGCGAAGGAAATGTCCTGGACCGACGCGTCCCCCCGCTTCTCGACAGAAACACTTTTGATGTCGAGCGGAGCACTGCGATCGTAGTCGAACCGCTTGAGAGTATCTGGATCTTGCGCAAAGAGTGGTCTGCCGGTGAGCAGCAGAACGGCGAGAAGGAATTTCATGGACAATGACCTCTGCGTTGGATGCAAGCGGGGTGACTACCGTGAGCGAATTCGAGGGCCTCCCCGCCGCCCAAGCTATTTCACCAATCGATCATACCTCTTCAGCACTTCACGTAAGCGGTCATGGGGCAGCGCGATGACCTCATAATCGTTGATGCCTTTCATCGGTTCTGCTGCCACCATGGCGTTGATCACTGCCTCCTCGGTCGCCTGCACGGTAGCGAGGAACAAGGGGTTCAACTGATCGTTGGGCAGCATCTTTAGGTCATGAATCCCTTTTGGGCTCCCTGCTCCCGGATTCGCAGTCGAGAAAGCGATGAAGATGTCTCCCGAGCTGTCCCCTGAAAAACTGCCGTCGCGCCCCAGCCCGAGCGAGACTCTGCGCGCGACACGTTTCAATTGCGTCGGGATCAGGGGCGCATCGGTTGCGACGACCACGATGATCGAACCGACGTCCTCTTTGCGCACCGCACGTTCGGAGATCTCTCGACCAACCGGGACTCCCGCGATTCGCAGCTGATTGCGCTGGCCGTAGTTGCACTGGACCAGCACGCCCACAGTGTAGCCCCCATCTTTCTGATCAAGCACACGCGACGACGTGCCAATCCCTCCTTTGAACTCATTGCAGATCATTCCGGTGCCGCCGCCGACGCTGCCCTCTTCCACCGCGCCGCCCTTCGCGGTGTCCAGCGCATGCCAGGCGTGTTCGGGCTTTACGTGGAAGCCGTTCACGTCATTCAGTTCTCCATCCCAGGTCTCCGCCACCACGGGCAGCGACCACCAATAGCCCTCCTCGTCCGGGGCGCCGTGTTTTACACGCCAGGCGATGACGGCATCGCGCACCACGCCCACGCTGTGGGTGTTGGTGATCATCACCGGCCCCTCGAGAAACCCCGAGTCTTCGAGCCACGTGGTCCCCGTCATTTCGCCGTTGCCATTCAGCGTGAACCACCCCCCGAAGACTGCATCCTGGGAGTCCTTGCCACGGGGCAGAATCGCGGTCACGCCGGTTCGCACCGGACCTTCCCCGACTTTCAATTTTCCGGAGCCGGAAATCAGCGTGGTGTGTCCGACTTCCACGCCCTTGACATCAGTGATTGCGTTGAATGCTCCGGGCGTGCCGTCGAAAGGGACGCCGAGATCACGAGCGCGGGGTTTGGTTTGCGCCGTGGCCAGCGGGGCGACTACCAAGAGAGACACCAGGATGCTACAACGGGAAATCGCGTTCGAGAGACCGAACTGTCGCATGAAGCTCTCCCTGAAAGGTGCAGATCGGCTTGCCGTCGCGTCAGTCATTGGACGACGACACCTGCCCAGCGGAGACGGCCCGCGCAGTATAAAGCAGCGAACCGGCCGTGAGTTAGAATCAGTTTTCAGGGGGGACTCATGGAAGGCTGGAAGAAAGCTCTGGTGGCGGGATCGATCGGCACTTCAGTGATCCTTTTTCTGAAAAAGAAGTGGCCGGCCGGAGTGCTGACGGCAACTGTGGGGCTGGCAGTGCTCGCCTCGGACTATCCGGAGAAATTTGAAAATGTGAGGAACGTACTGCCGGACTACTTCAACAGCGGCATGCGCCTGATGGAAATGGTCTCACGAGCCGGAGAAAAGATTGCCCAACTCGCAGAGCGGAGTGGCCGGGGAATCTGGGACGAGATCGAAGGGTAGGAGAAAGTCAGATGGCTGCGATCTGATCCTCTGAGAGCCTCTGCTTTACTCGATGCCGAGCTGTCGTCTGGCATCAGGGCTCAGGCGCTCAGGCGTCCAGGCGGGACTCCAGACTACGTTCACGTGAGCCGTCTGGATGCCGGGCAGTTGCTCCAGCCTCGAACGGACCTGCTCACTGATCTCGACATGGGAGGGGCAGCCCTGCGCGGTAAGGGTCATGTCGATCATCACATCCTGCTTGTCCTCGGCAGCTGGTTCGAAGCGTACTTCGTAAATCAGGCCCAAATCCACGATGTTCACCGGGATCTCCGGGTCGTAACACTGCTTGAGCGCGCTCAGAACGTCCTCTTGCGTGACCGGCATGGACTCTCCTGCGGGGCTAGGATCGTGGGGTGCGAACGCCCCACTCCCATCCCCTAGTTTACATCATGAAAGGCCCTAAAAGATCGGGTTCCGCGGGGGCATGGCATCGCTGTGGAGTCACGTTTTGGTAAGTTAGGAAGATGGATATCAATCCGGAAGTGAAGCGGAAGATTCAGATTGCCCTGGCCCTGGCGATTGCCATCGCAACGGTGCGCGCGGCTTATGTTCTTTACGAGCGCCGTGCGGAAAGTAAGCAGGAGGCGCCACGGAAAGAGGCGCCGCCATTGAATCCGGATTATTACGTTACGCCGAAGAAGTTGTATCCCTACGATTTGAAATCGGTGCGCGCGTTGACCAGGCAGCCGGTGTGGGTGAAGGAAGGCTATCGTTACGCCTACTATTCATTCAACCCGGCCACCCACCGCACGTATTTTGCGCACGAAGCCGGCCTGCTTTTGCCGATCCAGCGGCTCGAAGTCAAGGATGTAGTCACCGACAAGGCTCCCGGCTCGGTCGCTCAGAAGCTGATCATGGCTGTGTTTGACAACCATGGGAAGAGCTGCGCCGTCCAGATCGGACTCCTAAAAGACGGTGAATACAAGGTCTACTCCGACGCAATGTTCTTCGTCCAGGATCCGCGGGAGCTATACAAGCACTGGCCGGCGGAAGTGTGGCAATCGGTGGAAAGACACGAAGTCAAGCCGGGGATGAACGAAATCCAGGCGGTCTTTGCCATCGGCATGGGGCGGCCGGACTCCCAGGCTGATCTGTCGTGGAAGACGGTGCATTACCCCAACGGCGGCCGTCCCCTAACCGTCACGTACCACGACGGCAGAGCGGTTGAAATCAAGCCGGGCCAGTCCTCGTAGCGATCACTTTACCTTGGGCGAACTTGAATCTGCCGCCTTCGTGTCATCGCCGTGGATCACGCCATCTTCTTCCGCGTAAAAGGAACGGTGCGCAGCGTCCAGGTTCTTGGGCCCCATGGTCAGAGTGTAGCCGTCCTTCTTGCTCTTGAAGCCCACCGTGTAGTCGCCGCGCTCGGTTGTCTTTGCCATCCGACGGGTGAACGAGCCGGTATTCACCAGGTCGGCTAGCGCAGTCGCGTAGTGGTCGTGCTTCTTGTTGTACTCCTTCTGCGCGCGCACCACTACGCGCATGTAGCCGAGTGCGGCGGCTTCAGAGGCCGATCGCGCGGGGTCTCCCGGGAAGGTTGGCTGGTAGGGCGTTTGCGCGCCTGCGGGCGCCGGAGGCTCCGTCTGGACGGCCGTTCGGGCCGCTCCTGCCATGGTGCCAGCCCCCAGAAGTATCGAGAGAAACCGGGCCAAATTCCGAATTTTCATGCTCTCCACCGTCTTTTTGGACTTGTACCGATGTTACTCCGGTAATTTCCCTTTTGTTACTGACTCTTTGCAGAGTGCGCCATTGGGGCTATGCTGACTTCAGTTCTACCCTTACAAGGATTGCTATGAAAGCTGCGATGGCAAAAAAGCCTCTCATCCGTCTTGCCGTAGTCGAGAGCGACCCGCTGCGGTTCGTGGGCTTCCGGGCCCTGTTTGATTCCGAGTCGGACTTCGAACTGGTCTCGGCCACGCTTCCCGACATCAGCGCGCTCCAGGGCATCGACCTGGTTCTTCTGGGGAACCGTGCCGGCCAGAACCTGTTCGACGTAATGGCCAGTTTGAAAGCCACTCGGCCCGACCTGCGCATCATCGTGACCGGTTCCGGCATGGACGAGGAAACCATCCTCAAGGCGATCGCGTCGGGCGCCAAGGGCTACGTGGACGAGGCCGCCACGCCAACCGAATTCGTGCAGGCGATCCGGATCGTAAACCAGGGATCGGTCTGGGCCCCGCGCCGCGTGCTGTCCATGTTCATCGAGCGGGTGACGTCCTCGCCCGGAAGAATCTTTCCTGCCGGCCGCGTAACCTTCACTGACCGCGAGAAGGAAGTCCTTGAGATGCTGGTGGCCGGGCGTTCCAACAAGGAAATCGGCGCTGCGCTGGGCATCGAGGAGCGCACCGTGAAAGCGCACGTCGCCAAACTAATGCGCAAGGTGGGCGTGCAAAACCGCATCGCCCTCTCCGTGCACGCCATTACACATTCACTGGTAACGGCAAAGTAGGCGGGATACGGGCAGTTACTTGTGGCCAGTGCCCCCGGTAATCTTGTCGGTGCGATGGACCTGCCGCATACTCCATTCACCTACCACAGAACCTGGGAGACGGGGTTGGGGGTGGAGATTAGGGTCGCCACTTTCAGCCCCGATTTTTTGTCATTTTTCGTCCGGTTATTCCTTCCAAAGCTAAATCCTTGCCTGCGAGATACTTCACTCCGCCAGCCAGCCCAGCGCCCACGGCCCTGCCTCTAAGAGATAAATATCCTTTAAAATCAATCTGTTAAACTCCCGGAGAACACCAACCCTTGCAGGGAAAGCTGAGAACCGATGAAAAAGACCCTTATCGCGCTGCTGATCGTAGCGTTGTCCCCATTGGCATTTGGAGACGACGAGAACAAAGAACCCAAAGACACCAACAAGGCCACCGACCGCATCCAGGCCGCCGCCACGGTTCTCGATGAGATCGAGTCGGCTCCGGATCAGGGCATTCCGGAAGAGGTGTTGGGTTCGGCGGAATGCGTTGCGGTTGTGCCTTCGCTCCTAAAGGGCGGATTTATCGTTGCCGCCAATTACGGACGCGGGGTCGCCAGCTGCCGTACGCCCACCGGATGGAGCGCGCCTGCCTTTCTTTTCACGAGCGGCGGCAGTGTCGGATTCCAGATTGGCGGCCAGGCCGTCGATCTGGTCATGCTGATCATGAATCAGGACGGCATGAAGAACCTGCTCTCCAGCAAGTTCAAGTTGGGCGCGGATGCGTCGGTGGCCGCCGGTCCGGTCGGTCGCCACGCCTCCGCCGACACCGACTGGAAGCTAAAGGCGCAAGTGCTGACCTATTCGCGCGCCCGCGGCGCATTCGCAGGGATAAGCCTGGCAGGCGCCGTGATCAAGCAAGACAAGGACACGACCCGCGAGTTGTACGGCCGGATGGTGCCGTTCAGGACGTCACTGACTGGCAAGATCGAGGCTCCGCAGGGAGCGTACCCTTTCCTGAACGCGCTGGCGAAGTGGGCGAAGAAGGCGGCCGACAAGTAACCAACGTCTCTTCGAAGCGGGGGCCCGGGAATCGCTCCGGACCCCACGATCGACCGCCGAAACCGCCGCCGCATCCCGTTGACAGAAAAATCTCGCGAGTGTGATACCGTCACGCTTCCTTCCGATGCGTTTTCGAGTCGAATACGCGCTGGCCTGGTGTGTGATGAAGGCAATCGGCGTGCTGCCACGGCCCCTGGCGCGCGCGGTGGGAATTGCGCTGGGACAATTCCTTTACCTACTCCACGGAAAACTCCGCCGGGTGGGCACGCGCAACCTGGCGATGGCCTTTCCGGAGAAGAGCAACGGCGAGCGACGCAGGATTGTTCGTGGAGTCTTCACATCCCTGGGCCGTCAATTCGCTGAAGTTTGTTTGTTTCCCCGCTACAGTCCCGAAAACGTGAGCCAGGTGGTGATCTACGACGGCTTTGAGAACTTCGACCGCGCTTCGCAGCTGGGCAAGGGAGTTCTGTTTCTCACCGGTCACCTGGGAGGCTGGGAACTGTCCGCCTTTGCCCATTCGTTATACGGCCATCCCCTGCGTTTCGTGATGCGTCCCCTCGACAATCCTTACCTCGATCGCATGGTGCGCCACTATCGCACGATGCACGGGAATATCCCCATCCTCAAGGACGATCCGGTACGGGAACTGCTGCGAGCTATGAAGGAAGGCGCGACCGTCGGCATCCTCATGGATACCAACATGATGCCGCCACAGGGAATCTTCGTCGACTTCTTTGGGATCCCGGCGGCCACAGCCAGTGGCCTGGCGCGCATTGCCCTGCGCACGGATGCGGCGGTGGTACCCGGTTTCACGGTGTGGGATCCCGTTTTGCGCAAGTACCGCTTGCGTTTTGATCCGGCCGTGAAGCTTAGTCGCAGCGGGGACAACCAAGCAGACATCATCGCCAATACCCAGCTCTTTACGAAAGTGATCGAGGATTTCGTGAGGCGGTATCCCGACCAATGGTTGTGGGTCCATCGGCGATGGAAGACGCGACCGCCCGGGCAGTCGCCGTTGTACTAGAACCAGTCGCTGCGATAGGCCACCCACCAGGCGATCCCGACGATCGGGAGAGTTGCTGCCAACGCCCACCAGATCGGCAGTACGAAGTCGGCTGCCAGCCCCAAAACGGTAAAGACTACCCAGAAGATCCGGCGTTCCATAGAGCGATTGTATGCGTGATCTGCCACCACCATCTCCAAAACTTTCCTTCCTCGCGCCCGGCTGCTATACAAGAGCCATGAAGCGCGCACTCAAGGAAGTGGCGGAGTTTCTGGGTGTTACCCTGGTCGGCGACGGGCGGGCTCATGTGACGGGCATTGCAAGCCTGCGGTCCGCTAGGCCGGGCGATGTGGTCTTCGTAGAGGACACGAAGAACCTGACGAAGGCCCTCGCCTCCCAGGCTACCGCAGTGATTGCAGGCAAATTCGCGGAACAAGGAACACACTCGAAGCCTGTCCTGATCGCACACCAGCCGCGATTGGCGTTCGCGCGGGTAGCCGCGTGGCTGGCCGCGGGGCCGATGGATTCTACCGGCACGCATCGCAGCGCGGTGGTAGATGCTTCCGCAAGGTTGGCTGCGGGCGTCAGCATCGAGGAACGAGTTGTTATCCGGGAGAGTGTCGGGGTCGGCGAGAACACTGGGATTGGAGCCGGTTGTGTCATCGGTCCCGATGTGCGAATCGGACGCAACTGCCGGTTGTATCCCAACGTGACAATCTATCCAGGAACGACGCTCGGTGACCGGGTCGTCATCCACGCAGGCGCAGTGCTCGGGAGCGACGGATTTGGCTATGTGCGCGATGAGAAGACTGGTCGCTATGAAAAATTCCCGCAGGTTGGCAGGCTTGAGATCGAAGACGATGTCGAGATCGGGGCGAACTCGACAGTGGCTCGCGGCGCATTGGATGTCACTCGCATTCGCCGAGGCACGAAAATTGATAACCTCGTGCATGTTGGCCACAACGTGGATGTGGGCGAGGACGTGGTGATCGCCGCGCAAACCGGTCTTTCCGGCAGTGCGGTGGTCGAGAACGACGTGATCATCGGTGGCCAGGTGGGTATCGCCGACCATGTGCGCATCGAAGCGGGAGCAATCCTCGGCGCGCAGAGTGGCGTTCCCAGCGGCAAGGTGATTCGCGGGAAAGGCGTCGTTTTTTGGGGTACGCCAGCGCGGCCGATCAAGGAGTATTTGCGGGAACTGGCGGTCCTGGCAAGGTTGGCGAAGAAGGGTTAGGAGCAGCAGCGGTTAGGCCGGCGCAGCGCCGATTTCGCCACCCAGCAACGGCTAACGACCAACGACTGACCTATGGCAATCGTCGTCATCGGCGGGCACTCGCGCAGCGTAGGGAAGACCAGCGTTGTGGCGGGACTGATTGCGGCCCTGCCGGAATTTCGGTGGACGGCGCTGAAAGTCACGCAGTATGGGCACGGTGTCTGCTCGGCGGATGGACAGGCTTGCGATTGCGCCACCGACGATCACTCCTGGGCAATGTCCGAAGAAAAGGATCGGAGCGGTGATTCCGACACTTCTCGCTTCCTGGCGGCTGGCGCCGCGCGAGCGTGGTGGGTTCGTACCGAGCAGGGCAGGCTCGCCGAAGCCATGCCCACGGTGCGTGCGAAATTGGCCGATGCCGAGAATGTCATTCTCGAATCGAACAGCGTCTTGAAGTTTCTTCGGCCTGACGTGTATCTGACAGTTCTTGATCCCTCCAACGCCGATTTCAAGAACTCCGCCCGGGAATTCCTCGATCGCGCCAGCGCGGTCATTCTGCACGAGGCAAGGAACGGCGCGCCCGCATGGACGGGAGTATCGCTGAAGCCCGTTGGAGACAAATTAATCTTTCGCATCACCCCGCCCCCGTACGTCACGCCTGAAATCGTGGGGTTCGTCCGCGCGAGGCTGATTTCGGCCCAAACCAGGGAACGCAAGCCTCAAGACCTGAGACCTGACACCTGAACCCCATTTGTTATCCTTCCGAAGTGCGACAGATTCGCAAGAATGCCTGGCGGCTGGTACTTCTTTCAGCTGCGCTCCAGGTTTTGAGCTTTCCCCTTCCCGGTCTGTACCTCCTGGCGTGGGTGGCTCTGGCGCCGTTGGTGGTCGCGATTCTGCACGCGCGCAGTCCGCAGACGATACAGCTCGATGAATCCCAAAAACTGATACCAGCCAGTCCCTGGCAAGGCTTCCTTCTCGGCTACGGGTGCGGAATCCTCTGGTACTTGGGGACCTGCTACTGGGTGTACGACACCATGCGCCAGTACGGCGGGTTAGGTGCTCCCGTTGCACTGTTCGTCCTGCTCCTGTTCGCGCTCTACCTCGGGCTCTATCACGGGGCATTTGGATTCGTCGTGAGCCTGCTGGCCCAACGGGATTCATTCAATCGGCTCGGCCTCGTTTCGGCCCCGTTCCTCTGGGTTGCGATCGAACTGGCGCGCACGCGCCTCAGCGGCTTTCCCTGGAATCTGCTGGGCATCACTCAGGTGGATAACATCCCCCTGACCCGGATTGCCACTATGGCAGGGGTCTACGGCCTCTCCTTCGAAATCCTGCTGGTGAACGTCGCTTTCTCGGCTGCGTTCTTGGTGCACCGCAGCAAGCGGAAGATGTTGCTGATCGCGTCCCTGGCGTCGGCGCTCGTTCTGCAGGCCGGCCGGTGGGTGATCCCTCCGCCACTGCCTGCGGATCGCACCGCCGTCCTTCTGCAACAGAACCTGCCCGTCGCCGAGACAGAGGCTTGGACCCAGGAGCACTTCCAGAATACGTTGCGTGATTTTTCGTTGCTCAGTCTCAATCCGGTTCCGCCTCCCAGCCGACGTCCGGACCTCATCGTCTGGCCGGAGTCTCCCGCGCCGTTCCAAACCAATGATCCGATCTTTCGCAATGCGATCAGCACTCTGGCACGGCAATCGCAGGCGTGGGTGGTGGTGGGATCGATCGGCATCGACAACCCCACCACAGTATTCAACTCTGCGGCCCTCGTGAGTCCAACCGGGGAGTGGGACGGGCGCTACAACAAAATCCACCTCGTGCCCTTCGGGGAATATGTCCCGTTTCGCCCGGTCTTCTCGTTTGCTGCAGGACTCACGCAGGCGGTCGGCAGCTTCACCAAAGGCACATCCCGTCTACCGTTGCAGGCCGGCGACACCAAGCTGGGCGTCTTTATCTGCTACGAGTCGATTTTCCCGGATGAGATCCGCCAGTTGGTAGCCCAAGGCGCCGACGTGCTGGTGAACGTGTCCAACGACGGCTGGTATGGCGACTCGGGCGCGTGGGCGCAGCACCTGAACCAGGCCCGCATGCGGGCGGTCGAGAATCATCGCTGGCTGCTGCGCGACACCAACACGGGCCTGACCGCGTCCGTCGACCCCTACGGGCGGGTCGTGGCGCATGCCGAACGCAAGACGCGTACCGCGTTGGCTGCGCCCTATGGCCTCACCAACGTAACCACCTTCTACTCGGAACATGGCGACTGGTTCGCGTATCTGTGTGCGATAATTTCAATAGGAGCGCTGATCGTGCGCTTCGCATTCCACCCTAAGACAGAGTCCTAGTGCATGGTTGAAGAACTGGAACAGCAATACACCGCCCTCAAGGAAAAAGTTCGCACTCTGCGGGAGTACCTTTGACGCGGGCAAACTGCGCCAACAACTGGCCGAAGTCGAAAAGGAAGCTTCGGATCCCAACCTCTGGTCGAATCCTGAGAAATCCCAGCGCGTGATGCGCGAGAAGAAGCGCCTCGAAGAGGCACTCGCCACGGACGCGGATCTTGTGCGCCGCAATGACGACATTGCTGCCTACTTCGAATTGGCGAAAGAAGGCGAGAAAGTCGATGGCGAGCTGCAACGCGAAATCGGAGCGTTGCAACAATTGGTCGATCGCCTCGAAACCGAGACGTTGCTCTCGGGTGAGAACGACGCGCGCAATGCGATCGTGACCATTCATGCGGGCGCGGGCGGCGTGGATTCCCAGGACTGGGCCGATATGCTGCTGCGGATGCATCTGCGCTGGGCTGAGCGGCAAGGCTTCCAGACGGTGCTGTACGACTATCAGCCCGCGGAGGAAGCCGGGATCAAGTCCGCGACCTTCGGTGTCAACGGCCAATACGCTTTCGGTCTGTTGACCAGCGAGATCGGTGTGCACCGCCTGGTCCGAATTTCTCCCTTCGACCAGGCAAAACGCCGGCACACCTCGTTCGCCAGTGTGTTCGTTTCTCCCGAAATCGACGAAAGCATCGAAGTAGTGATCAAACCGGAGGAAATCCGGGTCGATACCTACCGCTCGAGCGGTAAGGGTGGCCAGCACGTCAATACCACCGACTCGGCAGTCCGCATCACCCACATCCCGACCGGCTTGGTGGCGAGCTGCCAGAACGAGCGCTCGCAGCACAAGAACCGCGAACGCGCCATGAGCATGCTGCGTTCCAAGCTGTACGAGTTCGAGCTGGAGAAAAAACGCGCAGTCACGAAGAAGATCGAAGACTCCAAGCTCGATATCGACTTCGGATCGCAGATTCGCTCCTACGTCCTGCAGCCCTACCGCATGGTGAAAGATCACCGCACCAAGCAGGAGGTCGGCGACGTGGACCGAGTACTGGATGGCGATTTGCAGCCTTTCATTCGCGCCTACCTGCAGATGCGCCGTGGGGAGAAGTCGTCATGAGCGACCATCCGCGCGCGCTGAAGCTCGGGCCGCGCTTCGACGAAGCGTTCCGGTTTGCCGAAAAGCACTCCCCCCAGACGCGGAAGAAGACCGAGGTCCCGTACATCTCGCACCTGGTGAGCGTCGCCGTCCTCGTGCTGGAAGCGGGTGGCGATGAGGACCAGGCCATCGCCGCCTGGATTGTGGCGGACTATCGGACCGATGGGGAGTTGCTTTGCAACCGTCTGAGCGGCCGAAAGGAGGGAGCCCTGTGGTGCCTGCTGAGCGGTGCTCGCCGTGTTGCGCCGTGGCAGGCCGAACCGGCTGGTGGACGACTTGCGGCGGGTAGTTACTGAGCTGGAAACCCTGGCAAGGAAGGGAATTGCAAACTCGGTTTCATTGTCATAGTTAGGATCAACCGTTATGCCGCGCATGATCGAACTGATCCGTACCTCCTCGGTCCCCGCCACTCTGATGCAGGCCGCGGCCCGAGGCGTGTTGTCCGTTTCCCCCGCGGACATGATCGAGATCCTGGTGCACCTGGCCAATCACAACGATGTATTCGGGCCGCTCGCACGAATGACCTTAGCGGGTTGGGACGAGGAGTCTTCTCTAGCCGCCGCCTCGGACTCCAACACTCCCCAGGAGGTCCTCGACTATTTCGTTGCGCTCGAGAACCTGCGACCACTCTTGCTTCCTGCTTTGCTCGAAAATCCCAACGTCAGCGATTCGGCGCTTACGGTCATGGCCACGACGGGCTCGCGGGAAATCGTAGAGGCGATGCGCCGGAGTCCCCGCGTGCAGGAATCGCCTGCCATACTTCATGCGCTCACCTCCAATCCGAACGCGACGCAAAACCAGACGAACCAGTTGCACGAGCAACCGGTGGCGTCAGGGTTGGAGGATTCGCTGCCCGAGTCGGGTGGGCAGGAAGGCGACGCCCTTCCCTCACATGCGGCCCTCGGCGCTGATGGCGATGGCGATGAAGGTGTGATCACCTACCTCGCCGAGCATGCCAAGGAAATTGCCGCGGAAGAGGGCAAGCCGTTTCAGCCTCTCGGGGGCATCCATGAACTCGAGACGAACTCCCCCGAGGTTCCCGCGGTCCCGGAGGTGAGTAAACCGGCCGAGGAGGGAACCAGTTCGACCGCTGCCCCGGCTCCCCTCGGCCAGGCTGCGGCCGCAGCCCCGGCGAAAGCCTCATCCTTGCACAAGAAAAGTCATCTCGGCCAGGAGGAAGAGCGCGGCAGCGCGCTGCAGAAGATTTCGAAGCTCGATATCAAGGGCCGGATTCAACTGGCGATGAAAGGCAGCAAGGAGGAGCGCTCGATCCTGGTCCGCGACAGTACCAAACTGGTCTCGCTGGCTGTGCTCGAGTCGCCCAAAGTGACCGACGGCGAAGTGGAAAAGTTTGCCGGCCAGAAGAACGTTCTGGAGGCTGTGCTGCGCCAGATCCCGATGAAGCGGCGCTTCATCAAGAATTACAACGTCGTGCGGAATCTCGTTGCTAATCCCCGCACGCCGCTCGACGTGTCGCTCGGCCTGATGAAAAACCTTCTGGTAGCCGACTTACGCAATCTCTCATCGAACAAGGAAGTGCCCGATACCATCCGCAAGCTGGCGATCAAAATGTTCAAGCAGAAGACGGACACCACCAGGAAATCGTCGGGCTAGCAGCCCGCGGTTGAGCGACATCGATGCTGTAAGGTAGGGAACGCATGGCCTCCTCGGTCCAGTCCGATCCCATCGCCGAGATTCTGCGAGGCGCCAAAACTATCGCCGTGGTTGGTCTGTCTGATAACCCCCTGCGACCGAGCCACGGCGTGGCTGCCTACCTCCAGAGTCACGGCTATCGCATCATCCCGGTGAACCCGGAGATCAAGTCCTCCCTCGGGGAGAAGGCCTACCCATCGTTGCTCGAAGTGCCCGAGAAAATCGACATCGTGGACATCTTTCGTCGTCCGGAATTTGTCGAACAAGTGGTGGACCAGGCCATCCAGCTGAAGGTGCCCGCCGTCTGGATGCAAGAGGAAGTGATTCACGAGAAGGCCGCGCACAAGGCGCGCCAAGCAGGGATCTTCGTGGTCATGGATCGCTGCATCCTTCGCGAACACCGCACGCGCTTCGCTTGAGAAGCACCCGTACCGAGTTGCGCCTACCGGGTGAGGAGAAAAGATCACGATGGATCCTTCCGCCGCCCAGACAGAGAAGAGTCCTCGGCCTACCCCACTCGCTACTCGGCGTTTGGGACTAAGACCGGTGCTGGATTGATGCGCACCACCACGACCGTGGCGTCATCGCGCAACCCGGCTCCATTCGCGAAGGTACGCACATCCTGCAGCAGGCTCTCCATTGAGGCATCCCAATGCTGCAAATGTGCCGCCAGGCGCGCGGCGCCGTACTCTTCCTCATCCGGATTGGTCGCCTCTGTGATGCCATCGCTGTAAAGGACGATCCTGGCGCCATCCGTCAACGGAACTGTCGCTTCGGAGTATGTGCCATGTCGAATGCCCAGCGGTAAGCCCATCTCGGTCTCGAGAAATCTTGCGCCGGACGCCTCGGCCAGCACCGGTGGCAGGTGACCGGCGTTCGCGAACTGGAGCGTTCGCCTCGCGGGATCCAACACGCCGTAGACCATGGTTACAAACCGCCCGGAAGGAAAGTCCTCCACCAGGAGCCGATTCAGCTTGGTCAGGACTTCCGCGGGACTGCAGGAGTTCTCGGCGAGGGAGCGCGCCATCGCCCGCGTGGCGGACATCAACAGCGCCGCTGCCGTGCCTTTCCCCGATACATCGGCCAACACCAATCCCCAGCGTCCATCCCCCAGATCAATGAAGTCGTACCAGTCCCCACCGACCGGGCCAGCGGGAATCGAGAGGCCGGAGACGGCGAAGCCCGGAATGAACGGAGAGCTCTTGGGCAGCAGCGCTTGCTGGATCGAGCGCGCTTCCTGGGCTTCGCGGCTCATCTGCTCTCGTTCAGAACGCTCCTGCTGAAAGCGGCGCGCGTTCTGGACTGCCACCGCGATGTGGCTACAGAGTCCCTGAAGCAGCCGCAGTTGGTCGGCCGGAAAACCATCCACCTCGGGATGGGAAGCCGTAAAAACGCCCACCAGCTGCCCGTCGACCTGAAGCGGAATCGCCACCTCCGAAAGGGTGTTTTCTTCGCACGCCATGTAGTACGCATCGCGCCGCACATCCGGGGCATACCGCATCTGCCCAGTGGCCGCGACGTATCCGACCAAGCCATCTCTGCCGATCTTGAGCCGGTGTCCCTTGCCGTGCAGCGTGCAGCCGTGCACGCCTGCCAGCACCATCTCGCCGCGTTCTGCTTCATGTAGAAAAACGCTGAGTTCTACGCAGCCAAAAGAGCGGGCAATATCGTTGGCGATTTTGTCGATGAGCTGGTCCAGGTCGAGAATGGAGTTGATCTTATGTGCCGCCTTCTGCAACTTCAGCAGATCTTGGACGCGATCGACAGGGAGTGTCCGCACGGTGTCAGAGCCGGCGTTCATAGTGGTGCCGGAGCTGGCCATTGAACTAAAGCCTCCTCACAGGGGAACCGGAACACAATCGCTCTATCTTCGCAATCAGTAAGATGAGCGAAAACCTGCCTAAGACTCTTTTTCCGCCCTCGGGGAACCGTCCGCGGAAGGACCGCTGGAAACACCGTGCCGGAGTCGGCGAATCTCTTGCAATCGCTCCCGGATGCGACGCTCGATCCCTTCATTCGTGGGATGGTAATAGCGGCGGTCACGCAGGTGGTCCGGCAGGCATTGCATGTCAGCGACCTTGCTTTCGAGTTCGTGCGCGTATTGGTACCCCCGCCCGTACCCGATGCCCTTCATGAGCTGTGTCGGAGCATTCCGCAGATGCAGGGGGACGGGTTCGGCGGTGGTCTGTTCCACATCCTGCTGAACGGCCCCGTAGGCGGTGTACAGCGCATTCGATTTCGGAGCGACCGACAGATAAACGACCGCTTGCGCCAGGGCAAGGTTGCCCTCCGGCATGCCGATGAAATCTACGGCATCACGAGCCGCCATGCAAAGTGAAAGCGCATTCGGATCGGCCAGGCCAATGTCTTCGACCGCCATTCGAACGACGCGGCGCGCGATGTAGAGAGGATCCTCTCCCGCTTCCAGCATGCGGCCCAGCCAGTACAGCGCCGCGTCCGGGTCGCTATTGCGCACGGACTTGTGCAGCGCTGAAATCAGGTTGTAGTGCTCCTCGCCCGCCTTGTCGTAGAGCAGGATGCGCTTTTGCAGTGCGTCGTGGACGATCTCATCCGTGATTTCGGCGCCGGTGTCTTGGCCGCTCACTTGTTTCGCTAGCGTAGCGGCCACTTCTAGCACGTTGTAGGCGCTCCGAGCGTCCCCACTGGAGTAGCTGGCGATCTTCCTCAGAACATCATCGGAAGCTCGCAGTTTCACCGTTCCCAGACCGCGCTCTTCGTCCGCAAGGGCTTTCTGAAGCAGAATCACAATCTGCTCCTCGGTGAGCGGTTTCAGGATATAAACCCGGGTGCGCGACAGCAGCGCGGAATTGATCTCAAAGGAAGGGTTCTCCGTGGTGGCGCCGATCAGCCGGATGTTCCCTTTTTCGACGTGCGGGAGGAATGCATCCTGCTGAGCTTTGTTGAAGCGATGGATTTCGTCGATGAAGACGATCGTCCGCGTGCCGTATTGCTTGGCACGTTCCGCGTCGGCCATGACCTGCTTGATTTCCTTGATCCCGGCGAGCACCGCAGAGAACTCGATAAACTCTGCTTTGGCCATCCGTGCGACGATCTTGGCCAGAGTGGTCTTGCCGGTCCCGGGCGGTCCCCAGAAAATAAGCGACCCCGCATCGTCCCTCTCCATCTGCGTGCGCAGCGGCTTGCCCGGCCCGACCAGATGTTCCTGCCCGAGGTACTCGTCCAGCGTGCGCGGGCGCATGCGATCCGCGAGTGGGCGAGTAGGATCCGCTCGTTCGCCACCGCCGGGAATGGCCTGAAAGAGACTCATAAGGCCTTTTCACCACAGAGACACAGCGACACAGAAAAACCTTGGAACTCGAACCCCTAAAGAACTCGTCGCACAACTCCCTTTGATAGTAGCGCTTCGTTGAAACTGATCAGCAACCCGACCTTTTTTTTCGTGGGCGTAGGTAGTTCAGCAGTTGGGGCTTCGTGAACGGGCAAGATAAGTTCAACAGACTTGCGCTCGACGACGACGGCGTCGTCGACCATCAGGTCCAGGCGATAACCGCAGTCAAGTTTCGGTTGCTTACACAGAACGGGTAGCTCAGCTTGTCGGCGAAAGGGAATGTCCCGCAAACGCGCCGCGTCGCACCGACGCTCTTCGTACGCTGATTCGAACAGGCCAGGTCCGAGCTCTCGGGGAACCTCGATGGCTGAGGCGATGACGACGCCGGTACTGGGATCGGTCCGTTCCCCGTTTTCTCTGCGCCTTTGTGTCTCTGAGCTGAATTGTCTCACGGTCTTTGCCGCCTAATCTCGTACAGCACAATACTCGCCGCCACGCCCGCGTTCAGCGATTCCACCTGCGGCGTGTGCGGGATGGCGATGATCTCATCCACCTCGGCCAGCAGGTCACGTGGCAGGCCTCGTCCCTCGCCGCCGATGACAACGGCAAGCGGCCCCGCAAGGTTTGCCTGCGGCAGCGGCGCGCCCTTATGCGACGAGGTGGCGATCAGCCGCACACCCTGCTCGCGGAGCTGCGGAAGCACTTCGGCCAGCCTCACTCGGACGATCGGCAGCCGGAAGATCGATCCGGCCGATCCGCGGACCACCTTCGGGTTGAACAGACTCACCGTGCCTTCGCCGAGCAGCACGCCTGCAGCTCCGAAGGCTTCCGCCGATCGCACAATCGTCCCCAGATTGCCAGGATCCTGCAAGCCCGCAACCGCCACCAAGGGGCCACCCTCGAGCTGCTGGAAAACGTCTTCCAGCGAACTCCGCCGATACCGCACCAGGGCAGCCACGCCCTGCGGCGTCTCACTGGGCACAACGCCGCTAAAGAGCTTGTCCGGCAGAACTACTGTTTCCACGTGAGCACCGATCTGGGGCAGCAGCCGATCGGCAAACTTCTGCGCGGACTCACTGAAGAACACTGCGTGGAAGCGCACTGCACTTCGAATCGCTTCTTCCACAATCCGCAACCCCTCAATCGCAAAATCTCCGGCTTCCGTCAGGTCCGCACGGGAGAAGGCGCCGCGCAGTTCCTTGACCAGCGCATTGTGCCGGCCCTCCACTCGGCGCAGTCGCTCCTGCGTGCTGTTCAGGGGTCGGGCAGAAGGGTAGGGCTTGCTCATGGCGGGCGTCCGAAGCAGCATCATACGCTGTTTGTTCGGCTTGCAGCGCTGCTCCGTGTTATGTTAGGTTTCGCGCTTTTAACCGGGAAAATTGGAAGGAACGGTTGTGCACGCGGAAATCATCAAGATCAATCACGAGAGTCCTGAAGCATCATTGGTGAAATACGCGGCCGAGCAGATCAAGTCGGGCCAGGTTCTCGGTATGCCAACCGATACCTTCTACGGCCTGGCCGCCGACCCGCTCAACTTGCGCGCCGTTGAGCGCGTGTATGAAATCAAGTCCCGCTCGCGCCACAAGCCCCTTTCGTTGCTGATCGAAAGTGTCGACCAGGCGGAAGAACTGGCTCGTCCCCTGCCCAAGGAGTTCTACGACCTCGCCCGCCGTTTCTGGCCCGGCCCGCTGACCATCATCGTGCGCGCTGCGTCGCGTCTTCCCCTGAAAGTCACGGCGAACACCGGCAATGTCGCGCTTCGCATCCCGTCCGCCAAAATCCCGCTGGCCGTGGTCCAAGCGGCCGGAATTCCGATCACGGCGACGTCCGCCAACCTCAGCGGCGCCTCCGAGTGCACCACCGCAGAGCAGGTACGCGACCAGCTCCAGGACCGCATCTCCATCATCGTGGATGGAGGCACGTCGCCACGCGAAATCGCATCCACCATCGTCGATCTCAGCGACGAGGAGGCGCGCTGGCGCGTCATCCGCGAAGGGGCCATACCTGCCCAGGAGATCTCTACGTTCTTCGCTCAGGGATGATGAACTTGACCGCGAACCAGGCCCCGCGCCGCCGCTGGCTCCTCTGGCTGGTTGCGGCGGTCGCGCTGATCCTTGGTCTTTTCCTTCTGGTGACCAGCCTGCGCATCGTGCGCGAAGCCGGCAGGGAAGAACTGCGCGCCGCCGATGCCATCGTGGTCTTCGGCGCCGCGGAATATTCCGGACGCCCGTCACCTGTCCTGCGCGCTCGTCTCGATCATGCCTACGACTTATTCCACCGCGGCCTGGCTCCGGTTGTCATCACCACCGGAGGCGCCGCGGCCGATCCCAGCTTCAGCGAAGGCGGCGTCGGGCGCGACTACCTCATGCACCACGGGATCCCCGAACGCAATCTGATCGCGGAAACACAAGGTTCCGACACCGCGCACTCGGCCGAGCGCGTCGGCGTCATCATGCGCGCAAATGGCCTGCACAGTTGCCTCGCGGTGAGCGACGAGTATCACGTCTTCAGGATCAAAGCCCTGTTGCAGCACGAAGGGATCCAGGTCTACGTCGCGCCCCGCGCCGGATCGCGCCCCAGGGGGCATGGGCAGCGAATGGTCGCCGTGTTACGCGAGGCGGTGAGCTATCTGGTCTGGAAGCTGAATATTCCGGCGTGACAAATAAGGGTTCAAGGTTTCAGAGTTTCAGGTTTCAAAGTATCAACGAGGTGCGCCCATCTGAAGTGGTTCTTACGACCTTGCATCCCTGAAACCTTTCTGCTACCACCCCATCTTCTCCCGCAGCGAAGTGACATGCGCAACGTGGTGCCGCCCGTGCCACGAGTAAAGTGCCAGGGCCTTCTCCAAGCTCAACACACCCATTTCCGGATGCCGGAAGGTGCGCTTCCATTCCGTTTTTCTGATGTTACGCAGGGTCAGCACCCAGCGTCTGTGCAGGGATTCGAGCAGCACCAGCGAAATCTCGATTGGAGCCGTCTTCGCTTCCGGTAACTCCGCCCACAGGTTCTCCATGTAAGGCCGGATGGTAGGATCCTGTTCCGTGAGCGCCAGCTTGAAGCGTACATAGGAGTTCAAGTGACTGTCTGGAACGTGGTGCACGACCTGGCGCACGGTCCATCCGCCGTCTCGATAAGGCGTGTCGAGCTGCTGTTCGGAGAGACCTTCGACGGCCGCCCGCAAGCGCGCGGGAGTCTGTTCGATGTTATCCAGGTGTTTTGATTTCTCGGCTTCGCTGAGCGGGCCGTCGTAGGAAAATTCGCCGATGGGATATCGCGGATCGGTCATGCTCGCCTCCTGCGCGCATTAGATCACAGGAAGCGCGATCCGACTCAGCGCAGATCTGACAGGGTGCTTACTGTACGATGACAGAAACACTGGTCGTGCGTGATGTGCTGCCATTGGTTCCTGTGACAGTCGCGGTGTAAGTTCCCGCCGGGGTGCCCGGATCCTTGGGAGTCGAACTCCCGCTACCTCCGCATCCGATGGCTGCTGCCAGCAGGGCGAACAGAAACAGACTAAGCCCCAGGCTCCAGCGGCGGCGGGCCGGCAAGCCAACCAGGAACACACCGGTCATCAGCGCAAAGGTTCCACCAAACCAACCCGAAAGCCCTTTCGTCTGTCGTGACGCGGTCGTGGGACCGGGCAGAATATGTGCTGCGGTCGTCGACACGGTTAAAGTGGCAGTTGCGTTCGACCCGCTGACGGTGGCAGTTGATGGAACCGAGCAAGTGATCTCCACTGTCGTGGAAGAAAGCGCACAGGTCAGGTTCACCGTTCCGCTGAAACCGTTCAGAGAATTGATCGTGACGGTGGTAGAACCGCCCTGCCCGGCCTTAGAGACGGTGATGCTGTTCGGATTCGACGACATGAAATAACTGGGGGCAGTCACGACGCCCGGCCACACGGTGATCAGGTTGAATGCGTCCACCGACCCCAGGCCGGTGACCAGATCGTAGCCTGTGCCCGCGCTGAAGCCGAACTGCAGAGCGCCCGAGGTCGGACAGCTAGGCGTCCCGGAGGTGCATGGGACATCATTCGTGCCGGTGGTGACGTCGTGGAACGCAGTCGGGTGTGAACTGGCCAATGAGTAAAGCGTCGGGTTGATATTGCCCTGCCCGTTTGACGCCGTCGCCTGGTTCACAATGGCCACCATTCCCGCAAATCCCGGGGCGCCGAACGAGGTTCCGCCCGCAACGTTCAGGCCGTTGGTGGGATCTCGAAAGCCGGTCACGCAACTTCCAGCGGAGCACAGCAGATATCCATCGTGGTTTGGTGACGCGTTCAGCGCCACGTCTGGAACATCTCTCTTGCCATCGGCCGGAACACCGGTGCCGGTCTGCCAACTGGGTTTTGCAAACTTGGTGCTCACGCCCCCGCCTCCGGCAGACACGCCCACTGAATCGTTCCAGCTGGTCTCGGGGATGTACTTGATCGCGGAACCGCCGTTGCCATTGTTGGTGCTGTTCCAGTATGTGGCCGGGCTGGCCACGTCGGCGCTGAACTGGCTGCCACCAATACCCGTGACTTCGGGGACCGCCGCAGGCACGTCCACCGCCAGCCCTAGCTTGGCCGAGGTTGAGCCTGCGGCGTCACAGTCTGCGGCGCCGGAGTCGCCTGTGGCTGCGATGATGGTCTGCCCCTGTGCGTTCGCTTGTTGCGCAGTTAGCTGCATGGTCTGGACGAAGATTCCCAGGTTTTGTTCGCAGTTGCCATAGCTCATGCTGATAACCGGCGCTAGCTTTTGGTCGACGGAATATTGCAGAGAATTGAAAACATTGAAGTTGGCGTTGTTGCCCGTGTAAACGAAGATCTCGGTCACACCCTTGGCCACACCCGCAGCCCACTCCAGGTCGAGGCTTGACTCATCGGTATCCCCCTGGGTCTTGACCACCGAGGTCCCGCTATTCGGCACCAGAACCTGCTGAAAGTTCGCGGAGGTGCGTGCGGGAAGATTGGCCGCGGTTCGAAACGCGTCGATATCCGCCGGGCTGATCTGAGATTGCCCCACCACCACAAGCTTCTGGCCCGTCCCGTCGAACCCGGCGCTGTAAAGCGGACCTACATCGTAGATCGTGGCAAAGTCGTCCGGCGCCATGAAGTGATTCCCGGAAATGCTCGAAGTGAAATGTGCTTTCACCTCCTCTGCGGAGAGCTTGCGGGTGCGTACCCTCGGCTTGGGGTGGAAATCGTCCAGGTTATGGAATCCCAACACGACGTTGGCCAGCGCGGCCGGCACCGCCATCTCTGTTCCGTTGGCGAAATGCGGTTCTCCATCGACCATGTAGCGGTGCATCTCGGTGCGGAAGACCGTCTCAATCCGCGAGACCGGGCCGCCGAACCACACCTGCGTGCGGCCGCGCGCCACCCGATTCACCGTGAAGCCCTGGGCTTGCAGCCAGGAAGTAACCGACGCCACATCGCTCTTGCCCAAGCCGAACTGGTCCGCATACTGCTCGGGTGTCAGCCACTTGTGGTAGGTCCCTGAGGAGGGGTCTTGCTGCCCGCTCAGCAGTTCCTCCAAGGCCGCTTCCTGCGCCGCCGTTCGCTTGAAGACCATCGACACTCCCTCGAGTTGAAGCCCACCGTCCATGCGCCCCTGGTCAACCGCGGCCCGCGTCAGCGGGTGGACGTTACCCTCCAGCACGACGGTGTCGCGCTCATCGATGGCCTGCGTGATGCGGTTCGACGCACTCTGGGCGAAAGCACTCAGGGATACACCTAGAGTCAAAAGATAAGCGACTGGCCTCAGTAGGGAATGCACTGGTTGGCTCCGATTTTCAGGTTGGGTAATAGATTCTTGTTGTATCGGGGAATGGATTCAGTTTGGCCGGCGAAAGGATGCCTCACCGCGTCCTAACTATTCCCACCACCACGGTTATGGAGATTCTAGTCCGCGAGCAAGGCTCCCTGGAATTGCCCAGAAGGGCAGGGCCTTTCCATTAGCGGGTCAGCGCCAGAATGCGCACCGGCCCGTCCACCTCCCCTTCGAGCTTCATGGGCGCAACCACGACCACGGCCCCCGCATCGGGCACTCGTTCCAGATTCGCGACATTTTCCAGGTGATACACGCTGTGCGCCAGCGTGTACTCGTGCACCGCCAGCGTCCTAGAGGATCCCGGATCGACGCTCAACGTATCGATCCCCAGCGCCAGCACGCCCCGGCCCTCGACCAGAAACTTGGCGGCATCTTCCGAGTATCCCGGGAAGTGCATCACGCCTTTCTTGTCGGTGTTGCGGTAATCCTGGATCGATGTCCAGCGTGCACCCCACCCGGTGCGGGCCAGCACCACGGCGCCGGCTGGAATCTCCCCATGAATCTGCTCCCACTGGGCGATGTCTTCGAGCGAGACTTCGTAATCGGGATTGCGGCGAACCGGCCCGGTCACGTCCAGCACCGCGAGCGGCGCGATCAGCCGCTCTGGCGGGATCTGGTCCACGGTCCACATGCCCCGTACAAGATGAGCAGGCGCGTCGATGCTCGTGTTGCCTGCGACCGAAGTCGCAATGCGGCGCGGGGCATCCTTCTGGACGAGCGAGGCGGTTCGAAGCGGGCCGCCGAATTTATGGACTGGCACGCGCGGGTTCGCCCGGGCGCTGAACGGATGAGTCAGGTCGATCACTCCGGTAAATCCGTTGGGCTGCGCGGTGCCCGGGCGGTGCTGGGCAAACACAAGCAGCGCCAGGGCCAAGGCATATCCGACCACTAGAGACTTGATCTTCATCGCTTCCTTAACTGACATTTAACCGAAAACTGAGATCCAACCGACTGCCCGGGCGTCTCAGACAACCAGGAAGACCACCGCTTGCGATCGGGGCTCTCACGTCTGGGGGAAGTACTTGGAAATTGTCCCTCGCAGGTAACCACCTGCTCAAGGTACCGACGGACATGACCGCCGGGGCTTCTCGGGGAGGTTCACCGGATCAGTGGCAGCCAACTGGTAGCGATGGCAGCGGCCACCACGGTGCCGATGAAGTTCACGGCATCGTTGCCGAGCCAGCCGGGTTGCTCAAACCATGCGCCCAGGTAGCTGTCCGCCAACATCCCCAGAAGACCCGATGCTGCGGGAATCCACAGCCAGCCCGCTGGGAGCAGGCCCATCAGCACGCACACCAGGCTTACCAGAGCTGCGGCGCCAACTCCGGCAAGCGTTCCAACCAGAGTGACACCGCCGTCGGTACCAGCCGGCACTCGCGCGAAGGTGGTTATCAGGCGCGCAGTGTCGCTGGAGGCCTGCCCACACTCGCTGGAGACCGTGTCCGCCGCGGCTTCCGAGAGCGCTGCCGCCATCGCCAGTAGGAAGGACGCATCCCCACGGGCTGCAAACAGGGCTGCACACAAGGCTGCCATCCCGAGATTGGCCAGAACCTGCGACGCCCTGCGCCCCTCCCCGCGTTCCGCCGTACCCAGGCGCTGTTTGCGTGCCCGACCCAGTCGAGTCGCCACCCAGGTGATGACGAACAGGGAGAGAAGGGCGGCGAAGGCGCCCGGCCCGGCGCTGGCAAAAAGGGCAAAGCACACGATGGCGCCAGCGGTCGCTCCGGATCGAGTTACCCCCCGAATGGCGTGTCCTAGGGCGGCAAACGCCACTGTAACGCCCAAAACGACCCCGAAACGGAGTGGCGTGTCCGCCCACCAGCCCTTCGGAATCTGCGTTAAGTGCAATGGGTTCAGCTGCATAGCATGGTTCGTCCGTGTGTTCCACTGGGCCGATGGGGAGAATCCAGCTGGTAACTACCAGCGGTTGGGGTGACTCTTCCTCGCATCCACCCGGTCGTGCTTTTTCTTTGGATTACCGGCTGCAGGTTCCTGCATCAAAAAGCCAGATGTACGTTAAACTCTCGACGCTGGGCGCGGCTCTGGCGCCTTTCTCGGTTCGGGGTGAACTTATGGCGGCCTCCGTTTGGTCCGGATATCTGACCTTTGGATTGATCTCCATGCCGGTGCGCCTGTTTTCTGGCGCACGCAGCAATGGCATCTCCTTCAACATGCTCCACCGGCCCGACCTGCAGCGGGTCAAGCAGCAATATTACTGCCCCGCAGAGAACCGCGTGGTGGAGCGCAGCGAAATCGTCAAAGGCTACGAGTTCCGCAAGGACGAATACGTAGTCATCGAACCGGAAGAGATCAAGAAAATCGAGCCGCAGACGGCGAAGACCATGGAGATCCTCGAGTTCGTCAAAGCCGGCGACGTGGATCCCGTCTACTTCGAGTCTTCCTACTACATGGTCCCCGAAGAAGCCGGCCGCCGGCCGTATGCGCTGCTCACCAAGGCCCTCGAGGAAAGCGAATATGTGGCGATCGCCAAGCTCACCATGCACAACCGCGAGTACACCGTGTTCCTGCGCCCACACTCGGGCGGCCTGATGCTGCACACCATGTACTACGCCGACGAAGTGCGCCAGGTGGAAGAGTTCGGCGCCCCGGATGTTGAGCTGAAGGACGCCGAAGTGAAGGTCGCGCACCAGCTAATCGAAGCGCTCGCCGCCGACTGGGACCCGGAAAAGTACCACGACTCCTTCCAGGACAACCTGAAGAAGCTGATCGAAACCAAACTCGAAGGCGGCAAGGTCGTCGAAATCGACAAGCCCAAGAAACTGGCCCCGGTGGTCGACTTGATGGCCGCCCTCAAGCAAAGCCTCGCCGAGATGGAAGGAAAGAAGAAGCCGGTCGCGACGATGAAGTCGGTTCCCGAAGCAGCCGTGGCAGGTGGCAAGCCTCGCCGGGGCAGGTAACGAAGCCGTAGAACTCAGCCGCAGAGAGCAGCTCCCGATTCTTTCAGCGCCCTCTGCGGCATTTCTCTGCCATCTCCGATGCGGTTAGGTCTTTTGTCGGCGCTTCTTTCAACTGTCCCGAAAACCCAAGCAACCCGAAGCCGGGGACTCACCACTAAACCGGAGGGGCCGAGCTGGCCTCAACTGCAGACTGAGAACCGGAAACTGAGAACTAGTATCACCAACTGGCCCCCAAAGTCCTTTCCCGATTACAATGATCCATTCTGCCCAGAGCCTTGCAACGTCATGAATCTGCGCGCCGGGGTGCCGATGAGTTGGGTGTGTAAAGGCCGTTTAGCGGCTCTCGTGTTCTATTTCCTGATCACCGTCGGTTGTGGCGACGTCTATCGTCCCACCATCATCCCCAACCCGGTGCCGACCCCCGACCCGAAGAACTTCCATGCCGTCATCGCCGTCAATCAGAACACGCAGTTCTATCCCGGAACAGGCATGCAAGTGGATGTCTCCGGAGACTCCAACGCCGGGGTCACAAAAGTGGCCCTGGGCCCCGTACACGCAACCCTGCTCAACTCGCGGGTCTGGGTGGCGAACAACCTGTCGAACTCCGTAAGCGTATTTTCCCCAGCGGGCTTGGGGGGATCAATTGGAGCTTCCACAGATATCAATTTGCCCTCCGGCTACAATCCGGTCTTCGTCCACAGCACCGAGGCCGGGACGATGTATGTGGCCAATGTCTCCCGTGCTGATCCCACCGGCGCTGCCGGTACCGTGGCGGCTATCAGCGCCGGCTCAATCGGGAACGTCGTAACCAATGTGATCGGGGTGGGGAAAAATCCGGTTGCAATGGCGGAAACTCCAGATGGCAAGGAACTCTACGTCGTGAACCGGGGCGACAGCAACGTCACCCACATTCACACTGTGGACAAGACCGTGGCCCCCGGGTCAATCGCGGTCGACGCCAGCCCTTCACTTGCCTACGCCCGCAGTGACAACCAGAAAATCTACGTGCTGAACCAGGGTAGCGGGACGATCACCACCATCAACACCCTGGATGACTCGATCGCGGGCACGGTATCGGCCGACGCCGGCGCCAACTTCATGATCTACGACAGCCACCTGAACCGCTTGTATGTCACCAGTTCAACCGGTTCGCTCTACGTCTATAACGCGGCGGTCTCGGCGCCTACCCTGCTGAAGCAGATTCCCGTCCCCGGAGCGTCAGATTGCGCGCAGTGCACGCCCGTTTCTGTGGCTGCCCTCCCGGACGGAAGCCGCGTGTACGTCGGCAGCGCCGTCGAGACAACGGATTCCACCAAGTGCGTGCAACCGGTCGGCGGTCCCCCGGTGAACTGCTACCTCACCCAGGTTACGGTCATCGATGCTCTGAATCTCACCGCAAAGACCGGTTCGGGCACAGCTCCCAATCCGATCCCGGTGCCAACCCCCACTTCAACCGCTCCGGCCGGGGTCCCCGTCCTTTTGGAAGCCAACTGCGCCACTGCCCGCTTCCGTCTTTCCATGGCCGCCGCAGGGGACAGCAGCCGCGTCTTCTTGGCGGCGTGTGATGCCGGCGGAATTTCCACGATCAATACTGCGAGCGACACCTACGTGGTGACGCTTCCCGCTCCGGTCAGTGCCTTCCCGCCGATCCAAACCGACTCCAACGTAGCGCCTCAGCCGCCGCGGCAGAATCCTGTGTTCCTGCTGAGTGGCCCGTAGCCGAGCGGGTCGTGGGTCCTGTTCTGTCGGTGGAGCGACAGGCGTCCCCGCCTCTCGGCGCGACGCACTTTTCTTCCGATGTCGTGAGCGCCAAGCCCTTCTTCGAGCCAGCTCTCAGAGCCGTTCCCTCGTGTGCCAAGACGGATCTGAATTCGCGCGCCAGCCTGAAGACTGAGATGGGGAGGTTTGCCAGAACGGATCGGGAACCCGTCCTCGCGTGGCGGCCGGAGCTGGACTTGCCCAGCGGGCCGCTGGCAGAGGTCAGCTGCCTGCCGCTAGCGCACGGTCCGCTTGCCGCCGCCGGGTGTGGCGCATGGCAATATTCATGAAGACGCTCCCGATGGGAGTCTCGAAGCACATGACCAGCGCTTCCGTGTCTTCGCTGCCCTTGATGCCTTCTTCTGACGTGTGCAGCACTGGGGGGTGAACCCGGAAATGAAATCCCTGGTCGTTCAGCGACGTAATCGCGTTCCCGATGATCTGGTTGGCCAGTTCGCAGGCGGTCTCGCGCACCAGGCTATCGGACTCGGGCAAGTCCGCTCCCGCCATCTTGCTAGCCACACGCACCGCGGTTTCCGGGTCGAGGTCGATGATGATGCGCCCCTCAATATCTCCCGTGACCCACACCATGGCCGCCACGCCTTTACGGCGGTACGCTTCCTCTTCCATGCTGAGGCTGCCGATGGCAGTGCTGCACTGCAAGCCCTGCGCCAACACCGCGTCCGCCGAGTTGATGAACGGCTGGATCAACTCCATTTTCATGAGATCAGGCCCCCGCGCCCGCCACGTTCGCCACGGCGCCATCTTCGCCCAGCACGTACTTGATCACTTCGTAAAGCACTTCCGGCTTCACCGGCTTCTGTACGAAGTGGCGTGCTCCTCGCTGCAGCGCCGCTACGATGTTTTCCTGGTATCCGACCGATGACACCATCACGATGCGCGCTTCCGGATGCGACTGCACGATCCGTTCTGCGGCTTCGATGCCCTCCATCTGCGGCATGGTGATGTCCATGAGCACGATGTCAGGATGGGTGCGGTCATACTCGGTGATGGCCGTCAGCCCATCGCCCGCCTCGCCGGCCAGGTGCCCGCCGAACGACTCGACCATGCGGGCCAGGTTCTTGCGCGCAAAAACGGAGTCGTCCACGATCAGGTACCGGACCGGCTGCCCGTCTTTGGTGCGTTTCACTGGCGCAAACTGCTCCATAAGGACCTCCTGTTACTACTTGCGTACCACGCGGCGTCTCCGCCGGCTAGATAACCCTAGTTTTGCCCGGCACCGGCGGCCCTGCCGCCCACGCCGTTCCCTAACTCTGTTTCTCCGCGCCCATCGGTTGCGCACAGTGCCATCAACGCACTGGCCATGGCTTCCAGTGCCACCACCCGGACCGCATACCCCCGGTCGATGGCCGCTTTGGGCATTCCGAACACCACGCAGGACTCTTCGCTCTGCGCGATGGTCATCCCGCCCGCCGCCCTCACCAAGCCCAAACCTTCCGCCCCATCGTCGCCCATGCCGGTCATGATTACGGCGACCACCTGGGAGCCGAACTCCTCGGCCGCGCTCCGGAAAAGCACGTCTGCGGAGGGACGGTGCCCGCGGATCCGCGGTTCGTCGCTCAGCAGAGCCACGTTTCCCAGGGGCAGGCGCTTGACTTTCAGGTGACGGCTGCCCGGGCACACCAGCACACGCCCCGGCAAAAGCACATCTCCCGAGTGCGCCTCTTTCACGCGCAGCGCGCACGTCTCATCCAGACGCCGGGCGAACATTTCCGTGAAGTTTTCCGGCATATGCTGCACTACCACGATGGTTCCCGGGAAATCCGCCGGCAGTTGTGAGAACACGTACTGCAAGGCGTTCGGGCCGCCGGTGGAAACGCCAATCGCGACCACTTTGGACGGCGCTTTCGTTGACGCCATCGGCGCTTTCCCCAGCGGCGCGCTGCCCACCAGGGGCTTGACCGAAACGTTCCGGCTGCTTGCGGCAGCCTTGATCTTGGCGATCAGTTCGGCCGCGATCTCCGGCATGCGCGTCGAGACGTCCTGCGGCTTGGCCACGAAATCGATCGCTCCCAGGCCCAGAGCTTTGAGCGTGATCGATGCGCCTTCCGTGCTGTGCGAACTCACGACAATCACGGGCACCGGATGTTTGCGCATGATCTGCCTCAGCATCTCGATGCCATTCATGCCCGGCATCTCCAGGTCGAGCGTGACCACCTGCGGTTTCAGGTCTTCGATCTTCTTCAGACCAAAACTGCCATCCATCGCCGTGCCCACCACCTCGATCGAACTATCCTTTTCGAGGATCTGCGGAATCAGCTTGCGCATCAGCGCCGAATCATCCACCACGAGGACTCGCACTCGTCCACTCATGCGTGTCCTCCCGTCGCAGCCTGACTCAGACGCGTCCTGTCCGCATGGGAGAGCAGCAGTCCGGAACTGACCTCCCCAGCCACGGCCGGCCGCGCGCGGGCAAAGTGCTCCACCACCGCCGACAAATTCAGAATCAGTACGACTCGGCCATTACCCAGAATGGAGGCTCCACTCACCAGATCGGTCGAGACGGCCTGGTCGTCCAATGCTTTGATGACCAACTCTTCCTCACCTTCCAGCCCGTCGACGATGAGGCCGAACTTCCTCTCCCCCACGCTGATTACCAGCACAAAAAGCTTGCTTGCGCCCCGGTCCGGCCCCTCGGCCGGAGCCCGCCCCAGCCGCACCAACGGCAATACCTGGTTGCGCAGCTGCAGCACCTCGTAGTGGTCCACCTGGTGGACTTCGGACTGCCGCGTCCGCGCGATCTCCACCACCGCGCTCAGCGGAATGGCATACAGTCGCTGCTCCACCCGGAATAACAGAGCTTTGATGATGGCCAACGTGAGAGGCAGTTTCAGCCGGAACGTCGTACCTTGCCCGGGATGGGTCTCAATGTGTACTGTGCCCTTCAGACGGTGCAGCACGCTCTGCACCACGTCCATGCCTACACCGCGCCCGGAGACCTCGGTCACTTCTTCCGCCGTGCTGAATCCAGGGCGGAGAATGAATTCGAGGGTTTCCGCTTCGTTGAGCCGGGCAGCGTCTTCCGCCTTCACCAACCCCAATGCGATGGCCTTGGCTCGGATGCGCGCCGCATCCATGCCGCGCCCGTCATCGCTCACCTCCACGATCACCTGGTTGCCCTGGTGATAGGCGCACAGACGCAGCCTCCCCTTGGCGGGCTTGCGCAGTTTCTGCCGCTCTTCGGAAGACTCGAGGCCATGGCCGATGGCGTTTCGAACCAGGTGCGTCAAGGGCTCGGCGATCGCATCCAGAATGCTCTTGTCGAGGTCGGTATCCTGACCGCTGACCACGAGTTCCACATCCTTGCCACACTGCCGCGCGACGTCGCGCACCATACGGGGGAAGCGCCGGAACAGTTGCTCCACCGGGACCATGCGAATCTTCATCACCGAACGTTGCAAATCGGTCAGCACGCGCGCCTGGAAAGCCATCGCATCGGCGAACTTGCCCCGCAGCGCTTCCTTCGGATAAAACTTGGCGAACTCGTTCAGCGCCTGCTGCAGCATCGACTTGCCGATAATGAGCTCGCCCACCAGGTTGAGTACGCTGTCGATGCGCTCCGCATCCACGCGCAGGATGTTCTCGGCCATCGTCGTGTGTGCCTGGGCCATCCATTCCGTTGTGCCCGCGGCTTCTTCTGTCGGGATCAGGCCGCCCTCGGGCGAGATCGCTCCTGATTTGGGAGTGCCTTCCGCGTCGCCGACTTTCGCAGTTTGTTGGCTGGCGCCATCGAGGGCGATCTCGCCGGGCAGCAAATCCAGCTTGACGCCGGAAACAATCGTCGGAATCCGGCACTTTGTGGAAACTTGCTCGGCCGCCCTGTCCGTGGCCACCAGGAATTCCACCTGCTTGGTCGCCGCCGGCGAGCCCGCCTCGGGGCGCCCGGCGAGCACCTCGCCGATCCCCGCCAGGGCGTTCTGCACCAGTTGCCGTCCCGCGATGGGCATCGCGCAATGCGGATCGATCTGCGCCTGGACGTGATAGACGAACTTCCCGTCGGCTTGCGCCTTGTGGACCGCCAACTTCTCGTATTCTGTCCAACCCAGAGTCTTGGCTGTGACCGCGACTTTCTTCCGCCCGCGCGGCTTGCTGCCCGGCTCCTCGGTGAGCTTCTTCACCATCTTCCGCAGCGAATCGCGCGAGGGGAGCTTCGTCCGTTTGCGATAGGCGGCGAGCATTGCTACAAACAAATCCGCGGCGGTAAAGGCGACTTCGGCAAGCATGGTGTGGCCGGTGGCCGACTCCAGCGCCAGCGCATCTTCAAGTTCGTGGGCCACTTCGCTCAACTCGCGGTATCCGCACGCGCCTGCGTCCCCCTTCAGGGTATGCACGGTCCGCCGGATGCTGCGCACAAGCTCGGCGTCCCCGGGGTGCTTTTCGAGCTTCAGGGCTTCTTCGTTCAGCGCCTGCACCAACTCCTGCGCGCTCTCAAAGAAGAGCTCGCGGAGTTCCGCCATGCGCTCATCGGACTGCTGGTTCACAACTTCACCTCAACCCGTTGATAGGCCGTTCCGCTGTTGCGGTGCACCATCTGGAACCGCTCGGTCAGCCCCAGCAGGCTTTCTGCATGGCCCACGAACAGGTAGCCATCGTGGTTCAAGCAGCGGTAGAACTTGTTGATCAGCCTTTTCTGCTCGGCTTCATCGAAGTACATCATGACGTTGCGGCAAAAGATGACGTCGTTGCGCTGGGGCAGGTACTCGGTCTTCAGATTGTGGAAATCGAAGTGAACGATCTCCTTCAGCGTCTTTTTGACCGCGTACCGGTCGCCCACCTTGTCGAAGTGACGCAGGCGGTAGCTATAGTCGACCGAGGCCATCTGGCTCTCGTTGTAGGTGCCATCCTGTCCCGCGCGCAGTACCGAATAGCTGATGTCGCTGGCCAGGATTTCCACTTTCCACGGAGCCGGAATCAGCGGCTTGGGCGATGGAGACTCCACCGGCAGGGGATTGCGCATGTAGTGGTAGGCCAGCGCGTCCGCCACTTGCATGGCCATGGTGTAGGCTTCCTGCCCGGTCGAACAGCCCGCGCTCCAGAAGCGCAGGGAAAAGTCCCGCCGCTCCTGCTTGCGGTGCAACAGATCTTCCAGGACATACTTGTGGAACAGCTCCAGCTGCGCCCGGTTGCGGAAGAAACTGGTTTCGTTGACCGTCAGATTTTCGAGCAGCAGCGCCAGTTCGCCCTTGCCCGCGTCGCTGATCAGAAGGCGGTAGTAGCCGTAGAAGGAGTCGACGTGGCACTCCCGCAGCCGCCGCTGCAGGCGGTCCTGGAGAAAGTGCGTGCGGCGCTCGTCGAAGTGCATACCGCATTCTTGGTACACGAGCGCCTGCAAAAGCTTCAGTTCCGCTTCCGTGAGCGTGGGTGCTGGCGCTGCGCCTGATGTGCTCATGTGGTTTCCCGTGAAGCTGTACCTTAACGTGTCCCTACGCTGCGGGCCTCCGCCCTGGGAGTAGCCATCGCTTTGGTTTCCGCCGCCGCCTTCTGTGCGCTCTCCGTGCTCAAGTCCAGAAGCCTGTTGATGTCCAGCAGCATGATGAGCCTGCCTTTGTATTTGCCCAGGCCCGTCACGCAGTTCATCCCGCCTTCCTGCAGCACTGCGGGCGGCGGTTCAATGTCTGTCGAGGCAATCTTCAGCACTTCAGAAGCAGAATCCACGATCAGGCCCGACAGCCGGCTGTTGTGTTCCACCACCAGGATCCGGTTCCTCCGGTTCGTGTCCACTTCCTTGGCGCCGAAACGCTTGCGCAGGTCCATCACGGATACGATTTTGCCCCGCAGGTTGATGACGCCTTCCATGTACTCCGGTGCATCGGGAACGGCGGTGATCTCCGGCACGCGCACGATTTCATGCAGCGACGTGATCGGCACGCCGTACGTCTCCCGGCCTACCTGGAACCCCACGATGTGCAGTTCTCGGCTCATGTGCCGCTCCTGGCCTATCCCCGTGTCCCGGCGGCGGCATGACGCGCACCCTTGGCCGGGGTCAGGTCCTCACGACGCGGCCGGTGCTCTACCTCACCCGTTCGTCCCGCCACCCGCTCCATGGCGTCGAGCAGTTCACGCGACATCTTCGACATCTGTTCCGCGGATGCAGCCAGCTCGGTCGAGCCGGAGGTGCTCTGCTGCACCAGTTCGCGCATGCGCTCCATCGCCTTGACCACGGCCTGCGCTCCCGACGCCTGCTCTTCCACTGCCGAGTTGATTTCGTGCGTGATTTCGTTCAGCCTGGTGGTGGCTCGCGCGATCTGCGAGGAGCCGTGCGATTGTTCGTTGGTCGCCGCGCCGATTTCCTGCGCAAACTTGTACACCTCGGTGACCACGTTCGAGATCTTGCGCAATGCGCCATTCAACTCGCCGCCCAGTTCCAGCCCTTCGTTGACGATGGTCGTGCTCTCGTCCATGTTCTCCACCGCCTTGCGGGCTTCCTTCTGGATGCTCTGGATCAGCTCGGAAATCTCCTTGGTCGACTGGGCCGACTTCTCGGCCAGCTTGCGGACTTCGTCCGCCACCACGGCAAAACCCAGCCCGTGCTCGCCGGCCCGGGCGGCCTCGATGGCAGCGTTCAGGGCAAGCAGGTTGGTCTGTTCGGCCAGGTCGTCGATGACCTCGATGATCTTGCCGATGTCGTCCGCGCGCTGCCCGAGCGCGTCGATGATGGCGCCGGACGATCGGATGGTGTTGTTGATCTTGGTCAGGCCCTCGGTAGCCTTGTCCATCGTGGTGATGCCGCTGTGTACCTCTTCCCGCGACCGGTTGGAAATGTCGAGCAGCACCTTGGCGGTGTCCGCCACGCGCTGGATCGACGCCACCATCTGGTCGATGGAAGCGGAGGTCTCGCTCACGCTGGACGCCTGCGTCTGCGTGCTCTTGACCATGTTCTGCACGTTCACACTCATCTCGTGCATGGTGCTGGTCACTTCATCAATCGCCGACGATCCCTGCAGGCTGATCTTCGCGGATTCGTCAGAAGCGCCCGCCACCTGGCTGGATGCGCTGGCCACCTGCGATGCGAGGTCGCGCACGTTGCGCACCAGGTCCCGCAGGCTCTTGACCATCTGCTGGAAGGCGTGGCCCAGCGTGTCCTGCTTGGAGCGTGGTTGTACGTCGACCATCAAGTCGCCGTTGGCGATGGCCTCCGACACCTCTGCCATCTCCTTCAGGTACTTCACCATGCTGGCAAAGGTGCGCGCCAGTTCGCCAATCTCGTCCTGCCGCTGTATATCGGTCTCGATGTCGTGATCCAGATCGCCAGCGTTGCCGATCTTGTGCGCCACCGTCATCAGCCTGGAGAGCGGTTCCGTGATGGAGCGGGCCGTGCGATAGGCAATGAAGCTGCCCACCCCGAGCGCCAGGACCATGCTCAGGAATGACACCACGATCGTCCAGTTGGCCGCCGTCTCGTCCGATGTCCGACGGTCTTCCACGGCCTTCTTGTTTTCCTTGTCGGCGACGTCCAGGAACTCGGTGGAATTCTTCACCCACGACGACGCGTCCTTCTGCAGGTAGAAGATCTGCAGTTCCGCGACCGTGGCGTTCCCGCTGTCCACGTCCCTGCGCTTGTCCACCAGCGGCTGCGCAAATTCCTTCGCCCAACTCTGCTCCAGTTGCTGAACCTTTTCGAGGGCGGCTTTCTGCTGTTCGAAATTTGCCAGATTCTGCGTCTTTTCCAGTTTTTCGGTGAGCGATCGGATGCCTTCGTTCATCCGGTCCACTTCGCGCGTGTCGCCGCTGAGCAGGTAGTTGCTCAAGTAAAGCCGGTTCTGCATCATCTGGAATTTGACGGTGTCAGTAGCCTCAGCCAGTCCGAGCGAAGAGGCTGCCGCCTTCTTGGCGTCGTGCTCGCGCCGGACCGCCATCCAGTTGACCACGAATAGAAACACGACCCCCAGAAGCACGCCACCAAAGCTCAAATAGAGTTTCTTGCCCAGCGTCATCGCTGTTCCTCCATCCCTAAACTCCCTCGCGTCCTCTTGCGGACGCCCGGAGGTTCTTCCGCGCGCCAAACATCGTTCACTGATTCGTTCCGCTCGGATCGAACCTGAACTCCACCACCCCCGTGGTCTCATCCGAAGCCGACTCGAAACGCCACTTCTTGACCGCGTCCATGGCCGCATTGACCAGCAGGGGATGCCCGCCCACCACTTTCGTGGTCTTCACCGAGCCATTGGGGGCCACCACAACCTGAACCTTCACCACTCCCGAAATGCTCATCCGCTTGGCCAGTTCCGGATAGGCTGGCGCCACCTTGGTCTTCACCTTGCGAGTCAATTCATCCTGGGCACGGCTCGACGACGGCCACAAAACGATCACTGCGCTGAGCGCCAGCAACATGGCCCCCGCCAACCAGCGTTGCATTGTCTTTCGAGACACAGTTCCTCCCGTGGAAAGAAAAATCCTACCCCGGGACCTGCAACGGCCGTACCAGCTTTATCGTTGGGAACATTACTTTGGTGACCGCGGATAAGTTGTTGTGCCAGAAGAGCATCACTGGGCGGTCGATCCCTGCTACCCGCTCCCTGACCCTAGACCCGTCTCAGCAGCCCTACAATGCGTCTCTAATTTCTCATTCTGAGACGATCGAGGTCTGATTCCGCTGGATTTCACAGTTCGACACCTCGATCCTTATTCCCTTGACTCAAATTGAGATTGCACGGTACTTTCCCCTTATATTCAAATAACTTGTGGAACTTAGGCAGGGGCGAAGACAGTGCTTTTCTAACCATGTACGCGGGAGACATCACGCTCGTCGAAGGTTCCAACCCACGCTCAGACGAGGCCTTTCAGAAACTGCTCCTGCGTTTCTCCGCAGCTGCTGCCCAAGGCACGGATGCGGCTGCGCTCATTCGACTTTTCTGCCGCGAGACCCGCGAATTCTTCCAGGTCGCCGGTGTTTACTTTTGGCAGAGCCTCTCCCCGGACTTGATGATGGGCGCCGAAGCCGACGGCCTGATGGCCGACGCGTTCCGCGGGCTCCATCTGAATACGGCCGACAGCGCTGTTTCCGGGGAGGCCGTTCACAAGCGGCGCACCATCTTTGTGAACTTCCTGGATCCCGGCCGCTATCCTTGCGCCTCTGAGTTCCACGCCCGCGCTCTGATGGCCGCTCCGCTCGTAGTTTCAGATGAGGTACTCGGGGCGGTCGCTTTCCTGCACGACTCCGACCCCGGCTTCTTCAACGAAGACCTCGCCGCGAAGGCCACCATCTTGGCTGGGCAACTTGGCAGTCTGCTCGAAGCCCGCCGTCTGACCGAGGTCTCCCGGGAAGACCACCGCCGGGCCGAAATCCTGGCGGAAGTTGCGCACGCCCTCGACGGAAATCCCGACGTGGCCGCTGTCCTTGAAGCCTTGGCCGACCGGATCCGCGTCCTACTACGCGCGCGTCTGGTTTGTGTACTCATGCGGCAGGACGGCCCATTCGAACTGCGCGGCGTGGCCGCCGACAACCCGCAACTCGCCAGCTCGGCGCGGGCTCGTCACGACCGGACCGCCCTGCGCTTCGCGGCCGAGGTTGCCACCCGCGCCGTCGCTGCCTACGAGCCGGTGACGGTTTCGATTGACGCGGCCTCCCACGCTCTGGGCGACCTCGTGCCTTCGGGCATGCTGCTGGCCGCGCCCTTCCGTACCTCTCGCACCCAGGGCGCGATCCTGGTTTATCCCCGTCAAGACGGCATCTTCACCGCCGACGAACGATCCCTGGTCTCGGCCATCGCGGGCTTCGGTGCCGTGGCTCTGGCGAACGCCGAGCTGTACGCCACCGCCCGTGGTCAGGCGCACGAACTGCACCAGTTGCTTGAGATCTCGTCCGAACTAAGCTCCATCGGGAAGCTCGACAAATTCCTGGAAGCGTTCGTGGTCCGTGCCGCCGACTTCCTAGGGTTTGGGCGTTGCTTTATCGGGTTGCTGGAGGATGGTGTGTTTCGGGTCCGCCTCGGAGCCGAGAAAGGCACGTCCCGCCACCTGGACCTGACTTTCCCGGAAGGAGCCGCCACCCAGGCGCTCGCCGCGAAGGAGGTGTTCTGGACCGACAATGCCAGTCAGATTTCCGGCGCTAACCTCGAAGCCATCGAAAAGTTCAGCATTAGGCAGCTGCTGGCCGTGCCCATGCTTGGCTCCGACACACAGGTCATGGGCATGTTTGGCGTGCTCGACCGGCTGGACCAGGCGGGAATTTCACCCGAAGACATTCGCCGTGCCCGTGCGCTGGCCGCACAGGTGGCGGTTGCCCTGGAGGTGATGCGCAATCTGCATCGTTCCGAGGAGCACCGCAAGCGCGCCGAAGCCCTGATGGGCCTTGCGCTGGAGCTGGGCAGCCTGGTGCACCTGCCCGACTTCAACACTCGCTTCGTGTGCCGTGCTGCCGACCTGGTGGGCGCGAAAGGCGCAGCCTTGGCGCTGTTCCAAGACTCGGTGCTCGAAACCGCCGTCTTGCACGACCCGTTCCTGGAAGGCTTGCCAGATCGCAGCCTGGAACGCCGCCTCAGTCACGCGCTCTCGGAATCGCTCGCCCAGCATCCCGAGCGCAGCCACAGTGGGCCAGCCGCCGATCTGCTTGGTTCCGCCCTCGCCACCGCGCTCGGTTGGAAAGACTGCACCCTGCTGCGTCTGAAGGGCTCCGCCGCCGATTCCGTCGGCGTGCTCTGTCTCGCCAATCGCGGAAAACGCACCACCAGCTCCGACGAACAACTCCTCCATGCCATCGCCAGCCACGCTTCGGTCGCTTTGGAAAACGCGCGCCTGTTCACGCGCATGGACAAGGCCAATCGTCACTGGATGGAGATTTTCGACGCAATCACCGACTTCATCGTCGTCCACGACGAAACCCACCATGTCCTGCGCGTCAATCGCTCGCTTTCGGAATTCATCGGTGTCGCGCCCAGCGAACTGATCGGCGTGAATATGCGGGCCTTGCTGGCCCTGACAACCGAGTCCCCCTCCCACTCATGTCCCTTTTGCCGTTCCTCAACCGACGGCCCCGACGAGTACGTCCACACCGTGCTCGAACGCATGTACCTGGTCTCCACCTCGCGCATCCAGGGAGCCATGGGCGAGCGACAACATACGATTCACGTGCTCAAGGACATCACCGATCGGCGCGAAGCCGAGCGCCGTTATCGCGAACTTTTCGACAACATCCAGGAGGGTGTGTTCTTCGCCGTTCCCACTGGCCATTTCATCGAGGTCAACGATGCTTTGGTCCGCATGCTCGGCTACAACGACCGCGATGAACTGCTGAAGATCGACATCTCTACTCAGCTCTACTATTCCCCGGATCGCCTCCAGTACCTGAACGAAGTCATGCAGAAGCACGCCATCTTGCGCAACCACGAGGAAGTTCTCCGCCGCAAGGACGGGAGTGCCGTGCACGTCCTGATCAATGCCTTCGCCGTTCCGGACGCGCACGGACAAGTGCTGCAATATCGCGGACTGATGCTCGACATCACCGGGTTGAAGAGCTACCAGTCCGAACTGCAGCGCGCCCGCGATTTCTCCGAGAAGATCCTGAACAATACCCAGAGCCTGATCCTGGTGGTCGATACCGCTGGCCTGATCAGCTACGCGAACCGCCGCTGGTACGACGCCGGCTACGAGCAACGGGAACTGGTGGGTTGCCCGCTGGCCGATCTGGTTTCTCCCACCCGTCGCCGGGTCCTCGTCGATGCGCTGAACTCCACGCTCTCCGGACACCAGGTCGACAACCTCGACCTGGCCGTCGTGCGCGGCGACGGTCGAGTGGGACAGTTCTCCGTCAACCTCAGTCCTATGCGGGATGAGCAGGGCATCGTGACCAGCATCGTGGTGGTCATGACCGACATCACCGATTCCGCCATGCTCCAGTCCAAGTTGATCCATGCCGAGAAGATGGCGGCCGTCGGACAACTGGTGTCGGGCGTAGCCCACGAAGTCAACAACCCCCTCACCGCCATCCTTGGCTTTGCCGACCTGCTGTTGGAAAACCCCGAGATGCCCGAAGTCGCCCGCAAGGATCTGCGCGTCATCCTGCAGGAAGCACAACGCACCAAGCAGATCGTGCAGAACCTGTTGAGCTTTGCGCGCCAGATGCCGCCCCAACGCAAGCCGGTGCAACTCAACGGAATCCTGCGTCGGACCGTGCAGTTGCGCGCCTACGACTTCAACAGCCATGGTGTCGAGATCATCGAGCGTCTGGACGAAGGCCTGCCCCAGGTGGTGGGGGACTCCCACCAGTTGCAGCAGGTTTTCCTCAACATCATGAACAACGCCTACGATGCGGTCCGGGAAACTGGCCGCCCCGCCCGTATCGAGATCATGACCGCCAGCCTCGGCACCTACGTTGAGGTCTCCTTCCGTGACAATGGCCAAGGCATTACCCAACCCGATCGCATCTTCGATCCTTTCTTCACCACCAAGGAAGTGGGTAAGGGAACTGGCTTGGGCCTGAGTATCTGCTATGGCATCGTGCGGGAGCATGGTGGCGAGATCCTGTGCCACAACAACACCGGCGTCGAAGGTGCGACGTTCATCGTCCGCCTGCCCGCCGTTTCCGAGCCGGCCTCCAAGGGAGTCGCCGCGGGAGTCGTACAACGATGAGTGTGCCAGCATTCAAGCCCGAATCTTTGCCCATTCTCCTGATCGAAGACGAGCCCGGCGTCATGGCCTATGTGTGCGCCACGCTGGAGCGCCGCGGCTACCGGGTGGTGTGCGCGAAATCAGGAGCGGAGGGCGTGCGATTGCTCGAGTCCGGTGAATTTATGGGCGTGGTCTCCGATATGGTCACCCCCGGGGGCGTCAACGGAGCCGACGTCCATGCCTGGATCGCTACCCACCGTCCCGACCTCACGTCCAGACTCGTGTTCATCACGGGTGACATCGCCAACGAAAAAACCGTCGATACGCTACGCAAGACCGGCGCTCCCTGCGTGGAGAAGCCCTTCCGCGTGCAGCAGTTCATTTCCGTCGTAGAAAAGATCATGGGGAAAGCGTTTTGAGCGAAGACCTTCGTATCCGTCTGTTGATCGTCGATGACGAACAGAGCATTCGCCGCCTGTGCGTCACCGTGGGAGAGACCCTGGGCTTCGTTTGTCTGGAAGCGGCCAGTGGTGAATCTGCCCTTGCTGTCCTGGAAGAGCAACCGGCTCACATGATCCTCACCGACATGGTTATGCCGCACATGTCGGGTCTCGAGTTCCTCGAAAAAGTGAAAAAGATGTTGCCCCGGACCGAAGTTGCGGTCATGACCGGCCACGGTTCCGTCGAGACCGCCGTGCAGGCCATGAAACTGGGCGCCTACGACTACATCTCCAAGCCCTTCTCGCCGCTTGAGGAACTGCGCCTGTTCCTGCGCCGCATGGCGGAAAAGGTGCGCCTGGTGGAAGAAAACCAGTTCCTGCGCGATCGCATGGATACCGAAACCCAGCTCCACGGCATCGTTGGCTCCTCCGCCAAGATCCAGGACGTGCTGCGCATGGTCTCGCGCCTCAAGGACACTCGCACCCCGGTCCTGATCGCCGGCGAAAGCGGCACCGGCAAGGAACTGGTCGCGCGAGCCGTCCACTTCCGGGGCTCCTTCGCCAGCCGCCCATTTGTCGCGGTCGATTGCGGATCGCTCGTCCCCACCCTGATCGAGAGCGAACTCTTTGGATACGAGAAAGGTGCCTTCACGGGCGCGCTCAAGGCAAGAACAGGACTTTTCCAGTCCGCCGACGGCGGCACCATCTTCCTCGACGAAATCGGCGAGCTACCGCTGGAAATGCAAGCCAAACTGCTGCGCGTGTTGCAGGAAAAAGAAGTGCGCCCGGTCGGAAGCAATCAACGGACGAAGGTGGATGTGCGCGTGATTGCCGCCACCAATCGTGATCTCGAAAAGGAATACCGCAACGGCACCTTCCGCAAGGACCTCTACTTCCGCCTCAACGTCGTGACCGTCCACGTGCCCGCGCTGCGCGAGCGTCGTTCCGATATTCCCATGCTCAGCCACTGGTTCCTGGAACGCTGTGCACCCGGGCGCAGCGTCCAGGTGACCAATGCCGCCATGAAAGCCCTGCTGCAATACGACTGGCCGGGCAACGTGCGGGAACTGGAGAACTGCATCGAGCGCGCAGTCGCCTTGGGCGACCAGCAGACCATCGACGTCGATGATCTCCCCCCCGCCATCGCGTCCCAACTGCCGGCTGAAAGCGAGCCCACGCCCGACTCAAGCAACGGATACTCCACGACCGACCTCGAAGACATCGAACGCAACACCATCGAACGGGTCTTCCAGCAGGTGAAAGGCGACAAGGTGCTGGCTGGCAAAATGCTCGGCATTAGCCGGGCCACCCTCTACCGCAAGCTGAAGCGCTACAACATCGGCAGCCGATCGCTATCGGTCTCCAGCCAGGCGTCGCAGTAAGAGTGCGACGCGGATCCGTGGTAGGCACTGCCAGAAAGCCTTACTTCGCGCTTCTTCGCGATTTCCCAGCACACTTTTTGACGCGGGTTGAGATTTTGGGTTCTCTGGGCCGTGAGACACGTTTCATTTTGAGACAAACCGTCCGAGATTGGTGCATCCCAATCCCCTCGAAACTCACCTTGCCATGATTGGTTTCAATAGCTTACTCCATGTACTTCCGTGTTTCAGCTTTGGCCAGTCCCGTGCACCTATCCCGCCTGTAAACTGCGGACCCCGACGGCTCCCCAACACCAGACTCTTTCTAACCGGGAAGAGGGGAGCCCTGGACCGCCTTTCGGGCTGGGAAAGAGGTTACCCTTGGAAAATGAGGCCCTAGTTGGCGCTGCTTCCACGCCACCGATCATCATGATGGCGCGTCTGGCAGTGCGTTTGATCGGGGGAACCGGGCAGGCGTTCACTCCGCGCGAAGCGAACGCCATGGAATGCTGCACGTCTCGGGACGTGCGGTTTGTCTGCGCTCTCCCCCTCGAGTTTGCCGAAACGCTTCGTCTGCAAAATTCCGACGGTTCGCTGGACACCGCAGCCTCGGTCGTCGCTGTGCCGGATCACCACGGGCGGTGCGCGGTGGTCCGCCTTACCCGGGATGTCCCGAACTGGATCGTGAAACCATGAGCGCCACCGACCTCAATCAACTGACCGCCGATTGGAATGCGGCCCGAATCCTCTACCCCACATACTCCGCCCTGGCCCGCGAGTTCGTCATCGATCTCACGCCCTGCAACGATTTGGAGACCGGCGTCGATCAGCCTCCGCAGGAATCCGTGGAGCAGGCCCGCCAATGGTTCGACGAGATGGACGAGCGCATCCAGATCCACCAGTTGCGCCAGTTCCTCCAAACCACGACTTTGGTCACGCCCCAACTCCTGCAGACGCTGCTGCTACACCACCTGCGCAAGCAGGAAAGGTCCCCCTCCGATCGCGACAAGGTTGATTTCCTGCTGGTCCAGCTGTTTTCGCTGGCCGCGCCTTCCCGCCTGGACGACGTCTCGGTCACGCTCCACTACGTCGCCAAGACATTGGCCCCAGCGCTGGGAACGGTCGACACATCCGTCCCCGGCTGGCTCAAGCCGCTCGAAAACGTTTTGCAGGCCGCCCAAAAAGCCCGCACCCTGAACGAACTTCTGCACAGCGGCATCCTCGAGCAGGGTCGCAAGATCAAGGTGCAGAGCGGCGAGAATTACTTCCTGCCGGGGGCGATGACCTCCTTTACGCGCTTCAGTTTCCTGATGCGGCGCGCGTTCTTCCGGCTGATGCACCAGGACTTGAACGGGATCTTCGACGGGCTGCGGGAACTCGAGCACCAGGGCGTGACCACCATCGATTGCCGCCGCGCACAGTTTTCCGCCGAAGAGCCCATCATTCGGATACGTATGATCTGCCAGTCCTGGAAGGTGATGTTCCAGGCCGAGTACTCCTCCGGACAGCCCTTGCGAATGCTGGTGGACCTGCGAGCCGCGATTGATGATGCGCTGGGCAACAGCGCGGGAACGACCGCTTCCCCAGCCAAGACGACAAGTCCCAGTCTGGAGAGGCGGCTCGATACGTTTTCGGGCGTCGAGCCCGAAACGCCCGAGCCGGCGCGTGCGCCGAAACCCGCCCTGGCGGCCCGAGCGGGTGCGGCGGCTCCGGCGGCGAGGTTCAACGTGGTGTCGGACGAGACTCCCGAATTTGAAATCTCCAGCGGAACGGACGAGTGGAATCCGGATTCCTCCGGAGACAAGCATGGCGCCTAAAAGCAGGAATCTGGAGTCCGAGATGGCCATCGTGGATCAGCGCACCGTACTTATCGTTTCCGATGACGCGGGCTTCTCGCGTCTGGTCTTGAGTCGCTGGCAGGCGGAACGGAGCGCCCCGGCGTTCACCGTGCTGGGCAGCGATCTCCTCCATGGGTTCGATCGCAACGCATTCGATCTGGCCATTGTTGCTCCCCTCCAGCCTGAACTATTGCGATCGGTCCTGCGGGTTCTCGATCACAGCCAGAAGCCTGTCATCACGGTCTGCGAGCAAGCCCAGACGGGGGAGATGCGGCGTCCAGAGTCTCCCCGCCTTCTGGTCCTGCGCCAGCGTGAGGAATGGCCGGAGACGCTGGTCCTGGTCGCCACCGAAGTTCTTGGGCGTGCGGAGGCGGTGAACCGCGCTGAACGCGCCGAGCAGATCAACGCGATTTTGAAGTGTCACGCCACGCTCGGTCAGTACGTGATCGAGATGCGCCACACCATGAACAACGCCCTCACTTCGGTGCTGGGCAACGCGGAATTGCTGCTGCTCGAACCCGGCGCATTCTCGGCCGGGGTGCGTTCGCAGATCGACACGATTCGCAACATGGCGTTGCGTTTGCACGAAATCCTGCAGCGCTTCTCCTCGCTCGAAAAGGAAATGACGTTTGTGGAGAAGCAGGCACTCAAGGAACAGAGGACGAATACACAGGCAGCCGCCGTTGGCCAGTAGCCACGGGCGGGGTTGCCCCGTAGAACTCGGAACTCGCTTCGCGGCGGCTGAACTCCCTCCTCCAACCGCCGATACGCACTCGGAAAGACTCGCGCACCGGCGCGTCAGGCGAACAGCCTGGTCGCACGATCCCTCGAGATCCAGATGGGTACAGATCTCAATCTCGGCCGATCGAACGGGGGGCAGAAGCCTCCCGGCAACCTTGTGCTTGACCACGAACTCTCCGAACTCCGCCTCGTGCTGGAGCGCCAGGGAGGGATCCTGCTCGATTGCCCGCAGGATGTTCTGGGCGCCAAAGTCCGCGCGTACCTTGAGTCGCGCCGGCTGAATTCCGTCGCCGACCTCATCGGGCGGCTGCAAGCTTCCGACACCGAGTGCGAAGCGCTGCTCGGCCACCTGCTCGACGGGGAAACCACCTTCTTCCGTCATCCCCACGCATTCTCGGCATTTCAGAAGCAGCTGCTCCCCGAACTGAACACCCGCAAATCCGCCGACACCCCCCAGAGTCTCCGCATCTGGAGTGCGGGCTGCTCGACCGGCGAAGAAGCGTATTCCATCGGCCTCTCGACGTGCGAAGCCATGAAGGGCACCGGCGGTGGCTGGAGCATTCACATCCTGGCCAGCGACATCCGCCAGGAGGCGCTCACGTTCGCCGAGCGCGGCCTTTACCCGCAGACCGCGCTTGCCGGTCTGCCGCGCACCCAGGTGCAAACCTATTTCGCGAGAGTCGGCCACCACTTCCTGGCCAAGCCGCGTCTGCGCAACCTCATCACGTTCACGCAGATGAACCTCGCCCGCCCCGCGTACCTGGGACGTTTCGACTGCATCTTCTGCATGGACGTGCTGCCGCACTTCTCGAGCGCCCAGCGCGTCGCCCTGACCCAGCGCCTGCACCTTTATCTCGAACCGGGCGGCTACCTGCTGTTGGGCGACGGTGAAAAACTGCACACCGCCGACGTAGCCTTCCAGTACGAACCTCACAAGAGCTTCACGCTGTATCGCAAACCCTTCGCGGCGGCGGCGAAGTCCGGCCGGTAAGGCCCTTCAACCGCAGAGGACACAGAGCTTCACGGGGGAGACAAGAGTCCCTATCCCTGCACGCAGATGATTCCTTCTTCTGAGCTACGATGCGAGCCTTTGCATTGCGGTCCACGGTTCGGTTTCCCCCGTGAACCTCTGTGTCCTCTGGGTGAATCGCCTTTTGCTGGGACGCAAACCGCGCTATCCTGAGGTCAACCGCCGGGGGACGTGCCATGGGAATGCGAGATTTCTGGAACGGCCTGAAGACTCCCGAACACCGCCTGGCGTGGATGATTGCCATTGTTGCGGACGCCCTCCAGATCGCCGCTTTCCCGCTCTTTGCCGAAGGAGCCATCTCGCCCGCCGACACGGTTCTCGACATCCTCGTGGGCGTGCTGCTGATCCGCCTGCTCGGCTGGCACTGGGCATTCCTGCCGTCGCTCGCCGCCGAACTGCTGCCCGGCTTCGACTTGTTCCCTAGCTGGACGGCAGCGGTGTTCTTCGTCACCCGAGCGCAAGTCAAAACCGGCGAGCCCGAGATCCTTCCGCCGGGTCCAGCGCCCGAACCGCGGCGCTAGCCACTTTCAGTTTTGCGCCGGAGAGTAGCGATGCGAAAGGTTTCCGGTGGCGCTCCCAAGAATTGTCAGTCGCGAACCGGCCCGCCTGGTCCCGCGCCGTGACTCGGAGCTGGACGCGGAACTGATCTACGGCTTTGTCCGGTGGCGCTGCCGTTTTTCATAAGCTCGAAACATCGTCTTGAGCTTGCCCTTATGCTCCAGCGCTGCGAGCGGATCCCGCTCCCGCTTGAGGTGCTCTAGTTCGCGGCGTAGGCGATTGAGACTCGCGAGCCGATCCGCATCGATTTCCCCAGCCTCGATGCCCGCCAGCACGGCACATCCCGGCTCGCCCACGTGCTGACAGTCGCGAAATCGGCAATGCCTCGCCAACTGGGAGATTTCAGGAAACGTTTGGTCCACCGCTGTGCTGCTGGCCCAAAGCTGTACCTCGCGCAGTCCCGGGGTGTCGATCAGCAGCACTCCCGAGGGCAGCCGGAGGAGATGCCGATCGGTGGTCGTATGCCTCCCCCTTCCGTCCTTCACCCGAATGCTTGTGGTCGCGCGGATATCCCCTTCCCCGAGCACATTGACCAGCGTCGATTTGCCGACACCCGAAGACCCCAGCAGGACTATGGTCTCTCCGGGCATGAGCCACGAGCGGAGTTCGTCGATTCCGTCGCCCGAGACAGTGCTGACGCAGAGTACCGGGAAACCCAGAGCGCGCTTCTCCGCTTCGCGGCGGAATCGGTCGACATCGTGCACAAGATCGGCCTTCGTCAGAGCGATGATCGGGCTGGCGCCGCTCTCCCAGATCATCGTGAGGTACCGCTCCAGTCGCCGCACGCTGAAGTCCTGATTCATCGACGTCACCAGCAGGCCCCGGTCAACATTGGCAGCCAACATCTGTGCCGAAGCGGAGCGCCCCGCCTGCCTGCGAACCATGGCCGTGCGGCGCGGCAAGATGCTTTCGACGACGTATCGGTCGTCGTCGGCAGGTTCCACCAGAACCCAGTCGCCCACCACGGGAGGAAACCCGGGCTGACTGCGCAAACGACCTCGAGGCATCGCGAATGCCTCGCGGGAACCATCGTGGACGAGAAAGAGATCTGCGCCCTCGGAAACGACGCGGCAAGGGCGTAACCGTGTGTCCTGGAGGTGCGCTTCAAAAAACGCACTCCAGCCCAGCGATTGCAATGTCATGGGAACCAACCTCAGCGGCTTTCGTGTTCAGACACCTGGTGGTATCGAGGCCGTGAACAATGCGGCGGGTGCCGCTACGGCACTCTAGAGACTGAGGCTAGTGATGGCAGTCATAGGCAACTCCGGCTCTGCCGGGATCGGGTGCAGCCAACTGTGGAGCAGCATAAGAGGCTTTGCGTCCGGCGTCAAGGCCTGGCGCCATTGACTTCGGTGGTAGGCTTTCCGGTGGCCTCGAAGCGCTCCGAACCCTCGTAGGCGCGACCGGCCGATTCTCAAACAAGGGACTCCACCGTGCCTGCCACCTCACGCGCCGTTGCTTCTCCCCGCGTAGTTAGCATCGACGACCTTCGCCCGATGGCCCAGCGACGCTTGCCGAAAGCGGTCTTCGACTATCTGGACGGTGGCGCCGACGGCGAAATCACTCTGCGCGAAAACTGCCGCGCCTTCGAAGACATCACCTTCCGTCCGCGCCACGCTGTCGCCTTCCCGCAATGTGATCTGCGTACACGCGTCCTGGGCTTCGAGCTTTCGCTGCCCGCCATGCTTGCCCCTGTCGGATACAGCCGCCTCATGCATCCTGACGGCGAAATAGCCGCCGCGGCAGCGGCCGGGAAAGCAGGCACCGGCTACATTCTTTCGACCATCTCCGGACACGCGATGGAGAGAGTGAAGGCGGCTTCTCCCGGCCCGGTGTTCTACCAGCTGTACCTGATGGGCGGCCGAGGCGCCGCCGAAGCTGCGATCGAACGTGCCCGGGTTGCGGGTTACTCCGCGCTGGTGGTTACCATCGACACGCCAGTGGCCGGCCTGCGCGAACGGGATTTCCGCAATGGCATGAAAGAACTGATGGGCACGAATCCCTTCGCCAAGATCCCGTTCCTTCCGCAGATCCTGTCACGTCCCGGCTGGCTGGTCGGTTTCCTGCTCGATGGCGGCGTCCCCGCGCTCCCGAACGTGGTGATCCCGGGCCAGGGCCCGATGCCGCTGGTGGACGTCGGCGCGGCCCTCGCAAGCGCGGCCGTGACGTGGGAAGACTTGCGCTGGATTCGCGAGGTCTGGCGCGGTCCGATCGTCGTGAAGGGCGTCCTGACCGGCGAAGACGGAAAGCGTGCAGTCGATGAGGGCGCCGCCGCGGTAAGCGTCTCGAATCACGGAGGCCGCCAACTCGACGGCGTGCGCGCCTCGATTCGCGCCCTGCCCGAGGTGGTCGCCGCCGTAAACGGGCAGGCCGAGGTCCTGATGGACGGCGGCGTCCGTCGCGGCACCGACATCGTAAAAGCCTTGTGCCTGGGGGCCTGCGCCGTCCTCTGCGGCCGCGCCTACGCCTATGGCCTGGCAGCCGCGGGAGAAGCGGGAGTCACGCGGGCGCTCGACATCCTGCGCGCCGATGTCGAGCGCACCCTGCGCCTGCTGGGCTGCCCGTCAGTCAGCGCGTTGGACCAATCGTACGTCGAGGTTCCCGCGACCTGGGCCACCTGACGTCAAACCCAACCACCACCAAGAACACGAGGGACACTAAGGTACACGAAGGTTTCTTCACCCAAGAACCTTCGTGTACCTTACGAATGAGCGTTGTTGCGACTTAGCTTGAAAGGGTTTTCGTCACGCAAACAAGAACTCCTTAGTCCGCAATTCCTTGATCGTATCCCGCAGCTTGGCAGCCTTCTCGAACTCGAACTTCTTGGCCGCCTCGCGCATGTCGCTCTCAAGCTTCGCAATAAACGCATCCAGATCCTCCTGCGACTTGAAATCCGGAACTCCGGTCACCTCCACCGAAGTCAGGTCGGCATAGTCCGCCGCCACGATCGACGCCAGCGACATCTCCAGCGGCCGCACAATCGATTCGGGCGTAATCCCGTGCTCTTCGTTGTAAGCCGTCTGTATCGCCCGCCGACGGTTGGTTTCATCCATCGCGCGCTGCATCGAGTCGGTCATCCGATCGGCATACAGCACCGCCCGCCCATTCAGATTGCGCGCACAGCGTCCAATCGTCTGAATCAGCGACCCGGTCGACCGCAGAAAGCCTTCCTTATCCGCATCGAGAATCGCCACCAGCGACACCTCTGGCAAGTCCAGCCCCTCGCGCAACAGATTGATCCCGATCAGCACATCGAACTCGCCCTTGCGCAGGTCGCGTAAAATCTTGACCCGCTCCAGTGTCTCGATCTCCGAGTGCATGTAGCGGCACTTCACGCCCACTTCGCTGTAGTACTCGGCCAGGTCTTCGGACATCCGCTTGGTTAGGGTGGTCACGAGCACGCGCTCTTTTTTCGCCACGCGATCGCGGATCTCATGTAGCAGGTCGTCAATCTGCCCCTTCACCGGCCGAACTTCGACCGGAGGATCGATCAGCCCGGTCGGCCGAATGATCTGCTCGACGACCACGCCTGCTGACTTGGTCAACTCATAGGGTCCCGGCGTGGCTGAGACGTAAATCAGCTGGTTCATCCGGTGTTCGAACTCCTCAAAGGTCAGCGGCCGGTTGTCGAGCGCGGAAGGAAGTCGGAATCCGTACTCCACCAGGTTCTCCTTGCGCGAGCGATCCCCAGCATGCATCCCGCGCAGCTGGGGCACGGTCTGGTGCGACTCGTCGATGAACATCATGAAATCGCGGGGGAAGTAATCGAGCAGCGTGGGCGGCGGCTCGCCCGGCAAGCGCCCCGTGAAATGCCGCGAGTAGTTCTCGATGCCGTGGCAGTAGCCCATCGACTTGATCATCTCAAGATCGAACATGGTCCGCTGGTGCACGCGCTGTGCCTCGACCAGCCGTCCCTGCTTTTCGAGTTCCACTTCCCACCACGCCAGCTCCTGTTTGATCGACTCGACCGCCGAAGCTCTGGTCTCTTCCTTCATCACGTAGTGCGTCTTGGGATAAATGGGCAGCCGCACGTAACGCTGCTTCACCGTGCCGAAGAGGGGATCGATCTGCGAGAGCGCGGAAACTTCATCGCCCCACATCTCGACGCGATACGCCATGTCGTCGTAGGTAGGGAAGATCTCGATCACGTCCCCGCGCACCCGAAACGTTCCGCGCCGGAAGTCCCCATCGGTGCGCTCGTAAAGGATCTCGACCAACTTGCGCGTGATGTCCTGCCGCTTGATCTTCTGCCCCTTCTCGAGAAAGAGCAGCATGCCGTAATACGCTTCCGGCGATCCCAGCCCGTAGATGCAGCTCACCGAAGCGACAATCAGCGCATCGCGCCGCTCAAACAACGATTTGGTCGCCGAGAGCCGCAGCTTGTCGAGCTCATCGTTGATGGTCGCTTCCTTCTCGATGTAGAGATCAGCAGCGGGCACATACGCTTCCGGCTGGTAGTAGTCGTAATACGAAACAAAATATTCCACAGCATTGTGCGGGAAAAAGCTCTTGAACTCGTGGTAAAGCTGCGCCGCCAGGGTCTTGTTGTGCGCCATGACAATGGCCGGACGGTTGGCCGCCTCGATCACCTTGGCCATGGTGTAGGTCTTCCCCGACCCGGTCACCCCCAGCAACACCTGGTGCTGCTCCCGGTCGAACACCCCCCGGACCAGAGCCTTGATGGCGTTTCCCTGGTCCCCTTGCGGCTTGTAATCACTGACGAGTTTGAAATCCATGACAATCGCCCTTAGCTCTGAGCAGTTGGCTCTTGGCTCAATCTTGCTTCGGAGCGACAGCCTGCCCTAAGCAAGGCCGAAGGGACCTCGCCCGTCGGAACCACCAACTCACCCCAAAGAATTGTCATTCCGACCCTGAGCGTCGCGGAGGGAGGAGGAATCTGCTTTCAGCGGGCGCCGCAGAATGCAATTTTACGTGCAAAGAATCGTTCTATTATAACGCCTTCGGCCAGACGCACAATTCGTCGAGAGAGGGCACAACCGAGGACCACTAAGCCGCCCCAAGAGTTGTCATTCCGACCCCGAGCGGGGCGGAGGAGAGCCCGCCCTGAGCGAAGTCGAAGGGAATTTGCTTTTCTGGGGACGATGCCACGGAAGGCAAGAGCTGGCAGGAGAATCACACCCGGGCAGGACGGACTTCCAATCGATCCATGGCAACGGCAATCGAAGATTTCTTACCTCACTTGTCCCCCGAAGCCACTTTCCCCATCACCGTCCCCACCGCAAACGTGTTCCTCAGCTGACTCATCAGTGCGCCGACGGCGTCGGGAGTGTGCGGCACGAGAATCGTATTCGTGTGGTCGGAAGCCCCGATCGCTTTCAAGGTGTCGTAGTGCTGGGTCAAGGCCAGGATCGCGAGAACGTCGCTTTCCGAAACGCCCGGCACGGCGTCCTTAATCTCGAGGATCGACTTCTGCAACCCCTTCGCAACCGCTTCCCGTTCGCCCGCAATGCCCTCGCCTTGCAGAATCTTGGCCTGCTTCTCCGCTTCCGCCTGGGCCACCAAGAGAATCCGTTTGGCTTCGCCCTGCGCTTTGGCGGCCTCCTGGTCACGGAGAGCGGCGTTGATGCTGTTCATGGAAGCCTTCACCCGATCGTCTGGGATCACGTCGGTGATCAGCACCTTCGAAATGCCATAGCCGAACGGCTGCATCGATGCCTCCAGCTGCGTCTTCACATCCACCGCGATCTCGGACTGCTTGAGAAATACGTCATCCAGGATCATCCCGGGCACGTGCCCGAGAATCACGTTGTAGACATAGGACTCGATCTGGGCCTTGGGGTTGGAAAGCTTGTAGTAGGCGTTCTCCACGCCGTCGGGAATAATGAAGTACTGCACATTGACCGGAATCTTTACGAAGACGTTGTCCTTGGTCTTGGTCTCGATGATGGCGGAGAACTGTTGGATCCGGAGATCGACCATCGCCACAAGGTTATCGATCCACGGCGCTTTGAAGTTCAACCCCGCGTTCGCAACCCGCAGGAATTTGCCAAAGCGCTGGATCACCGCCGCCTGCTGCGTCTGGATGGTAAAGAAGCTGCCCAAAACCGTGCCCAGCACCAGCAGGGCGACAAAGCTGCCGATAATGATGATCGCAATGGTCGTTATATCCATTCGTCACTCCTCGAGGAGACTGACCTGCTCTAGGGATTAGCGTGCGTGCATAAGACTGCCATCGCGAGCGATTGGTAGCAACCAGGAATCGCGAGGGGAGATGCCGCTGTGGGTACGTCCCGATGAAGATGGAGTGGAGCGACGGGCGTCCCCGCCCGTCGGCGAGCAGCGCGCCCCACGACTCTGGAAGGCTCTAGCGCTGCTGCTTCACTTCCTCCATCCCCACGATCTTCGTCGCGGTGTGAAATTTCTTGTATTCCTTGTCGGTGACGTCGACATTGACGTTGAAATTCTTCAGAAGCGCCACGCGCACATCGACATGCACAGCCGTGTGCCGGGGCAGCCAGACTTCATCGTTCACCCGCGTCTGCTCCGTCACGATGTGTGTGCCCTTGTGCAGACGCGCGAGAAACAGGCCGAATGAGATCGTATCGATCACTTCCGCATCGAGCTTCACCCACTGGTTCTCGGCCGCGTCGATCCAGATCCGCCCGCGGATCTTGGTGAGAAACCTCGCCTCCTTGCGACGCGGTTCGAAGCCGAGCCGCGGTTCGGCCGCGATGATGTAGGTCTCCCGCCCCTCGACCTGCTCGGTGCCTACCTGCGTGAAGTTGTAAGCGTCCGCAATCTCCTTCACAAACTCGCGCCCCTCTTCCCGTTCTTTTTCTTCCTTCTTCAGCCGCTTCTCGCGTTCCGAGTCAGACTCGTTGCTACGCTTGTCGATGATCTTCTGGATTTTTTCCTCTTCCTTGCCGGCGTCTTTCTCGGACAAGGGCTTGTCGTCCTTGGACACCAGTCGGTAGACCTGCTCGCCGTAGATCTGCAGCACGTCGAAGGTCTTGGTCTCGGTGGAGGTGACCTCGCCCTTGCCGTCCAGCTTGCGCTGTTCCTGGCGCTCGGAGTAGGTGTAGTCGCGCAGCTTCTTCTCGTTCTCGATATCCTTCTCGGCGACTTTCTGGATTAGTTCCCTGATCCGCTCGTTCGAGAGTGTAGCGGGAAGCGAAGAGGCGGCGGATTGCTTAGGGTCGACAGGCGCCGCACTATTCGAGGAAATGGAAGAAGCCGGCGAGCTTTCGGCAGCCGCCTGCCCGAACGCGAGTGCCTCGGCCAGAACCAAAACCAAAAGCGACACGCCCCAACGCCACATCCGCATGACTTCAACTACGTTTGGAAAGAACCCGAAGTTCCGAAAAGAGTTCCGCAAAGATTCACGAGAACTTGTCTGGAACTCAGTGGGATCCCAAGCCGTCAGGCTATCCGATAGGGTTGAGGGAAATCCCCGAACGGAAATGAAGACTCGGGCTCCGGTCACACCGAAGCCGCTTGCCGGCGATTGCCAGCCGCCACCGGCGCTACCGCGAACAGCCAATGAACACCGACTAACGGCTGTTCTTGTACGCCTTGCCGAGGATTTCGGCCTTGTAGACTCGCTCGTCCACGCGATGCAGGCGGTTCGCGATGCGTTTGCTGAACAGCGGGTAGTGCTTGATTTCGAGCAAATGATAGACAATGAACCAGATGGGCTTGTCGGTGGTCATCCAGTCGAGGTGGTCAAAGCGCGCGAGGTTTACGGCACGGGAAAAACGCCGCAGGGTCCGTTCCTTGCGCAGGTTGAAGTATATGTTGAAATAGCTGAGCGCGAGTTCGCGCAGCGTGCGATAGACCGGCTCGCGATAACGGCAGCCGGTGTAGTTCGATTTCGCGAGGGCGCCCCAGTGGCCGTCCATGCGGTAGACGGCAATCACGTGGTCGGTGTCGTGGTCGGCTTCGAGATCGACGATCAGCGGCGGATAGCCATTCGCACGCAGCGCGGCCGCCGCAAACATTGCGCCCTCCAGACAATGCGATGTGTTCTCCTCCAGCACGCGCCGGGGCGACCAGGCGGTGTCCGCCAGGTGATAGGGCATGGCGTCGAGATACTTCTGGATCCCGTGGGGATCCTTCAGGCTGCGCAGCCTGCGAAGATGTTTGGGCGAAAAGCCGAGGTGGTTGGTGTTCATCAGGAGCTGAGTCGAGTGTAGCGCAGTCCGTAAACGAGTCCGTTGGCGGGGAAGGTGCCGCTCAGGCCGCAGGCCAGGGGGCGGGACGCCGCGCTACACTAAGTCTTCCAGGGAAATCAAACACATAGCCTGAAGATAACCATAAAAACGGGAATTCCGGAGCTGAGAGCTGAAACGCAGGGTGCGCCCGTCGCGTGGAATGCCCGTCAATTGGGAAGAGAAGCCTCAGTGCGCGCAGATAGGCTCCCGGGCGATCTTTCAAAGGGTTGTCCGCAAGGGAGCGCCCCAATCGAGCCTGGCGCAACAATATCTAAAAGATAACACAATTTGGCTCTCTGCTCCTAACCTGCAGGCCGGCATTGGGATGCGCGTTTTTCCCTCCATCATCGGGCTTTCGTTTTTGGGAAAAACGCGCGGGATTTTCCCGAAGGCTAACCCATCGAGCGAATTGCTCGGCGCCCTGTCACAAATCACTTCCATTTGGAAATGTGCGAAACCGCGAGCTACCAGCTGAAGGCTGACAGCTGAAAGCTGAGATGGAAGCCTAAGAACCTAAGGCCTGAGAGGTGGTCTCCCACTCACCGAAAAACCTCTGCCAACTCCCGCGGCGAATCGACCAACACATCCGGCGGAGTCAATTCGAGCGAATGCGGCGCGAAGCCGTATGTGACGCCAATCGTCCACAGGCCCGCATTTCGTCCGGTGAGCACATCGTTCGACGAGTCGCCCACCATGACGCTTTCCTCCGCACGGCATCCCGTCTCCTCAAGCAGCTTATGCGTGCCCAGGGGGTCCGGTTTCTTGGTAGGGAAGCTGTTGCCGCCATAGATCTGCGCGAAGAATTTTCCCAGGCCGAGACCCTCGACGATTGCGCGCGAAGGATTCACGGGTTTGTTCGAAAGCACGGCCATCTTGCGCGGCTGCCCGGTGCGCGATCGCCGGATCGAAGCCAATGTTTCCTGGACGCCATCGTAGACGCGCGTGTTGTCGAGTTTGTGCTCGCGGTAGTAGGCGAGAAAGTAGCTGAGCGCCTCCTGCACAAAATCTTCGTCCTCGGGATCGCCCAGCGCGCGCCGCACCAGCATGGGCGCGCCGTCGCCTACGTAGGTCGCAATCAGTTCGCCGGGCAGTGCCGCCTTCCCAAAGTGCCACAGCATGGCGTTGATGGAGTGGAGGAGATCGAGCTGCGAGTCGATCAGGGTGCCGTCGAGATCGAAGATCAGGAGCTTGATCGTGGCGGGGTCGAAGCGGCGGCGGATGCGGATCATTGGATTCAGGATAAAGCAAGCCAGTAGCTCCTGGCTTCTAGCTACTCACTACACCAGCGGTTTGGAGCCTGGGTGACTCTCATTTCCGACCCAAAAGAGAGGTGCTCTTCCCCGACGCATCCCCGTGGATTGTCTAGTCAATTCTGTCCCAATTCCCGATAGGGAGTCCTGTTTGCGACTTCCGAACCGTCGCGCGAGTGGTAGACGAAGGTGTAGATCCCGCGTCCGACTTCTTCATCTGGTCTCCCGCACCTTGCAACCGCCATGCCGATTGACATTCGAGGAGTGAGGGAGCGAAAGCACAGTCAGTTGCCAGGAGTGGCCAGGAGCCAGAAGCTAGAAGTCACAGACTAGTCGCCAGAAGCCGCCGCCCGGCCCGGTCGATGCGTCCCGCAAATCCCGTATTCCCGAATCCACAAGTCTGCGTTTACAATGCACTTTGCAAATTCCCCCCGGCTCTCAGGGTATTGGATGGCCACGACGAAGACCGACCCCAAGCTGACCGCGCTCGCCGACGACAAGAGGTCGAAGACCTACGAAGGTCTTACCCGCCAGCAACTCATTGACGCGTATCGCCTTATGTATATGTCGCGGCGGGTGGACGACCGCGAGATCCTGCTTAAGCGGCAACAGAAAATCTTCTTCCAGATTTCAGGCGCGGGACATGAGGCCATCGGCGTGGCCGCCGGGTTCTGCCTCAAGCCAGGCTACGACTGGTTTTATCCGTACTATCGCGATCGCGCCCTGGTGCTGATGCTTGGCGCGACTCCTTACGACATGCTGCTGCAGGCCGTGGGCGCGGCCGACGACCCGAGTTCCGGCGGGCGGCAGATGCCGTCGCACTGGGCCTATCCCCGGCTGAACATCGTGACGCAGTCTTCGCCCACGGGCACTCAGATCCTGCAGGCCGTGGGTTGCGCGCAGGCTGGTGTTTACCTGCGCGACCATCCGAACGCCAACCAGAAGGGAACTGGCGATTACCGGCAGTTCAAGGACGTCAGCTGCCGCGGCGACGAAGTGACTTACGTATCGCTGGGCGACGGCACCACCAGCGAAGGCGAGTTCTGGGAGGCGATGAATACTGCCTCGAACAGGAAGCTGCCGATCGTTTTCGTGGTGGAGGACAACGAGTACGCGATTTCCGTGCCGGTCGAGGTGCAGACTGCGGGCGGAAATATCTCGCGGCTGGTCTCGGGCTTTCCGAATTTTCATTTTGAGGAAGTCGATGGCACCGATCCGGTCGTAAGCTATGCCGCCATGAGGCGGGCGGTCGACCACTGCCGTGCCGGCAACGGGCCCGCGTTCGTGCACGCGCACGTGATCCGTCCGTACTCGCATTCGCTTTCCGACGACGAGCGGCTCTATCGCCCGGATGTCGAACGGCAGCGCGACGCGGCCCGCGATCCCATCACGCGCATGCAGATGTTCCTGATCCGTGAGGGTATTCTCGACGAGAAGGGCATCAACAAGCTCGAAAAGCAGGTTGAAGACGAGATGCAGGTGGCGGTTGACCGTGCGCTGGAAGCGGCATTCCCCACGCCCGACACGATCCTGAAGTACATCTACTCGCCCGACCTCGATCCGACTTCGGCGCAGTTCGAGACTCAGCCGGTGTTCCCGCAGGTGGTGGAGTCCGTCTCGGCCGATGCCAAGAAGCCGGTGCTGCCCAAGACCATGGCGGAGCTGATCAACGCGACGCTGCGCGATGAGATGAAGCGCGACGAGCGCATCGTGATCTATGGCGAGGACGTCGCCGACGCCAGCCGCGAGGACTATCTCAAGAAAAAGCTGGTGAAAGGGAAGGGCGGGGTCTTCAAGCTGACCGCCGGACTACAGGTGGCGTTCGGCTCGGACCGCGTGTTCAATTCGCCTATTGCCGAGGCCAACATTGTCGGCACGGCTACGGGAATGGCCACGCGCGGGCTGAAGCCGGTGGTCGAGATCCAGTTTTTCGACTACATCTGGCCGGCCATGATGCAGTTGCGGGATGAATTGCCCGTCATCCGCTGGCGTTCGAACAATGCGTTCTCCGCGCCGCTCGTCATTCGGGTGGCGATTGGCGGATACCTCACGGGCGGCGCGCTCTACCACTCGCAGTGTGGCGAGAGCATGTTCACGCATATTCCAGGGTTGCGGGTGGTCTTCCCGTCGAATGCGCTGGATGCGGCCGGATTGCTGCGCACCGCGATCCGGTGCGACGACCCAGTGCTGTTCCTCGAACACAAGCGTCTGTACCGCGAGACCTACGGGCGGTCGCACTATCCTGGGCCGGACTACATGGTTCCGTTCGGCAAAGCGAAGATCGTGCAGCCCGGTACGGATCTGACCGTGATCACCTACGGCGCCGTGGTTCCGCGCGCCCTGCAGGCGGCGCAGAAGCTGGAGCGGGAACAGGGCGTGAAGGTCGAGCTGATCGATCTGCGCACCTTGAACCCCTTTGATTGGGAGACGATTACGAACTCGGTGCGCAAGACCAACCGGGCGCTGGTGGCCTACGAGGATTGTTTGAGTTGGGGCTACGGGGCCGAGATTGCAGCGCGCATTGCGGATCAGATGTTCGGCCAGCTCGATGCTCCCGTGCGGCGGGTGGCGGCCATGGATGTCTACGTGGCCTATCAGCCCGTGCTCGAAGACGCGATCCTGCCACAGGCCAGCGATTTGTATCGGGGGATGAAGGAACTGGCGGAATATTAAAGCGGTCGTTGCTCGGTTGTACGCGTCAGTCAAGCGGCTACTTGCAACCAGGCGATTCGCTCGGATGAGAAAATGGGGCAGACCTTGCGGTCTGCCCCGTCTGTGTTGTGATTAATGTGAGTGAACCCGTGGAAATTCCTCAATGTTCATCAACGAGAAATGGCGCAGGTCGGATGCGGTTGTCGTTGGGATATGGGAACAAAACAATCGCAACAAGGCTCAACTGCCGGCCGCGATTCAATGTGAATCCTCGGCTTAGAGCAATTCTTCTTTACAGGGGAGGAGGCGAATTTCGGCTCTAGACGCGGCATCTGGGCGGAAAGCGCACGGGCGGTCGGTCTGGAGCCGAGGCGCAGATTCATGACGGTGTTGGGCTTTACGCGAAGGTCCACGCTTGCTCCCCAAGGCAGCCGGCTTCTGCCCCGACTATTTTGACTTGCTGCGACGCCCGCCCCCTGTGCCACCACCGCGGATGGCATCGATCGAGATCGGTCCGGCTCCGAAGAAGATCAACGCGAAGGCCATCATGCACAAGGAGAGAGCGAACTCGTATCCACCGGCGCCCAGCAGACCGTGCTGCCAGTGCACTTTGCCGATGGCCACGCACATGTTTAAGAAGACGGCGAACGCGGCCAGACGGGTGAAGGTGCCCGTGATCAGCAGGATTCCGCCGACAAACTCGGTGAATGCCGAGGCGTAGCCCAGCCACAGGGGCAGACCCATGCTGGCGATGTAGCTCGCGAACTCGTGCATGTGCCGGTGCACCTTGATGGAGCCGTGTGCAAGCATGATGATGCCCAGCGTCAGGCGCAGCGCCAGCAGGGCCAGGGGTTGCAGGCGATCAAGGAAACGCAAGGAAACCTCCCGAGGATTTTGAAGCCCTCAGGGTACAGCAGGATGGTGCCGGGAAGAAGTGAGAAGGTGGATGGGCAGTGGATCAGTTTGCGGTCGTCAGGCCTTCCGCCAAAATCTCCCGCTCGAAATCGATTGCAGGGAAGGTGAGCGTCCGAGGCACCGGGATCGCCACATGCGCGAGCCGTTGAAGTTTCTCGGCCTGAGTCGCTGGGTGATCCACCTCGAAGATGTGCAGTCTTTCCCCAAAGCCGGTGCGCTTGGCGTACGGGTCGAGGCCTGCCCCGAACTACCACCAGCTGGCGGACACCGCGCACGACCGCAGCCGTCAAGGCGTCCTTGGCAAAACGCGTTCTCAGGGAAATAATAAACAGGCGCTGCCTTTGTCGGGACGGATCGTTTTCCGCATCGCGGACTGCCGCTCCCGCGGCCGCTCCCAGACGGCAAGGCCAGCGGATCGGCGAAGAAGTGACCCCTCTCGCACTTTGGCGGACGGCACGATGGGCAGCAGCTCCCCAGTGCGGCGCGGCTTGGTTGTCCGGATGGCGTCGGGAAAAGCCTAGTTGCCCGGGCTGTCACCCTCACTTGGCAACAGCCGGTCGAAATAAACAGATCTGGTCGACCGACGGCCAGCTTCGGCATCGGCAAAAAACAGGGTTGGATGAATGGAATCAGTGACCGACGGGAAACGGGACGAGCCGAGCAAGGTGGCAATCGGGCACCTTAATTCGGGCGCGGGCCACCCCGGGCTGCTGGTTCCGGATTGTTCCAAGACGCAGGCGAGAGTGCCTCACTCTACAGGGGCTTTTGCCCAGTTTTTTCAACAAGTTTCCGTCCGTCTTACGACCTTCGTACCGTCGCTAGTACTTTGGTTATGTTCAGTGAGGTAACTCCGCACCCAGTGAATAAACACCACTTCTCGTGGTAGTCACTAGTTCGTTAATCGCAACCTGTAGCACTCGTGTACAAGTGCACGAAAGTAATTCTCCAGAAAATAGGTATAAAACACTGTAAAACACGGAGATATGGCTTGACTCCGTGTTTTTCGGGGTTGGGATATGCTCTGCACACCGAAATCCGCTCGATCACGAATTGGAACGAGGGGATTTCCTCCCAAAGGTTTGCTCTTGCGGCCGGAGACACCGGCAGTGGGGGCGTTGATTCTGTGGAAGGGACATGAACTCTATGGCCGACTCGCGAGAAGTGATGAACATTCGTCAGGCATCGCAGTACCTGGGAGTGAGTCCGGATACGCTCTACAAGTACGTCAACGAGCAGAAGATTCCGGCTTTCAAGCTGGGGAACCGCTGGCGCTTCAAGAAGTCGAAGCTGGACCAGTGGATGGAAGAGAAGTCGAATCAGATGGAAGTACGAGCCAAGAAGAAACCGAAGGTGGCCATGAAGGCCGCCGGGTCACAGTAAAGGCGGGCACATGTTTGGATTCGGATCGAAGACGATTGTTGGTCTGGATGTGGGCTCCTCGAGCATCAAGGCGGTGGAGCTGAGGCGGAAGGGTCGCGACATCGAGGTAGTGCACCTCGGGCTCGAGCCGCTGGCTCCGGATATCGTGGTCGACTCCATGATCGTGGACTCGGGCACGGTGTCGAGCGCGATCTCGAAGCTGCTCACCGAGCACGATATCAAATCCAAGAGCGTGGCCACGTCGGTGAGCGGGCACTCGGTAATCGTGAAGCGAATCCCCATGCCGTCGATGAGTGACCAGGAATTGGCGGAAGCCATCCAGAAGGAAGCGGCCAGCTGCATCCCGTTTGATCTGGGGGATGTGAACCTGGACTACCAGATCCTGTCCGAAGACGCCGGCAATCCGCAGATGGACGTGTTACTGGTCGCCGTCAAGAAGGACAAGATTTTGAACTACACCAACGTACTCTCGATGGCGGGACGAACCCCGGCTATTGTGGACATCGATGCTCTGGCCCTGCAGAACTGCTACGAGTACAACTACGAGCCCGCTCCGGGGCAGGTGGTGGCGCTTTTGAACCTGGGAGCCAGCGTCATGAACATCAACATCGTGAAGGGTACGACGCCTTTGTTCCCGCGCGACGTCAGCGTGGGCGGGCACCAGTACACCGATTCGCTGCAAAAGGAACTGGATCTGAGCTTCGAGGACGCAGAAGCGCTCAAGCTGGGCCACAAGGTGGGCACGGTGAGCGAAGACGCCAAGACGCCCATTCTGCAACAGGTGACCGAGATCATCGTGCTGGAAATCCAGAAGACCTTCGACTTCTTCCGGGCCAGCGCGGCGGGCGAGCACATCGAGAAGATTTATCTCGCGGGTGGGTCGTCCAAGGTTCCGGGCCTGGTCGAAGGATTGCGCCAAGAGTTCTCGATGCCGGTGGAGCTGTTCAACCCGTTCCTGCGGGTCGGGCCTCCGGCGGATGGAGTGGGAGCTGAGCTGATTGAGCAGAACCCGGGCCAGCTGGCCGTGGCGGTGGGCCTGGCCTTAAGGAGTTTTAGCGACCTATGATCCGAATCAACCTGCTGGAAGCACCGAAAGGGAAGGGCAAGCGGTCGTCCATGCCGTCGATGCCGACGATGGAAGTCGGCGACGTCGGATCGCCGCGGCTTAAGGTCTTGCTGGCGTTTGGGCTGGCGGCCGCCTTCAACCTCTACACCTGGTACCACCTGGACACGCAGAAGAAGACCATCGAGCAGAAGATGGTCGTTGCGGAACAGAAGAACCGCGAACTGGCCGATGTGAAGGCGCGCTACATGGCGCGGCAACGCGAGGCGGAGAACTACAAGCGGCGGGTGGACGTGATCGACCAGCTGCGCTCGAACCAGGCCGGGCCCGTGAACCTGATGGCCATGGTGGGCGAGACCGTGAACAACACCGAAGCGGTGTGGCTGAACAACATGAAGGATCAGGGCGCCAGCGTCGACATCGAGGGCATGGCGCTCAGTTCAGACGCGGTCGCCAACCTGATCTCGAATCTGCAGAAGACGGGTTACTTCCTCAATATTGAGATCAAGGAAAGCATACAGGACGAAACCATCAAAGACATGCAGGCGTTCCAGTTCACGCTGACCTGCGAAAAGGGCAAGTCCTAAAGGCGGGGAGACTATGGCGAATTTCGGGGAAATGTCGGGCCTCAAGCAGTGGGCGGTGGTCGTTGGAGGGGCGCTACTGGTCTCGGCGGGTTTGTATTACACCGTGTTCAAGACCCAGCGCGACCAGAATGCAGCTGCCCAGCAGAAGCTGGAAGCCAAGATGCAAGAGAACGCGGAACTGGAGTCCTACCGGCCCAAACTGGCGGACATCGAGCGGCAGCTCGCCAACCTGAAGCAGCAGCTGGAGATCGAGCGGCGGATCGTGCCGGACGAGAAAGAAGTCGATGGTTTCATGCGCATGCTGGATGCGGAAGCGTCCAAGGCCGGGATCGAGATCCGGCGCTACACATCGAAGCCGACAGCGCAGAAGGATTTCTACACGGAAGTGCCCTTTGAGATGGAGCTGGACGGCCCGTACTACTCGATGCTGAATTTCTTCGATCGGGTAGGGAAGCTGGAGCGCATCGTGAACGTGTCGAGCCTGCTGGTCTCGACCACGCGCAAGCCGAGCGACGCCAAGGCCAGGAGGACGTATCAGTATGCGCCCAACGAAAGTATCGTGGCGACCTGCACGGCGACGACGTTCTTCAGCCACGATTTGGACCCGGCAGGATCAGCAAGTCCCGGCCAGGCTCCGGTGAAAAGGTAGGTGAATTCATGAAGCTGACCACTGGCATCATTGCACTGGCAATCACGATGGGCACTGCCTGGGGGCAGAATCCCGCCACGATTCTCCAGAACACGAAGAACTCGTTGCAGGGGGTCGAACAAGAGAAGACGGCTGCCAGCAACGCGGCGTTGCAGGGATCAGCGGCCCCGGCGAAACCATCGCCAGGAGTCACAGCCAGGCCGGGGACGGCCTCGAGCCAGCCTGTGGCAAAGCCTGCGCCAGTTCCGGTGAAGGCAGCGGTGAAACCTGGAGCGGCTCCGGTAAAGGCCACCGCGGCTCCGAGTCAGGCGACGCTGAAACCTGTGTCGGCACCAGCGCCGTCATCCACCCTGAGGGTGGTCCCGGCAAAAGCGGCGTCGGCCCCTGCGGCCACAGCGAAGGTCAACGTGGTTCCAGCGAAAGCAGCTTCGACGAGAGTGGCGGCTGCCAAAGAGAAGACGGCGACCGCCGCGGCCAAGCCGGCGGCGCGCGGTGCGCAAGCTGGAAAAGCGGACAAGCAGGAAGAGAAGAAATATTCGATGACGGGCAAGCGGGATCCGTTCCTCAGCCCGGTGGTGAACCGGCAGATGAGCTCGGGTTGCAGCACGGGCAAGAAGTGCCTGGATATCGAACAGATCGCACTGCACGGAGTTGTGAAGTCGGACAACGGTATGATCGCGGTTGTCACCAACGCACTGAACAAGGCGTATTTCCTGCGGGAAAACGATCCGGTGTTCAACGGGTACGTAGTGAAGATCACGGTCGATTCGATCGTGTTTAAGCAGAATTTTCAAGACCGGCTGGGAAAACCGTTCACGAAAGATGTTGTGAAACGGATTACGACGCCGGCTGTATGAATTGGCGAGTCCAAAATCTGGAAGCGAGCTTGAAGAAAGACACGCGCCGAGCCCAAGGCCGCCGCGTGTGGGGGAGATACGAAATGCGAAAGCAACTGCTGGGTGTTGTTCTACCGCTGCTAATGCTGGTACAGGTGAGCGCAGCGGCTGATACGCAGAGCACGGGCACCAGCGCAACCACGCACGCTGTATTGCAGCAAGTGAATGTGGTGCGCGGCGAAGACTGGGTCAGCGTGGAAATCACGGCTCGTGGGCCGGCGACTCCCAGGTTGAGCACACTGAGTTCGCCCGCCCGCGTTGTGATCGACCTGCCGAATACGGTGATGGGGACCGAACAACGTCACCTGACCGTGGACAGCGACGGCGTGAAAGGGGTGCGCGTGGCCATGAGTGGCCAGACGCCGCCCGGCACTCGCGTGGTGGTCGACCTCGACAAGGCCTGCAAGTTCGAGCTGGTACCCGGCGGCGACAACAAGATCATCGTGAAGCTGTACACCGGCAGCATGACCGCCCAGGCACCGGCGAAGGAGCCGGTGACTGTAGCAGCGGCGGCCCCGAAGGCTGCGCTCAAACCGGCTGCGGCTTCACCGTTCACGGCGAAGCTGGTTCCGGCCGCAGCCATGACGGCTCCCGTGGTCGAGAAGAAGGATGCGACCTCGACTCCAGCCCCGAAGCTGGTCGAGGCGACGTCTTCGACCAAGCCGGTCGACTATGTCTTCGTGGAGCCTTCGTACAAGCCGAAGGACGAGACGAAGCCCGAAGCCAAGCCCGCGGTGATCGAGCCTTCCGCGCGCGCACTGGAAGCAGCGGCGAAGTTTGCCGACAAGCCGGCGTCCGAACTCCTCCCGGTCCACGCCAGCGCTTCGATGCAGCCGCAAGCGGCCCAGGCGGCTTCAACGGCAATTCAGCCCGCGGTGAACCTCGCCGCCGAGCAGAAGACCCAGATGTCGCAGAGCCCCGCGACCAGCGGTCCCAAGTACACGGGCGAGCCGATTTCGGTCAACCTGAAGGATGTTGATCTGAAAGATTTCTTCCGCCTGGTCCACGAAATCAGCGGACTGAACGTGGTTCTCGATCCGAACGTGCATGGCAGTCTGACCATCGTGCTGGATGACGTGCCGTGGGATCAGGCGCTGGACATCGTGCTCAAGAACAATGACCTGGCGCGTGAACTCGATGGCAACGTACTGCGGATCGCGACCTTGGACACATTGAAGAAGGAAGCGGATGGGCGGCGGGCCCAGCAGGAATCGGAAGCCCTGGCGGTGGAAAAAGTTACGGTTACGCGGTTCCTGAGCTACGCGCACTCGAAGGACGTGGTTCCGACCATCAAGAAGTTCCTTTCGCAGCGCGGCGACGTGATTTCCGACGACCGCACCAATGCGGTGATCATCTCCGATATTCCGAACGTGATTCCGGCGCTCGACCGGCTACTCACACAACTGGACCGCAAGACGCAGGAAGTGGAAATCGAAGCCCGCGTAGTGGCGGCGACCCGCAGCTTTGCGCGTGACATCGGTACGCAGTTCGGCTTCGGCTGGGGCAACGGACACACGGCGATCGGTGGCGCGGCCGACGCGGGTACTTCGCCCACAAACGTCAACGGGTTGACGCCCGGTTACATCACCGTGGGCGGTTCCGGCACCGGCGGATCCGGTTCGCAGATTCCGCTGTTCTCCAACTTGCCCGTAACCGGCCCGACCAGCGGTCTGACCTTTGTCAACGCCAGCAACAACGTCCGCATCGACGCTGTCCTGACGTTGGCTGAGTCGCGCGGTCTGCTGAAAATCCTGTCGCGTCCACGGGTGGTAACGCAGAACAACATCCAGGCGTTGGTTCGCCAGGGCGTGCGCGTGCCGATCGTGACCCAAGCCCAGCTGGGCGGCCCGCCCACGGTCACCTACGTGGACGCGTTCCTGCGCTTGACCGTGGTTCCGCAGATCACTTCGGAAGGCACCATTTTTCTGAACGTGGACGTGGAAAATACGACGCCCGACTTTGGCCGGACCGTGCAGGGCAACCCGACTCTGATTACGCAGCAGGCGACCACACAGGTGCTGGTCACCGACGGCGGGACGGTGGTGATTGGTGGCGTTATCCAGACCAATAACTCCCTGAACGTGCAACAGGTTCCCTTGTTGGGAGACATCCCGGTGTTGGGCAACCTGTTCAAGCGCCGCAGCGTGACCACCTCCAACCAGGAACTGATTTTCTTCATCACGCCGCGGATCATTCAGACCTAGCGGCACTGTTGAGGGACCATTAGCCACCGGCTTAGCGACGAACCTGTCCATGAGCCGGTGGTTGTTTTTTTGGCAGATCGCGGTTCTCAGTCGAGCGGGACGGGGGCCATGGGTATCTTTCGGATACCTCCGAGCGGAATCCCTATTGCAGCTGCAGAATTGTGCTAGTGTCGGCGCATCCAAGACGAAAATCGTGATTCAGGAGGCTGGGCGTGGCTTCTGGCCAAGCCAGTTCGATCGATGCACGTCCCCGGCTGACCTGTGCTGTCCTGTTGCTCCTGGTTCTACCCCTCAACGCCCTCGATAAAAGCGAGAAGCCCTGGCGTTCGACCCCCGATCTCTCGATGGGATCGCAGGATGTTCAGCTGGATGGGCATTGTTGGCGAATGTCGGCAAACATCGTGGACTCGTCGCTGGCGAAGCTTCACAAGAAAAGATCGGCTGGCGCAACGGAATTCCACCATGGCAGGATTGTCCTTGACCGGTTTCCGGATGAAGTGATGGTGGAGGTTACAGTCACCGATTGCGCGTCACCGTACGCCGTGCCTATGGGGAAAGACGTCCTGGGATCGGTTCAATTTGCGGCCCGATGGAGGAGGGGGACGGACGAGAGACCCGCGGGCGGCCTATATGTCCCACGCACACGATCCAAGGAATCCTGGTCTCAGTCGAGCGACACGTTCCAGGTTTTCGAACTCTCCATCCAGAGCACCGATGTGCCGCTCACCGATCAGCTGGTGTTGACGGTCTCATCTTCCGACGGAAAGAAAATCGCTCAGTTCGTCGCGGATCTGTAGGACCCGGGCTGCAGTAGCTGTCGTGACAGCGGGTAGGGTGGAAGCGTTAGGCGCCGACGGGCGGGGACCCTTCGACTTCGCTCAGGGCAGGTTCCCCGTCCCTCCATGCTCGGCACCAATGCCTCGCGGTTGGTAAACTCCGGCTGATGGACTACACAGCCCGGCTACACTCTCTGCAACTAACCGTCGATCACCTGCAGTTCGATACCCTGCTGGTCACCCACCCTCCGAATCTTCGATACCTGTGCGGCTTCACGGGCAGCGCCGGTGCGCTGTTGGTGAGTGCCGGGGGCAGCGTCTTCTTCACCGATGGTCGGTACACGCAGCAGGCGCACGACGAAGTGCGGGGCGCGAAAATCGCAATCGCGCGGAAAGCTCCTCAGACCGCCGCGGCTGAGTGGCTGGGGCGCCAGCGGCCAGGCCGCCGGACCAAGCGATCGCGCTCCATCGGCATTGAAGGCGAGCATCTTACGGTGGCTGCCATCAGACGCTTGGCGGACTTGCTGCCGGGACATATGCGGCTGCGGGAGGCTCCTCCGCTGGTCGAACAGGCCCGGATGGTTAAGGAGGCGGAGGAGATTGAGGCGATCCGCGCGGCGGTGACGACCGGCGCTGGCCTGTTTGACCGCGCTCTGGAAGTGATGCGTCCCGGGATCAGCGAGGTCGAGATTGCTGCCGAGATGGAGTATGCAGCGCGCAAGGCGGGCGCGGAAGGCATGTCGTTTGAGACCATCATCGCCTCGGGGGTTCGTTCGGCTCTGCCCCATGGGAGGGCCTCCGCTGCCCCCATCCAGCCCGGGGGATTCGTGGTGTGCGACTTCGGTGTTATACTTCACGGTTATTGTTCGGACCGTACCCGCACTGTATGGATCGGTCCTGCGTCTGCGGAAGCGCGGCGAGTGTATGACGCCGTGCTCGAAGCGCAGCAAGCTGCGATTGCAGCCGTCCGGTCCGGTGTGAAAGCTGGCCAGGTCGATCGTTCTGCTCGTAAAATGTTGCAAAAGAATGGCTTAGCGAAGTACTTTACCCATTCCACGGGTCACGGAGTGGGGCTCGAAGTTCACGAAGCTCCACGGGTGGCGAAGGGCCAGCAGGAAGTTTTGCGGCCGGGAATGGTGATCACGATCGAACCGGGAGTCTACCTCCAAGGCCAGTGGGGCGTGCGTATCGAAGATATGGTGGTGGTCACGGAGCATGGTTGCGAGGTCCTGACTCCCACGCAGAAGGAATTCATAGTCATTTAATCAGCTACTCCTGCCCGGGCACTCGAATTGTCCGGAGTTCACCCGCGCCTGAAGGTCGTCTGCGCGTGGTGGAAAGCGGGCCCACCGCACACGATGAATCTAAAAGAGCTGAAAGAACTCATACTGTTTCTAAAAGAAGAGGGCATCACCGAGTTCGAACTGGAACGCGGGGATGTGAAGGTTCGCGTTAAACGGGGAGGCGACTCGGCGGTGGCGCCAGTAGGGGACACCCGCTATTACGGAGTGCACCCAGCCCCGCCAGCTGCTCCTGAACTTGGCGCACGGTCCGCCGCCCAGACTGGGCCTCCACCGAAAGAGGTTGAGCCTGAAGAAGAACTGCACATGGTGCGCTCTCCGATCGTGGGCACCTTCTACGAGTCGCCCTCGCCCGGTTCGCCGCCCTTTGTGAAGGCGGGCGACATGGTGTCCGTCGGACAGGTGCTGTGTATCGTCGAAGCCATGAAGCTGATGAACGAGATCGAGTCCGACGTGGCCGGCGAAGTGGTGAAGAAGCTGATCGCCAACGGACAGCCGATCGAGTACGGGCAGGAATTGTTTGCCATTCGGGCGAAGAAGTGAGGAGTTTGTCGTGACGCCAGGCGCGCGGATCGCGCGCTTTTTTGTGTCTGGGTACATCGTTGGCGGTTGGAACTGAACTGGAGTGGCAATGTTTGCTCGATGTGGTCGGGCTGGTGACTCCAGCAGCAGAAGTTTGGTTCGGGCAGGACGTGGCTCACTGGTTTCGGAGTTTTGGGTTCGGATGATTCTTTTTTGGTTGTGGACCCTCGCCTACCGCCTAGTGTCGTCGGTTGCCTTGTACTGGGTGGCATTCGGACAAGTCTCCCGCGGAACCGGGCGGATGGGGGTTGCCGGTCGGGGCTTCGCTAGTGCTCGGTGGTCTGTTTTACGCGATTGATCCTTGGTTCCATCGCTCGCATCTCCCCGGCCTGTGGACGCTGGTAGGTCCGGGGATGACGGCGGTCGCGGTGGCTTTGTAAGGGCGCTATTGGTGCCCGAAGGGAACCAGGTCGCCTAGGGATGGCGGGAGGCGCTGTGCCCGCTGAATCGAAGAGTCTCAATGTTTAAGAAGATCCTGATTGCGAATCGCGGGGAGATTGCCCTGCGAATCATTTGTGCCTGCAAGGAGTTGGGCATCCGCTCGGTCGCCATCTATAGCGAGGCGGACCGGAACTCACTGCCGGTGCGCTTTGCCGATGAGGCGATCTGCATCGGGCCTCCGCAGCTGGCGCAGAGTTACCTGAATATTCCGGCGGTCATCAGCGCGGCGGAAATCGCTAACGTGGACGCCATCCATCCCGGCTACGGCTTGCTTTCCGAGAACGCGAACTTCGCCGAGGTGTGCGAGGCCAGCGGACTGAAATTCATCGGACCGACGCCCGAAGTGATCCGGCTCATGGGGGAGAAGGAGAAAGCGCGCGCGGCCATGAAGCAGCACGGAGTGCCCATCCTGCCGGGCTCAGACGGGGTGATTGCGTCGGAGGACGAAGCGCGCGAGTGGGGCCTGAAGGTTGGGTATCCGGTGATCATCAAGGCCTCAGCGGGAGGTGGCGGGCGCGGCATGCGCATTGTGCGCAACCAGGATGAGCTAGCCGCGCTGTACCGGCAGGCGCAGTCGGAGGCGGCGGCGGCCTTCGGCAATGGCGATCTCTACATGGAGAAGTACCTCGAGCATCCGCGCCACATCGAGTTCCAGGTGCTTGCCGATGAACACGGCAACGTGGTCAGCCTGGGAGAGCGTGAGTGCTCGATCCAGCGGCGGCACCAGAAGCTTCTGGAGGAGTCGCCTTCACTCGAGGTCACACCCGCGTTGCGCAAGGAGATCGGCGATATTCTCAGCAAGACGCTAAGCGCGGTTGGATACCGGAACGCGGGCACCATCGAGTTCCTCATGGATCAGGACCGGCGGCTCTACTTCATCGAGATGAACACGCGCATCCAGGTGGAGCATCCGGTGACGGAGATGGTCACGGACGTGGACTTGGTGAAAAGCCAGATCATGATCGCCTACGGGGCGAAGATGAAAGATGTATTGCAGGGGCCGGTTGTGCATCGGGGGCACGCCATCGAGTGCCGCATCAACGCGGAGCATCCGGAGAAGTTCACGCCGTCGGCCGGCAAGATTACGGCGTTCCATCCGCCGGGCGGGACGGGCGTGCGGCTCGACACGGCGGCCTATGCGGAAGGAACGATTCCGCCGTACTACGATTCCCTGATCGCGAAGCTGGTGGTGCGCGGCAAGGACCGTAACGAGGCTTGCTCGCGCATGGCGCGGGCGCTCGAGATGTTCATCGTAGAGGGAATCTACACCACGATTCCGCTGCACCGCCGGATCCTGGCGGACCCGGATTTTCGAGCGGGCAAGTTCGACACGGGATACATCGGACGCTTTCTGGGCACGAAGAAAGACGAACCGGCGGCCTGATGGTGGTTGGAGCCACTCGCGTTGTCCAGTGGCCTGTCGTGCTGGCGGTTCTGCTGGTTGCGGATGGGCGGTGGCACAGCAGCTGGACTCGAACCAGTCGGCTTCGAGCTCGAACGAAGAAATCCCCGTCGAGCGTTGCGACGTGCTTCGAGCGGTGCGGGTGAAGGTCGCGGGGCAAGACATGCGGTTATTGCTCGACACCGGCGCATCCTGAACAGGGACAATGCATGCTGCAGCCCGCGACCGAGAAAAAGTCGTAAGGGTAAGGGTGTTTTCCCAAGGCTCAGTTACTGGAACCGATGATCCAACTTCCACGGCTTTACGCGATTCTGGATGCTTCCCGGTTTCCGGATGCCTCCCTCATGTTTGCGGTGGCAGAAGAGCTCCAAGCCGGAGGCGTGACGCTGCTGCAGTACCGCAACAAGGCCGGCAGTGCGCGGCGGATTCTGGAAGAAGCGCGCGAGTTAAAACGGCGGGTGGGGAAGTCTGTTCGTCTGATCATGAACGACCGCGCGGATCTTTGCCTGGCAGCCGAGCTCGATGGCGTGCACGTGGGGCAGGAGGATCTTTCGCCGGAGGGGGTGCGGCGGGTGATTGGTCCGGATCTGATCCTTGGCGTTTCCACGCACAATCCGGAGCAGCTTCGGGAAGCGGACGCGACTTCGGCGGACTATCTCGCAATCGGGCCAGTGTTTCCGACATCGAGCAAAGAGAATCCGCACCCGGTGGTGGGGCATGAAGGGGTGCGACGGGCGCGAACGCTGACCGAGAGGCCTCTGGTGGCCATCGGCGGAATCGCGCGGGGGAATGCGCGGTCGGTGCTTGAGGCTGGGGCGGATTCGGTGGCGGTGATATCAGATCTATTACGGGAGCCTCGGAAATCTGCAGAGGAATTTTCCCGCATCTTGGGGTAAAGTCATGTCCTACTTTCTTTCTAGCGTGTGACTTCGACGGGCGAGGACCCTTCGGCTTCGCTCAAGGTACGCTATCGCTCTACCAACAGGGAGGGACGTGAGCACTCGTACGAACGAACCCACTCCAGTGTCAGGCGCCACTGACTGGGATATCCATTCCCACCAGGACAAGGAACTCGTCAAAGGCCTAGGTCTGACCAGCGCGACGATGCTGGTGATGGGGTCAATGATTGGCTCGGGGATCTTTATCGTGTCGGCGGAGATCTCCCGCGAGGTGAACTCGCCCGCGCTGTTGCTCGGCGCCTGGCTGATTACCGGGTTCCTGACGATTGTCGGCGCGCTGAGCTACGGCGAGTTGGCGGCCATGATGCCGCGGGCAGGCGGCCAGTATGTGTACCTGCGCGAGGCCCTGGGTCCGGTGTGGGGGTTCCTCTATGGCTGGACGCTTTTCCTGGTGATTCAGACCGGAACGATCGCGGCGGTGGGCGTGGCTTTCGGCAAGTTTCTGGGTGTTTTCTTTCCCGCGGTTTCCTCGTCTCACTGGATCCTTCATCTTTGGAAAGTTCCGCCGATTCCCATCGGGCCCATGACTTTGGGGAACATGGATGTGGGGCTCAGCACACAGAACCTGGTCGCAATCGTCGTGGTGGTGCTCCTGTCGATCGTGAACATCTTCGGGATCAAGACCGGGGCCATGATCCAGAACATTTTCACGGCTGCGAAGGTGTCGGCGTTGGCTGGCCTCGTCCTGCTTGGATTGTTTGTCGGACGCAACCCGCAGGCGCTGGCGGCGAACTTCAGCGGACACTTCTGGCAGAACGCGGGACTGGGCGTGCTGCACGCGGTGCAAGTGGGAGTGGGCGGTCCGACGCTGCTGGTGGGTACTCTGACGATTCTCGCCGTCGCCCAGGTGGGTTCCCTGTTCTCCGCCGATGCCTGGAACAACGTGACTTTCACGGCTGGAGAGGTCAAGAATCCCAGCCGGAACCTGCCGCTGTCGCTCGCTATGGGAACCGGGGTCGTGATCCTGCTGTACATCCTGTGCAACGTGATTTACCTGAATGTGCTGCCGCTCGATGGCAGCCCGGCGGGCGCGACCATTCTGGAACGAGGTATCAAGTACGCCTCCGAAGAACGCGTCGGGACTGCGGTCATGACGCAGATGCTCGGCATGACCGGTGGGGCGCTGATGGCGGTCGCCATCATGATTTCAAGCTTCGGATGTGCGAACGGCCTGATCTTGTCGGGAGCGCGCGTGTATTACGCGATGGCCAAGGACGGGTTGTTCTTCCGCAGCGTGGCGAAACTGCATCCCACCTACAAGACCCCGGTGGTTTCGCTGATGGTGCAGATGGTGTGGACCTGCATCCTGTGCGTCTCGGGCAGCTACGGGCAGTTACTGGATTACATCATTTTTGCGGTGCTGGTTTTCTATATCCTGACGATCATTGGGTTGTTTGTGCTGCGGCGCACGCACCCCAACGCGGAGAGGCCTTATCGCGCGGTGGGTTACCCGGCGCTTCCGGCCATTTATATTGTGATCGCTCTATTCATTGATGTCGTACTATTGCGCTACAAACCGCAATACACCTGGCCGGGGTTGATGATTGTGCTGCTGGGGATCCCGGTGTATTACCTGTGGACGCGGCGAACTGGCGCGGCAACCAGTCCATAACTTTTAGGAGAAACCAAAACGAAATGGCTAACCTTCTGGCGAAAAAACCCCTGGATCGCCTGATCAATGAGGCGCAAGAGACCGGGGAACACAGTCTGAAGCGCACGCTCGGTGTCTTTCAACTGACGGCGCTAGGCGTGGGCGCCATCATTGGCGCCGGGATTTTTGTGCTCTCGGGATTAGGTGCGCACTACGCAGGTCCTGGTCTGATGCTATCGTTTGTCCTGTCCGGGCTGGGATGCGCGTTCGCGGGTTTGTGCTATGCCGAATTCGCAGCGATGATTCCCCTGGCGGGCAGCGCTTACACCTATGCGTACGCCACGCTGGGTGAAATATTCGCCTGGATCATCGGATGGGATCTCACGCTGGAATATGCGATGGGAGCCAGTACGGTGTCCTCCGGTTGGTCGAATCACTTTATTGAGTTATTGAACATCTTCCACATCAAGATGCCGCTGTGGTTGGCCTACGACCACTGGACGGGGTTGCGGACTGCCGAGAACATGGTGGCTCGCCAGATGGCGCAAGCCTCGGATGCCACCCTCGTGCCCGGGACACAGGCCTTCCTCAACAAAGTGACGGGGATCATGGGCGCGCAACCTCCCGAACTGGTGCAGCGAGCCCATGACTTGCTGAATGCGCCGCACCTTTTTGGATATGAGATCGGTCTGAATCTGCCTGCCTTCATCATCGCGCTTGTCATCACCGCCATATTGGTGATCGGAATCAAGGAGAGCGCGCGCTTCAACGCAACCATTGTGGTCATCAAGGTCTCGGTCGTGCTGTTCGTCATCGGCCTGGGGATCGCGTACGTCAACCGGGGCAATTGGGGAGCCGATTGGTCTTCCTTTGCACCCTACGGACTATCCGGAATCGGTGCCGGGGCCGCATACATCTTCTTCGCCTACATTGGCTTCGACGCGGTTTCCACCACCGCACAGGAGGCGAAAAATCCGCAGCGGGACCTGCCGATCGGAATCATTGCTTCCCTGGTGATCTGTACCGTCCTCTACATTTCGGTGGCTGCGGTGCTGACCGGGATGGTGCCTTGGCGAGAGGTCAACATCGAAGCGCCGATCGCGCGCGCGTTCCTGGACCGAGGGCTCACCACCGCGTCCCACATCATCACGCTGGGGGCGCTGGCTGGTTTGACCAGTGTGATGCTGGTCATGCTGCTGGGACAGACACGAGTGCTTTACTCGATGGCCAACGATGGGTTGCTTCCCAAGAAGTTCTTCGCCGATGTTCACCCAAAATTCCGCACTCCGTGGAAGAACACGATCCTCGTCGGTCTTCTGGCCGCCATGGTTGGAAGCACGACACCCATCGACGATATCGGCAGGATGGTCAATATCGGGACCCTGTTGGCTTTTGTCATCGTCTCGATTGCGGTGCTGGTGCTGCGCCGGACGAACCCGGGTCAGCCGCGCCCCTTCCGGACACCGTGGGTTCCGCTGGTGCCAATTCTGGGCGTGATCTCCAACGGCTACATGATGTACAAGCTCGGGTGGGTGAACTGGGCTCGGCTCATCATCTGGCTCTTTATCGGACTGGTGGTCTACTTCGCCTATGGCCGGTTTCACAGTCGAGTGCAGAAGGATTTGGCCGCAGCGAGGCCCGCGCCCTCCATGGCCGACTGAACTCGCATGCGCGGGTGACACGGGCCCTCCGCTCTGCGCGGGGGGCTTTTGTGTCTTATCGTCGTTGGTCGTTGGCCGAAACCGGTGCCGCGGGTAGCGGATCCGGTCGTGAAAAGGTAACTCCACGAGCGAGCCCACGACCAATGACCCACGACCAACGAGCAACGACGGCTTCCTGAAAGCTTGGCGCAAGCTTCGATGGATCGCCGCCGCCCTGGCCTTCGTGATACTTGCCGGGACGGCGGGATTTCATTTCATCTTTGGCTGGCCCTGGCTGGACGGGTTTTACATGGTGATCACCACGCTGACCACCATCGGCTACCAGGAGACGCATCCGCTTTCGAGCCTGGGACGTGCCTTCAACCTGGTGCTCATTTTTTTCGGCGTGGGACTGGTATTTCTCGCCATCGGGGCGCTCACACAGGCTTTGCTAGAATTCGAGCTGCGCAGTTTTTTTGGCAGGCGAAAAATGGAACGCGACATCGACCGGCTCGGCGACCACTACATCATTTGTGGTGCCGGACGTGTCGGACGCAGCGCGGCCCGCGAGCTCGCGCGCAAGCCAGTGTCCTTCGTGATTCTCGAGAACAGCGACACGAAGGCGGCGCGCTACAGCGACGAGTGGTTGGTGCTGGTGGGGGACGCCACCAAGGAGCAGACGCTGCGCGCGGCGCACATTGAGCGCGCCCGCGGGCTGGTGGCGGCGACCACCACCGATGCGACCAACCTCTATATCATTCTTACCGCACGGGCACTGAATCCCAAGCTCAAAATCATCGCGCGGGCCAGCGAGGAAGACGCCGAGAAGCACCTGCTGACGGCCGGCGCCGATTTCATTGTTTCTCCGTATTCCTTTGCGGGGCAACGCATCGCGCAAACCTTCCTGCGCCCGCATGTGGTCAGCTTTCTTGATACTGCGACTACCCACCTGGGGATGGATCTCGAGATCGGAGAAATCTGCATTGGGCGGGATTCGGGCTTCGCTGGGAAGACCATCGAAACCTCATGCCTTCGCCAGGAACATGGCGTGATCATTTTGGCCATCAAGCGGGACAATGGAATGCGCTTCAACCCGGCGCCCAACGACCGCATCGAGCCCGGAGATTACCTCATCGCCATGGGTGAGCCCGCCCAGCTCCGCCAGGTCGAACAGATGGCGGCTTCGAAATCATGAAAATCGTCAGCGCAGCCGAGATGCGGGCGATCGATCGCGCCACCAGCGAGCGGTTTGGTGTGCCTTCGCTCACGCTGATGGAGAATGCCGGCACGGCGGTGGCTGAGTGCGTATGGTCGGAATATCCGGATGCGAAGCGGATCGTGGTCGTCTGCGGCAAAGGGAACAACGGGGGCGATGGATTCGTGGCGGCGCGACGGTTGCGAGAGGCGGGAAGGGATGTGCGAGTGGTGTTGTTGGCGAGTCCCGCTGACCTCCACGGCGACGCGGCGGAGATGTTCAAGAAAATGGAACTCGCGCCGATGGTGCTGAAATCGCATGACGACCTGAGGTCCGGCAAAGCTCACGGTGCCTTCGATGCTGACTTGGTGGTGGACGCACTTTTAGGAACGGGCTTTCATCCTCCTGTAAGTGGGCCGTATGCGGACGCGATTGCCGCAATCAATGCGACGGACGCGCCCGTCATCGCCGTGGACATTCCTTCTGGCGCCGATGCCGACGTGATGGGCGAGCAGACGGGCGCGGTCGTGCGCGCCGATGCGATCGTGACGTTCACGGCTCCCCGTCCGGCGCATGTATTTGGGATGCTGACGAGCGGACCGACCGTGGTCGCTCCCATCGGCTCACCGGACGACGCGATCGTCTCCGCCCTTCAACTCGACCTGATTACGCCGCACGACATCGTAGCGCTGCTGGGCCCTCGCGAGGCCGTGGCGAACAAAGGCAGCTTTGGGCACGGGCTGGTGATCGGCGGTTCGCTGGGCAAGGCCGGCGCGGCGGCGATGGCGGGGATGTCGGTGCTGCGCAGCGGCGCGGGGCTGTCCACGGTTGCAACTCCCAAGTCGGTCCTGGCGACCGTGGCGGGCTTCCATCCAGAGCTCATGACTGAACCGCTGCAGGAGACCGAGGCGGGCACGATCTCGATGCGGGCGCTGGAGTATGGGCGTATGGATGAACTGGTAAAGGGCAAGGCAGTGCTGGCCATCGGACCGGGAATTTCACGGAATCCGGAGACCGCTGAGTTTGTGCGCACCGTCGTCGGGAAATATCCGTTGCCGATGGTGGTGGACGCGGACGGCCTCAATGCATTCGAGGGAGCGGTAGAGAAGTTGAACGGGAAGGGCCGCCCCCTCGTGATCACGCCGCACCCTGGTGAGATGGGCCGCCTGACAGGCCTTAGGGCTGCAGAGGTCCAGCGAGATCGTCTGAACACTGCGCGCACGTTTGCCCGCGAACACGACCTGATCGTCGTGCTGAAAGGGCACCGTACGCTGATTGCCCGGCCGGATGGCGAGGTTTGGGTGAACACGACCGGAAATCCGGGAATGGCCACCGGCGGCACCGGTGACATTCTGACGGGAATGACCGCAGGGATGATTGCCCAGAATCCTCAGCATATCGTCGAAGCAGTGACTACCGCGGTTTACCTGCATGGTTTAGCGGGAGATGTTGCGCTCGCCAGCATGGGGGAGCAGTCGCTGGTGGCGACGGATCTGGTTAGAGCGTTGCCCGCGGCCTTCCGACGTGCGCGTGAGGATGCGAAGAGGCGCGGGGTGCGGTTCGGGGGTTGAGGTGTCGGCAAGGGCAAGGTCGGGCCTTCGCCCCGACGACAGACCGGGACCCTTCGGCTTCGCTCACGACAGGCTGTCGCTCCACAAACCAGACCGTCCTTCTGGCCAGTATCTTCCTGGTTAATACCTCGATCTCACTGCGGGCAGGTCAGTTACGTGGCTTTTCGCCCGCAGCGGCGATGGGAATCCGGCCTAGTGCTTTCGTGATCTGCCGTAACTTGGGAGCGGATGTCATAGTCCATCTCGGCTATGACCCATTTCCCTCAACCGCACCCAACGCGGCGCGCGGCCCGGGTGCAGCTAGGCGGTTCCGTGCTAGCTGCGATCCGATTCGATGATGGCCAGCGTTCTCGAGGCAAACTCTATTCCATCTCCGTGACCGGCGGACTGCTCAAACTGGCCAAGCCTTTCGGGCATGGAGACTTCGTCGAGATCGGCTTTCAGACCAAGGTCGGAACTGTCATTGGCATGGCGGAGATGTTGTCCCCCGCGCGCAAAGCGACCGATGGGACTCTGCAGCCGTTCCGCTTCATTGCGCTGGGCGACGACGATCATCGCAACCTCCGCATGGCGCTGCAGTCGGTGTCGGATCAGAGTTATCTCGGTACGAACACCAGCCAGACGTCACCCCCGAAGTCGCTGTTTTAGGCGACCGTAACTCGCTGGCTTCGTCTGGAGCCGTGAGACTCTCGCTATACTTGTGTCGGTTGTCGAACCGGCATGACCACGCGCGAGATCACAACCCATTCGGCGGAGGAAACGATCGCCTTGGGGCGAACGCTGGCCCGCCTGCTCGCCCCCCCCAAGTTGGTGCTGCTGCGCGGCGACCTGGGCGCGGGCAAGACCACGCTGATCAAAGGAATCGCCGCCGCCTTCGAGGCCGCTCCCGAGGAGGACGTCACCAGTCCCACCTTTACGCTGGTGCACGAGTATCGCGGTCCCCTAGCCCACCTCTACCACATTGATCTATATCGGGTGGATACGCCTCGGCAATTGGAGACCCTGGGGCTCGACGACCTCTTCGCCGAGGACAGCATTCTCCTGATAGAGTGGGGGGAGAAGTTTCCGCGCCTCGTGCGCGACCGGGACGTCGAGATCGCTCTCGAACGGGTTGGGGAGAACGACCGAAAAATTCAGATAACCAGCTGCTGAACTCCGCGGCAGCGTCTTAGTCCGTCATGCCGTCGGAACTGGAGTGAGTCGAACGTGAAGCTTTCGATTTGTGGGTTGGGACATCTGCTGTTGGCGGGCGCCTTGTTGTCGGTTTCAGCGGGAGCGCAGCAGACGTCGGAGAAGGCGGGGTCGCATGCGCAACCCGAGCCCCAAAAGGAGATTGAGAGAAAAGAGCAGTCCCAACGGGCGCTGGGAATCATGCCGCGCTTTGGAACGACCGACCGCCAGGACGCGCCGCCGCTGACAGGGGGAGGGAAGTTTCATCTCTTTGCCCGGACGGCGTTCGACCCCTTCACGGTTGGGATCGCAGGCATTCAAGCGGGAATCAGCCAGGCAGACGATCAATTCCCAGGCTACGGGCAGGGAGTTGCGGGCTATGGGAAGCGGTTCGGAGCAGCCTTCGCGGACGAGGTGTCCAGCAGCTGGTTCAGCAATTTTCTCTATCCCACCCTGTTCAAACATGACCCACGCTATTTCCGGCTGGGCAACGGTACGTTCAAGCGACGCCTGCTCTACGGCCTGGCGCAGGAGTTTGTTTGCCACACTGACAAAGGCGGCCGGTCCTTCAGCTACTCGAATGTTCTAGGCGCGCTGTCAGGTGGAGCACTCTCCAATGCCTACTATCCTTCGAGCGATCGCGGATTCAGACTCACCATGAGCCGAAGCGGATTGGCCCTGGCCTATGGTGCAGCGGGCGGCCTGATCAGCGAGTTCTGGCCGGATATACAGCGCAAGTTGTTCCAGAAGCGCAAAAAGGAGAATGCCGCTCCGCCCGTGACCCCTCCGCAGAACGGAAATCAGAAATAAGTTCCGCTCCATTCTTTTCAGTGAGGTCCCTTCCGTGAAGTGCCGATTCCAAAAAGGGGAGATCCAAGCTCAAGGGCGGGCCTTATGCAAGCGGTCGGAGCACGCCCTTCGCGCACCATCGAAAAGAGGATGGTGGCTGCGAACAGCGGCCCAGATAAGACGGCGACTCATTTCCAGTCCTGATATTCGCTGCGGACTCTGTGCTCGGGTTATTGAGCGATCGGCTTGAATCCCATGATGTTGTAGCCGCAGTCCACATAGAGAACTTCGCCGGTGATTCCGGAACTGGCGTCGGATACAAGAAAAACACCGGTGGACCCGACTTCTGCGACTTCCACGTTGCGCTGCAACGGGGCGGTCTCCCGGTGTGCCTTGAGCATGTCGCTTAGGCCGGAGATACCCCGAGCTGCCAGGGTCTTGATCGGGCCAGCGGAGATGGCATTCACACGGATCTTTTTCTTCCCCAAATCGTAGGCAAGATAACGGACCGTACACTCCAGAGCCGCCTTGGCCACCGCCATCACGTTGTAGTGGGGCACGACCTTTTCGGCGCCGTAGTACGTCATGGTTACGATGCTGCCGCCATCTTCCATGAGCGGAGCGGCTGCCCGCGCAACCGCGATCAGCGAGTACACACTGACGTCGTGCGCGACGCGAAACCCTTCACGGCTGGTATGGATGAAGTCACCTTCCAGTTCCGCGGCGGGCGCGTAGGCCACGCTGTGCACCAGGGCATGCAACTTGCCGTAGCGCTCTTTGAGCTGTGCGAAGGTGCCTGCGATGTCTTCGTCATTGGAAACATCACACATGAAGCCTTTGGCGCCGGGAAGAGATTCGATGAGATCTCGGGCTTCCTCCGCGAGGCGCTCATTCTGATAGGTGATGGCCAGATTCATCCCGGCGGCATGCAGGCCCTGGGCGATCGACCAGGCAATCGATCGCTTGTTGGCGACTCCGAAGACAACCGCATTCCGACCTTCGAGCTGAAAGGACATGACGGGCTCCTGACTGGATATCGAATTGGAAAGGATACAGGATGTCCGGCTCGATCGACTAGTTTCGGGCCGCGAGCTTCGGGCCAGCAGCGACCGAGCGAGAAACCAGGTCGGGAGCGGGTTTCATGATCACCCCGCTGCATCTGATATCACAGGCACATCGGCGTTCATCGGCCACACCGTACTTAGGAGCGCGAATATGTACACCGAGCCGATGATGGCGAAGGCTCCCGCGAGGCTGACTTTTTGCGCTACCGATCCCACCAGCAAACCCAGGGTGATCTGCAGGAACGTTCCCACAAAATAGAAGGTGTTTTGCACGCGTCCCATGAAGTGTTTCGGTACCTGCTCCATGAGACTGGTATTCATGGCCACGCCGCTGACGCCGCGCGCCGAACCCATGACACCGTAGAGCAGAACCGCAATGGGGAGAATGCGCGAGTACGGGGAGAGCATCATGCCGCTGGCGAGCAGGGCCATCGATGCGGCGATCGAAGGCCGCCAGCCCAAGCGAGCGATGGCTTGCGGGGCATACAGAGCGCTCAGGAAGGCGCCCATCCCCCAGCCTGCGTTGAGCCAGCCATAGCCTACCGCCCCGGCGTGAAAGACGCGGTCGCTGAGCGAGGGTGTTACGACCACGCCGGTGAGCATGGCTCCCAGAAACAGGGCCCAGCTTACGCCCAGCAGGACCACGCTGCGATGGTCACGCAAGAACTCAATGCCTTCCCACAATTCGCGCCAGAAACGTCGCTCCGCCGTTTCGGCGGCCACGATATCCGCCCGCAACTCCGCGGGGCGCGGCACCACCTGGCGGCCCTTCCGCACTGCGAAGTAGCAGAGAAACGAGACCAAGTAGGTGGCGAAGTCGATCAGCAGAACACCACCGAGTCCGATGCGGTTGTAAACGAAGCCAACCACCGCGCCGGCCATGAGCCAACCACCCTGGATTCCCGCCAGCAGGAAAGTGTTCGCTTGGACGAACTCCCCGTCCGGCGTCAGTTCCTGGATCAAGGCGGTGATGGCGGGCCAAAACATCCAGAAGCCCGCAGCTACCAGGGTGTTCATCAGGTAGAGCTGCCAGAGACGCACGGCGCCGCGGAAGGCGAGGAAGGCAACGGTCAAAATAATGAGGGCGCGGGCGGCGTCCAGCATCATGACCAGGCGGCGGCGGTCCTCGCGGTCGATGATGACGCCGGTGAAGGGCAGCATCAGCATGGCAGGGAGCGTTTGCACAACGGTGAGCGTGCCCAAAGCCATCTCAGAGTGGGTTGCCTGCAGGATGTGCCAGGCTACGGCGGCCGCGTTCATCCCGCTGCCCAGCATCGAGACCACGTTGGCCAGGAGCACAAAACGAAGAGCCCGCTTCTCGAGGATGGCGCGCATCTTCATCACTTTAAATGAAAAGCTGGGGGCGGCCAATGTTGTGGAGGGAACGAGCGTTTCACCGCGGAGGGGCGGAGAAAAGGCCCGCCGAGGACGCGGAGCTCGAAGCTCTTGGCTAAATCGCAAAGACTCTCGCGTCAATCGCGCGGGCGCGGCTCCCACTCCCGTGATGTTCCGCTCACCGCACTGCGCGATTCTTTTCCTTGTTTGTAGGCGTGTTCGGCGCTAGCATGGCGCGCGGTTGAGTCCTAAGTCTGGAGTTCTTCTCCACTAGTGGAGGTGACCGATGAAGCACATTCTCTGGTCGGTGGTGCTGGTGGTCGTTACTTTCTCGTCGTTTTCTCTCGCCCAGCTCGAAAGGATCGTCATACCTGCGGGCACGCCGGAGGATCAGGCGCTGCAGGAGATTTCCAAAGAGGCGGATGCACAGAAGAAGCTCGCGCTGTACCAGGAGTTCATCCAGAAATTCTCGTCGAACCCGGCGGCGGTGGCTTACGGGAACTGGCAGATCTCACAGTACTATCAAACGGCCGGCGATCTTCCCAAGGCGCTCGAGTACGGGAACAAGGCGCTGGCCAGCTCTCCGCACAACCTCGACATCCTGGTTTCACAGGCCAGCATCGCGCAGACCATGAAAGACAACGCGAAAATTGCGGAGTACGCGGAGAAGGGCGGTCTCACGTACGAAGGAATCGGCAAGCAGCCTAAACCCGAGGGCGACAGCGATCAGGATTTTGCGACGCACGTTGCCTCCGACAAAGAGTCCGTCAAAAGCTCATACGACTTTCTGGAGGGCGTGGGCTTTAATGCCATCGTCGACGAAAAAGATGCCAAGAAGCGCATGTCGTATATCGAACGGTTCAGCGGGGCGTTTCCGCATTCGCAGTACCAGGAGCAGGTGTCGCAATATGCCATGTATACCTTGGGGCCCGGGCAACTGAACGACCCGGCGCGGCTGGTGGCGTTCGGGGAGAAGAGCCTGGTGGCGAATCCGAACAACATCCCGGCTCTGCTGCTGCTCTCGAACTTCTACGTGGAAGAATCGAAACCTGCCAGCATTGCAAAGGCGGTCACTTACGCGCAGAAAGTCGTTACGCTGGCGAAAGCGAATCAAGCGGACGCCGATCGGTCGCGCAAGCTTTCCGCAGGGGTCGCGCACTCCATGCTAGGCTATGCCTACATGAAGCAGGAGAAAACGGCGGCGTCGGTTCCGGAGTTGAAATCGGCTACCGCGCTGCTGAAGGGGCAGGACGATGTGGTGTATGCGACCGCGTTGTATCGGCTGGGTTACGCCTATGCCAAGCTGAAACGGACAGCCGAAGCGCGGGAGACGTTGAATGAAGTTGTAAACATACCCGGTCCGCTGCAACAACCTGCACGCGATGTCCTGAACACAATCGCGGGAGCGGGGACAAAGGCAAAATGATGAGATCCCCCGTGCCCGGTGGAAGGACGGCTAATGCTTGTCGAGTGCGTCGCTCAGCAAGTGTGCCTTGAGGGCGAGTTTGTAGGAGCGTTGCGGATCGCCATCCGCGTCGGCCACTTTGGCTTGTTCCATGAACTTCCGGATCTGCGCGACTGTTTCCTTCTGGTCACCACTCAGTTGGCGTCCGTCGAGTTTCTGCAGGGCAACATCGGTGGAGGATAACAGCTGGTTCGTGGTTTCTCGCTGACGGGCAGCTTGTTCCTCCGTGATGCCAGGGGCGAGTTGCGTGGTCGGCTCCGCTGTGCCGCCATGCCGCACCACTTTTTTCTTCGAATCCTGACCGGCCGGTGGGTCCGTGCGCTTTTGGTGCGCCGCTCTGCGTTTCTTGGCCGGGGCCGATGGCGTTTGCGGCGCGGGTTGGTTAGCTGGGGCATTGCCGGCGGCAGCAGGCGCTGGTTGGTTTGGGGAAGTTTGGGCTGGCTCAGGGCTGCCTGCCGGTTTCGTTTCCTGCGAGGCTGCCGGTGGCGCATCGGACTTGGGCGGATCCCGGGGCGGAGGCTCAGGCTTCGGGGCATCCTGTTGGGCAGGTTCCGGCTGGGATTGGGTCGACTGCGACTGTGGGGCAGAAAACAACCGACCGCCGCTCGCGCGACCCGAGGCCGGGGCGTGGAGCAGCGCGCACAGTCCGAGTATGCCGGCCAGATACATACCTATCCTGTTGATGCGCAGTGGCAATCGGGTGACACCCGATTCTATGCCGGGCGAAGCCGTGTGCCAAACATCTTCTTGAGGCAAGCAAAACCCGCGCCCGGCAAGGGATTACGGCGCCTACCATACCACAGAAGCCTTCTGTCGGGCGGGGATGGGTTCCTGGTAAAAGGGAATCAGGGGAACTCCAGCACGTCACTGAGTGCGCGTGGCGACCTCGCGCATCACGTCCAACCCGGACTCGGCCAGCGGAATGCGCAAGCGGAAGGTGGTGCCCTGGCCGTCGAGGGATTCGAAGTCCACCGTGCCGTAATGCCATTGCAGAATCTGGTAGGTTTGTGCGAGGCCGATGCCACTCCCGTCTTTCTTTGTGGTGAAGTAGAGCTCGAAGATCTTGTCCTGGACTTCTTTCGGAATGCCGCCACCTGTGTCGCGGATCTCGGTGAGAACCATGCCCTCATCACGCCGGGCGCTGATGGTAAGCTGGCCGCCCTGAGCCATCACCTGGACGCCGTTGATCACAATGTTCAGAATGGCCTGCTTCATGAAGTCGGTGTCCACCTTGACGTGAAGCGGCTGATCCGGAAAGTCCCTGACCAGGGTCACGCCATGCTGTTCGGCATCGGGTGCGGCCAGCAAGGCCACATCCTCCAGCAGGCGGCGCATGTCCACCTCCTCGAGCTTAAGATCGCGCGGACGGGTGAAGTCGACCAGGATCTGCACGACTCGATCGAGCCTGTGAATTTCACTTCCGATGATGTCCATGTGCCGGCGAGTACCGGGGTCGATCTGCTGCAGCTTGTTTTGCAAAAGGTGCAAGTGCAGGACGATGGCGTTAATGGGATTCTTCACCTCGTGCGCCACACCTCGAGTGAGCCGGCTACTGGCCGAGAGGCGGCGTGACATTTCGATTTCATCTTCCAGACGGCGTACCGATTCCGTATCACGCATGATGAGCAAAGCACCGATCTGGGTGGTTTTCTCCTGAATGAAATCGAGCGAGACTTGAACCCGGCGCCCGTTGGCGGACTCCATCTCGCGCTGCAACAGCGGGCGGTGCCGCTCGAACGCGTCCCGCAGTAGCACTCCCAGGGGGGACTTCGCGGAGAATACTTCGTTGGCAGGACGGCCCAGCATTTCTCCGCGGGGGCACCCCAGGAAACGTTCCACCGAAGCGCTGACCAGCACGACGCGGGAATCGCGCGTGAATAGCATCAGACCGTCCTGCAAGTTGGCCATCAACTGGTCCACGTTGTCTTTCAACGCCGAGAAGATTTCCTTGGCGTCGCGCATCTGGCGGCCGAGGTTGGCGATCTTCAGGGTTACCAGTCCGTATTCGTCGTGCGCGGATTCGTCTTCATCCATCATGTCGGCGCTGCCCGCGGTGACGCTGTCGAGATTCCGGTTGATTTCCTTGAGTGGGCCCAGGGCCAGACGGGAGATCAGGGCAGAAAGGAACAGCGAAAGAAAAATCGACCCCACGGAAAACACTACCGCATGTCGCAGCCGTGGCGTCACTTCATCCCGGATAAGGACGGTAGAGATACCCACCCGCACCGTACCGAAGGGTTCGTGGCTCAGCTTGAAAAGCAGATTGACGTCATAGACCGCGGACGGACTGTAAAGCATCCGGAGTTGATCGACGAAACGAGCTTGGCGTAACCGTTCGAAATCGGGGCGTTGCTTCAGGATCTTGCCGGCCAGGTCGGCGTTGCTGTGAAGGATGGCGCGCCCGTCCAGGTCGACGACCGCCGCATCGTACGCGATGGGCACGTTCGCAACGAACGAGTTGAGCAAGTCGTTCAGATTGGTGTCGGTTTCCAGGGTATTCTCGATCGCGGTCCGGACGGATCGGGCATTGTCGGTGTCAATGCGGGTACTCGTAAAATCGGGGACGGCGTTGACCGCAGAGTACCCGATTTGCTGCGCGAGAAGTTGAGCGATATCCCAGGCATTGTTGATCCGCTGGCGCAGAAGCTGGGAGATGTACAGGTAAGAAAAGGACGCCACCATCACCGTTACCATAAAAGTGATGGCGAGCACGATTTTCGTTTTTCGACGCATGTGCAAGGTCGAAGGGCGCTTCGGATCCAGCGGCCGCGCGCTCGGCTGGGGGAGCCGATACCGGAGTTTACTCTTCCCGGTCGGGAACCGCATCCGCGGTGGCGCTGCCGTACTCCTTCAATTTGTTGTGCAGGGTCTTCAGGCTGATGCCGAGGATTTCCGCGGCCCGGGTCTTATTGTTGCTGGTCGCTTCGAGCGTTTTCAGGATCAGCATTTTTTCGGCCTCTCCCACGGTGGTGCCCACTCCCAATCGGACGGCGTCGGGGTCGTTCGCCGCCTGCCGCAGGGCCACTTGTCCGAAGCCGGGGGGGAGGTGTTTGGTTTCCACCACCGCGCCCTCGCACACGATCACGGCCCGCTCCAGAGTGTTGCGCAGTTCGCGCACATTGCCCGGCCAGGAATAGTTGTGAAACTGATTCAGCACCGCTTCGCTGACCGTGGCCACCTTGCGGCCGTGCTTGGCGTTCATCTCAGCCAGAAGTATTTGCACCAGATCGGGAACATCTTCCTTGTGCTCGCGCAGCGAAGGCATATGTATGTTGAAAACGTTCAATCGGTAATAGAGGTCATTGCGCAGCTCGCCGCGAGCCACGGCTTCGTCTGGAACTTTGTTGGTAGCGGCGAGCACGCGAACATCCACGGAGGTTTCCACCTTGCTGCCCAGACGACGAAGCTTGCGGTCCTCGAGGACGCGCAGAAGCTTGGCCTGGGTCCCGACCGGCATCTCGCCGATTTCATCCAGCAGCAGCGTCCCTCCCTCCGCCAGTTCGAAACAGCCGGTCCGACGCTCCAGGGCGCCGGTGAATGCGCCTTTCTCGTGTCCGAAGACTTCGCTCTCGATCAGAGTCTCGGGGATGGCGGCGCAGTTGATCGGCACAAAGGGTTTCGTGCGCCGCGGGCTCAGTTCGTGAATGGTACGGGCAACCATTTCCTTTCCGGTACCGCTTGCCCCGGTGATGAGGACGGAGGCGGTGCTGGGCGCCACCATTTCGATCAGGCGGAAGATTTCCTGCATTTTCTTTGACGGGCCGACGAGCGTGCCAAGCGATCCAGTGTCTCGGAGTTTACGGCGAGTCACCTCGAGTTCCACCTTGGTGCCGAGCAGTTCGCCAGCTTTTTCAAGGATGGTATGCAGGCGGTTCGTGTCGATGGGCTTGGTGATGTAGTCGTAGGCACCCACGCGCATGGCTTGGACGGCACTGTCGATCGTGCCTTGGGCGGTCATCACGATGACTGCGATGGTTTGACTGGACGGGCTTTCGGCCAGACGCTCCAGCAGTTCCATCCCGCTCATGCGCGGCATCTTCAGATCGGTGACGATGATCGCCGGGGACCACTGCGTAACTTTGTCCCATCCCTCCATGCCGTCCGCGGCTGTCTCGACGCGGTAACCCCACGCGGACAGCACCTCGGCAAGACCGGTGCGCTCATTTTCCTCATCTTCCACAATCAGGACTTTTTCTTGGCTCATAAGGGGTGTTCGTTCCATTATTCCGGGTCCCACACACTCTAGCAAGGGAGAGACATAGGATGCAGATTTTTGAGCGCATCGCACGAGGGAAATTAGCGGATGCATGCTAGCTGGCCGCGGCTGGGTGCCGACCTTCAAAACCTGTATGTCAAACTGAGACGGACTCTGTCAAATGCCCGTAATCCGTTGCGATTGGTGATGCGGAATGCAGTAGTATTCCGAGATGCTATGTTTCGCTCTGCGGGTAGGACGCTGTAGAATTTGCGGACACTAGCACACATCTTCTCATCGTATTGCGAAGTTCCGTCGATTCGCGGTTGGCCCTTGGGTTCAAAAGGCAAGGTCTTAATTCCGGAGGACTACATGCAAGAGTGTAGCGGTTCGCGAAATGGCCGGACGCATTGGATCGGCTTTTTTCTGACGCTTTCTCTGATTCTGTGTTCGAGTGCTGCCCTAACCCAGCAGCAGGAAAATCCCCCCAAGGCCGACCTGTTCGTCGGCTACCAGTGGCTGAACCCGGGTGGGAACATTCCCGGCGGTCCAGATGGGGCAGGTGGCGTGCTGCCCTCCAAGTTGCCCAGCATGGCGAAGGGATTCGGTTTGGCGTTTGGTTACAACTTTCATCCGAGCTTCGGACTGGAAGGCGACTTCGGGGGGAACTATAAGGATGGAAACGATTTCAGCACTTACTCGATCGGTCCCCGCGTTACCTATCGTGGAGAAGGCATCAATCTTTTTGTGCACACATTGTTGGGAGCCAATCATCTGAACACCGCCAGTTTCGGTTCGCGCACCGGCATCGGAGCAATCCTGGGAGGTGGCATTGATATCCCGGTCGTCAAGCACTTCAGCATTCGCCTGATCGAAGCGGACTACCAATGGGCGCGGCAGAACTTCGCCAAGGAAGTGCCAGCCAGCCAGCCCAATCTGCGCCGTCCAAGTTACGAAGGCGTCCGGTTACGCTCGGGCGTTGTGTTCAATTTCGGTGGAACACCGCCGGTGCCCCCGTCCGCGACCTGCTCGGTGGACCATGCGGAAGTTATGCAGGGAGAGCCGGTCACGGCTACGGCAACGGCCAGCAATTTCAATCCGAAGCACCCTTTGACCTACGCCTGGAGTGCGAACGGCGGAACCGTGACCGGCAAGGACAACACCGCCGCGATTGACACCAAGGGCGTGGCAGGCGGCACCTATACGGTGACCGTGCACGTGACCGATCCCAAAGTGAAGAAGGGCGGTGAGGCGACTTGTTCTTCCAACTACACGGTGAAGGAGCCGCCGAAGAATCCGCCGACCATGAGTTGCTCGGCGAGCCCAACCACCGTTCAGACGGGTACTCCGGCCACGATCACTTGTAGCTGCACGAGTCCGGACGGGGTGCCAGTGACGGTCTCCGGCTGGAGCGCGAGCGGCGGCAGCGTTTCCGGCAATGGCAACGTTGCGACTCTGAACACTTCGGGAGCATCGCCGGGTCCGATCACGGTGAACGCGACTTGTACCGATTCCCGTGGCTTGACGGCGAATTCTTCTTCGCAGGTCATTGTGGAAAACCCGCCACCACCGCCACCGAAGGCGAGCAAGTTGAGCCAATGCGACTTCCCGAACGAGAAGAAGCCGTGGCGCGTGGACAACACCTGCAAGGCCATCCTCGACGACGTAGCTCTGCGCCTGCAGCAGGAAACAGATACCAGGCTGGTCATTGTGGGCAACGCGGATCCGAGCGAGAAGCGCAAGAACCTGGCAGCCGAGCGTGCCCTGAATTCGAAGGCGTATCTCTCGGGCGGCGAGGCCAAGCAGGCCATCGACGCCAGCCGGATCGAAACCCGCACCGGCAGCGCTGGCGCGAAGACCGCAGAATACTGGGTTGTGCCGGCAGGCGCGACCTTCGATTCCGCGGGCACCGAGCCGGTCGACGAAACCAAGGTGCAGCCGGTTCCCGATCATCCGAAGCCGGCTGCCAAGAAGAAGGCCGCCAAGCCAGCTCCGTAGCGGCCCGCGGAACCAGGGCCGGTCGGGAGCCCCGACCGGCCCATTTTTTTCGCTGCCCTTAGGTAACTTGAAAGGCAGGGGGTCCGCTGTCACTCTCCTCCCGCAGGGCATAGTTTCCCCAACAGAGGCTGAACACACATGATTTCCAGAGCAACCCTTGGTAAGCTATTGATTACATTGGCTATTGGTCTTCTCTGCGGCACTTCGCTGTGGGCCCGTCCATGGGCCGTTTTGGGTCCGGACGGAGGCGATGTCCGGAGCCTCGCCTACGATCCGCACAATCCAGACCGCGTCTTCCTAGGCACGAGCACAGGGGTGATTTTCGTCTCCATGAATGGAGGCCAGGACTGGTCCCGGTTTGCACATCTGGGGGCGGGAGATGACTACGTTCTCGACCACATTGCCCTGAATCCGCACGATACGAACGTCATATACGTCTCGGCCTGGAGCATCCAGAGCCAGCAGGCAGGAGACATGTTTCGTACTCGAGACGGCGGCAAGACCTGGCAGACACTCCCGGGCATGCATGGCAAGTCCATCCGTGCGATGGCCATGTCGGTGTCGGATTCCAATATTCTCGTGACGGGCGCGCTCGATGGCGTATTCCGCAGCAAGGACGGCGGCGACAGCTGGGAGCGCATCTCGCCAGCCAATCACGCCGACATCAAGAACATCGAGTCGATCGCCATCGATCCCAAGGACCCGAACGTGGTCTATGCGGGGACTTGGCACCTGGCGTGGAAGACCGCCGACGGCGGCTCGAACTGGCAGCACATCAACAAGGGGATGATCGACGATTCCGATGTCTTCTCGATCATCGTGGACCACAGCAACCCTTCGAACATCTTCGCCAGCGCCTGCTCCGGCATCTACAAAAGCCTCACGGCGGGCGATCAGTTCCAAAAGATCCAGGGCATTCCATTCTCGGCGCGGCGTACGCGCGTGCTGCACCAGGATCCGACCAATCCGAACATTGTCTATGCCGGAACGACCGAGGGGCTCTGGAAGACGATGGACCTGGGCAAGACCTGGAAGCGCGTCAGCAATCCTGAAGTGGTGGTTAACGACGTTTATGTCGATCCACGGAATTCTCAGCACGTGCTGCTGGCGACCGATCGCAGCGGCGTGCTGGCTTCGAAGGACGGTGCCAGTAGCTGGTCGGCATCCAACCATGGATATACGCACCGCTACGTGACGGCGATCGTGGCAGACCAGAAAGATCCCAACACGGTTTACGTCGCCCTGGTCAATGACCGCGAGTGGGGCGGAGTTTTCTATTCCCACGACGGCGGTCAGCACTGGCTGCAGAAGAGCGCGGGCCTGGGCGGCAAAGATGTGTTCACACTGAAGCAGGCGAGCAACGGCATGCTGGTCGCGGGTACAAACCACGGTGCATTCGCGCTCGAGCACAACGCCCGCGAGTGGCACCCGATCAACACCGTGGTGGTCGAAAAAACGTCGTCCCGTACTGTGAAGAAGGGCACCAAGAAGACGCAGGCTGCGAGCAAGACCAGCACCCGCTCGGTGCTCGAAGCCAAGGTCAGCGATGTCGAGATCGTGGGCGATCGCTGGATGGCAGCGACTTCCAACGGCCTTTACTTCAGCAAGGATCAAGGCAGGGTCTGGATGGGTGGACCGGTGCAGGGTGAGAAGGATTTCATCTCGATACACGGTAAGGGCGACACCGTGGTTGCCGCCACGCGCACGAAAGTGTTCGTTTCCAGAGACAACGGCACAACCTTCACAGTGCGCAACCTCGCCTCCTACGTTACCAACATCCGTGGCGTCACGGTTGCGCCGGACTCACAAATCTTTGTGGCGTCCCGGGAAGGCGCGTTCCACAGCAGCGATTCCGGAGCGACCTGGGAGCACGTCCTTGCCGGCTTGCCGGACAAGGACATCACTTCGATCACCTACGACGGTACGGGCAAGCGCCTGCTGGCGACCAGCCTGCAGACGGGCGTCATCTTCCAGAGCACGGACAGTGGACGCACCTGGCAGCGTGGACCGGACTCTGGGTATCCGCTGCGGCGTGTCAGCGTGGTGCGCGGACGCTTCATCGGCGCAACCCCGTTTGACGGCGTAATCGCGCAGCCGGAGAACGAGTCGCAGAGCGCAGCGGCTGGCTCGGGTGGTGCTTCGAACTAGGTTTTGTTTCCGCGACGAACCCCATGGCCCGGAGGCGAGACCATCCGCCCTCCGGTTTTGTTTTGTGCTGAGACTGGATCAGACCAGGGGCGCCGTCATTTCTCCAGTGACGCGAGGATGTAGTCGGTCAGCAAACGGTCGGTTTGCTGGTGCATGCCGGGAGTACTGTAGTTGGTGCTCGTGAGCACAACCACCACGCTGAGTTCCGGAAAAACGGCAACTTTATTCCCGCCATTGCCGGACATGTAATAGGCGGAAAACGTCTTCGTTCCCGACTTGAATCCCTTCAGCCACCAGAAGTATCCGTACTCGGTTTGATCGTCGATTCGGACGTGTGGTTGGACGGAAGCCTTAACCCAGCCATCGGAAACAATCCTTTGCCCGTGCCACACGCCGCCATCCAGATAAAGCTGACCCAGCTTCAGCAGATCACGACTGCGGAGGCCTAGACCCCCGCCCGTCATTGCCAACCCGAGTGGCGAAAAGACCCAGTCCGCTTGCTTGATTCCGAGCGGGTCAAATAGGTTCCGGCGCGCGAATTCCTCGGTGGGGAACCCCGTGGCGCGGGCCAGCAATCCGCTTAGCGTGGTCGCCGCCGCAGTGCAATAGCTGAAGCTTCGCCGGTAGGGTGAGTCCTGCGGTTTCCTGGTAGCGGATGAAAAGCCGCGGATGGGCAAATCCAGCGTAAATTGGACCCAATCCTCGATCAGGTACATGCGCTCTTCATTGCCGCGAGAAAAGTCATTCCAATCGTCGCACTCCAGCAGGGAGCTCATCGTGAGGAAGTCTTCGACCGTAATCTTGTCCTTGCGCGGATCGGGATTCTGGACGGGTTGCTTGTCCTTAAAGAAAGACAGAATCGGCGCATCCACGCCGTGCAGCTCTTGCTTGTCGATCGCGATGCCCACAAGCATGCTGGTGACCGTCTTGGTCGCCGAGCGGGTGTTGCGAGTGCTTTGTGCATCGCCTTCGAAGTAGTTTTCGTAGATCAGCTTTCCGTGGCGAGCGATCAGAACGCTTGTGATCTTCTTGAACTCTCCCGAGCGAATCGCCTGCTCCATGCCCTGGAGGGTGACTGCAGACATTCCCGCCGAGTCCGGCGTAATTGTGACCCAACCATCCTCTTGGCTGGGCCGGGTGTCTGGAGTCTGTGCGGCCAGGGTGGTGGCGAGCACGCATGTCGCGAGCAGGGAAAGACGGAGTGGAGCAAGAGGGTTAGGGAACATGGATCCTCCCGGTGGGTCAGGGTAGGCTGAAACCTACCACGGTTGCGAGCGAGCCAGCGGCCTCGGTATCGCACTCTCGCCGATGGACGCCCCTGCTACGAAGTGGCGACCATCAAGCCCACAGGAATCAGAGGTGCTAAGAAATGCCCTGCGCCGCAGGTAGAAAAACGCAAAAAGTACACGGCTCTGCGGACCCATCCATTCCTAAACGCCTTATTTTCAACCGCAAAAGGGTTGGCATCAGCCTTGCGACTTGTGCAAGCTGCCAGGGGCGGGGAGGATTTACCCCATGAAGGCTTGGACAGTCACCAGTCTCGCGGCGCTTGCCATGGGACTTGCTATGACTGTCGGGTGCGGGCACCAGTCGGCCGTTCCCGTGGCGGCTTCGGGGTCGGCACCGCCCCGGAACGAGGAGCAGCTTCCTTTCGACCGGCAGGTGCAGAGAGGTGGGATCTCTCCGAGCAGTGCCGTGATTCCTCCCGGAGCGCGGATCCCTGCTGGAACCCCCGTCACGGTTCGCCTGCGGGCTGCAATTGCCAGCGCCACGGCAAAATCCGGAGATACGTTTGAAGCAGTGCTAGTCGAGCCGATCGTGGTGAACGGGCAAACCCTCTCCGAGCGGGGAGCGCCCGTGACAGGACGTGTGATGGAGGCCAGGGCCGCCGGGCGTTCAGCATCTCCCGGGTACCTGCGCCTCGCCCTCAGCTCACTCTCTGTTAATGGGAAAACGTCCCCAGTACAAAGCTCCAGCCACTTCGTGAAAGGCGCCTCACGGGCGACCAGGAAATCGGCAACTATCCGGAGCAGTGCGACCGAGGAGACACTCGTGGGTACCGTTGCTGAAGGAGGTAAAGAACCCGTGCCTGGGAACGCATTCGTCCTCGATAGCGCGAACAGCGCCGAGTTTGCGACCAGCCTAAAAGACGTGACGGTTGACCCCGATCGTCGCTTGACGTTCCGGCTCACGGAACCAATTCCTCTGCACGACTAGACCAGATTCGAGATCACACCAGGGATGGATGCGGCGGCCTCGCTCCCGTTTTGGAGCTGGAGAGGCCAACCGGCCTCCGATGTTTGGGCGTCACAAACCCCTGTGACGACTGCACTTGGCACTCGCAGATTGGTCCCATGGTGGTCCCAAATGGGGTGCGAACGCACTGCTCGCGGTATTCCGCATTCCCAATTCGGTATCGCGTGCTTGATCGTTGGTCGCCTCCCAGACGAGATGACAAGGGACCTTTCGCCCGCCCAGGCAAGCATTGCGTTCGAATGAGCGCAACCGACAGTGCCCGGATCAGCGACGGGAACCCGCGATGTGAGTTTCTTGGCCGAGGCAAGGATGGCGCGTCCATCCCAGGGGAAATGCCCGAGCTCGGCATTCCGCTCACAGGATCGCAAACTAGTGGTCGTGGCGGTTCGCGCGACCTCAGTCAGCGGGAGCGGCGTCGCGTGCTTCGCGAGAGCGACCGCCGGTCCAGCGCGATCTTCGACAAACCGAACCTGACCGTGGAGCGCATGCTGGGCTACTCCACCGCGAGGAGTCGCGTGAGAGGCACTTTCGCGATTTCACGGACCCTGGCGACGTCGACCGTTATCTGCGTGTGTTCCCGGAGTCGGTAGAGGGGAAGCGGGAGTCCTCGCGAACTGGAGGTCCGCTGTCTCGGCACGGGTGGTGCCGCTCGATGGGTCCATCGCAAGGCTTCGTTGGTGGTCGGGCCCGAGGGCGAGCCCCAATGGGCGATCGGCTTGAGGTGGGGCTGGGTTTCTGCTCTGCCATTCATCAATTGCGAAACGGCTCTAGTTCGCTCGCCGGCTGCTACTTTTCTTTTTTCTTGGGACTCGACCGACTCTGCGATTGCCCGCGCAGCGCTTGCAGGAGCGCTAGACCCCAACCGACCGCTCCGGGGGTCTTCGCTCGTCGGATGCCCGGCATCTTCGTGGTGATCTCTTTGGCGAAACTCCCGTCGGGCCTCGGCATCAGGATCGGCCGATCGACCAGCTGGAGCATCAGTAGATCGTTGCCACTATCGCCGAGGGCGATCGTGCGAATGCGAGTTCGCCAAGCTAGCCGATAAAAGCTAATCAGTGCGCTCAAAGCGAGGCCCTTGTCGCAACCCGCGGAGAAATGCCAGAAGCGCGCGCCCGTCTGCACGGAGTAACCGCGCTCCTGAGCCAGACGGCGAAAAGCTCGAATCTTTCGAGGGCTCGCGCTCCGAAAGACGAAAGGTTCACCGGTCTCACGCTGCAGCGCCATGCGAGCCTGCTTCAGGGAGAGGCCGGTCTCTCTCGCCACGCCTTCTGCAGTCATTTGGTGAAACCCGCGGACTTCCACCCCAACTTGTCTGGCGATCGCCCGTAACTCGCGAACCAGTTGGTCGTAGGGTCGACCGAGTATCAGGGTGAAGTTCTTCGTTCTCCCGGTCGAAGGAGCCACCGCCGGAAAATACCCAGCCGGAATCACGAGTGACCCCCCGTTCTCGACCACAAAAGGGTGTGTGTTGCCGATTGCGCGCCGCAGAGCCTTGACTTCGGCACGGGTCTTGCTGGTGCAGAAAATGAGTGGGATCCGTCGCCGGCGCAACTCACCTAGAGCGCGAGACGCGCCATCCCATGAATAGGAGTGGTGATCCAGGAGAGTGCCGTCGAGATCCGTGAAAACGAGGGTGCGGGTCCGTTCAGAGATGGCGGAAGACCTCCTCCTCCGCGACCGACGAGCGGACCTTGGCTTCGAGCCACTGCCGAGCCATATCCCTCGCCCCCAGGCCAAACGCAATCGAGAGCGCAAACACGATGCCTGCGAATACGATGGCGAAGGCGACCAGCAGGGGCAGACTTCCGATGTGAAGTTGTTCCAGCGCAATCACGACCGCGAGCGTCATCACCAGGACACGCACTCCGCCTGCGATGAGGCGGGCCGCAGGCCATTGTGCATTGACCGCTGCGAGCAGGGCGCTGCGCGAGGCCATCCGGCTCACGACGACTCCCAACAACAGCACCAGTCCGGCCGCGATCAGGTTGGGAATGTAGTCCACGAATCTCCGGACCATTTCGACACTCGCGGGAGTGTCCGTGGCATTGAGCGCGAACAGTACGGTGAACAGCCACGCCAAGGCTTGCACGAAGCGCGCTCCCAGATCGCTCGGGGAGCGGAACACTCCGGTGCGCTCGATCATGCTGGCGAATCCTGTTCTTTGCACCAGGCGGTCGAAGCGGGCAAGATGCAACAGCCGGTACGTAAGCCAGCGCGATACAAAGGCCAAGAAGCCCCCCACGACCAGCGTGACCAGCACCATGACAAGTATGGGCACGATATGCGCGGACTGGTCCGCGAGACGATGAAAGGGGTCGACAAACATCCGGTCAAGCAGGCTGCGCATGGAGTTTCTCCTTTCCAGCGGCCTCCCATTGTTGAGCGAGATAAGGTTTTTCTGCCTCGAACACCTGGCAAAGCTGTTCGATGCGTTCTTCGACTTGCGGCGCCGTACTTTCTGTCACCTCAAGAACGAAAGAGGCGGTACGGCCCAGGTACAGCGGCACCAGCGATTGCAGCAGGTGATCGCGATCTAGCCGCCGATGGCGATAGGCCGCCGCTGCTTCATAAATCATGCGGACCCAAAGTTGGTCAGGGATGTGGAATCCCTGACCGTTGCGATGGACGAAATTTGTGAGATCCACCAGAGTTTGCGGAGAAAGAAACGAGCTGTAGATTTCTCGCAGATCATTCACGCCCTGCTGTGCGGCATGAATCATGCGGTCGGTGTTCACCGTGAGCGGTTCCACACCGACTTCAAAAGGGAACCCGAACATGGGAACGGCCTCGCAAGAACGAACGTTCTTCCAGACGCTGTCGTAGCTCTCCATCAGGCTGAAGAAGGAACCGACGACTTGTCGGAACATGCTGGTCAAGTCCGCCCCCGGATCTTTGGCGTCATGGAGCTTGGCGCCCAGGTAGGCCTGCCCAACGCGGAAACCCTCGGCGATGGCGGTTACGGTCATCCAGATATCGATGCCGAAGCGCGCGACGTCGGTATCCCAGACGTCCTTTTCAAGATAGCGGGCCGCGAGTTTGCCGGAAAACCCAAACTCTCCGCCGATCGGCTGGCGCACGGCTTTCCCGTATAGGGTGCGGGTCATGGGATAGATGATCCCGTTCGTGATGGTTCCGTCGTACTTGTGGCGGTGATAGTAGGGGGCGATGTAGTCGTACTCGTATTCGAGCACAGGCTGTGCCAGAAGCTCGATCCAGCCCGGAGTAATACTGCGCAAATCGGAGTCGACCACCACGCACGCCTTGGCATTCAGCCGCTTGGCAACCGCAAAGATGGTGCGGAACGCGCTACCTTTGCCGGGAATGCCGTGATACGGCGTGCTGATGCGCTGGCTGACCTGGACGGGGTGCGAGACAAGGAGTAGGTCATCCGCGCCACCCTCCGCCTGCATGACCACTTCCTGGGTGTGGTCTTTCGAACCGCCGTCGGAGTTCACGATCACGGAGCGGCGCGCAGGGAAGTATTTGGCCAGGCCCACGGAAACTGCGCGGACAACGTGTCCAATCGTGCGTGCGTTGTTGTAGCTGGGGATGCCGACTACAATATCCGTCTCGCCGATCTGATCGAGACGCGTCCTTAATTCAGTTGGAAATAGGTCGTCCACGATTGCTTCACGCGGTCTCCTTCTGGGCCAACAGGTGAGCGGGCTGCGCCGTCATTCCCACCAGATTCGCTGTGGCCCCGTTGTCGCTGTCCACGGCTTCTCGCAGATCTTCCAGGAACCCCGGCAGCGCCGCACTCACGCGCATCCAGTTCGGAATCGGAGGCGTGCCCAGCGGGTCGGCAAAGAACTCGTCGGTCGCCATCTTCAGGGCCTGCGAGAACGTCTCGACCGCGGTTTCTTCCTCATGGCGATCGAAGATCAAGCCGTTAATCATCGCGTCGGCGTGGTAGCGGCTGATGCTGTTTTCGGCCATGCGCTGATAGCGAACCAATAGCGTCTGCATCAAGCCCGCGTCGAACTTTACGCCCTCCGCCGCCAGAATCCGGAAAAGCGCTTTGGAGATGTCCATTGCCATCTTCATAAGCCCTTTGGAGGGATCTCCTTGGGAAAGCTCCTGGTGCTTATGCTCGTAGTTGTCGGCGATATCGACCTGGCAAATACGGCGGATCGAGCAGTTCCGATACACCTCGGCCAGGACGCCGACTTCCAGACCCCAGTCGGAAGGGATACGATTCACGCGCGCCAGGTCCGTTTGCATGGCAAACTCGCCGGCCAGCGGATAACGGAAGCTGTCGAGATACATCAGGAACGGCAAGTGCCCGACAATCGACTGCAGCGCGCGGATCACGGGGGTCATCAAAAGGCGGGTGACGCGCCCATGCATCTGGTGGCTCAGACGGGCGTAGTAACCCTTGCTGAATTCAAAACCAATGTCCGGATGGACCACGGGGTAGCAGAGTCGCGCCAGCATCTCGCGGCTGTAGTTCACGATGTCGCAGTCGTGCAGCGCGATTACGGATGCCTTTCGGCCGGCGAGCACGTAACCGTATGCCATCCAGCACTGCCGTCCCTTGCCGTCCGGCCCAATCCGCAAGCGGTTGTCTTCGAGCGTCTTGTAAAGGCGCTGCATGCGCGGTCCATCGTGCCAGAGAACACGCACGTCCCCGGGCAGGACACTCAGACGCCGCTGAACATCCTCGAATTGCTCTTGTGTGGCCTGCGCCAGCGACAGCACGAACTGCTGGACATAGGTGGCTTGGCTGAGTTCGGCGAGAATCGTTACCATCGCCGGCTTCTCAAATTCGGAATAGAGGGCAGGCAGAACCAGCGCGATGGGTTGCTGGCGCGAGAAATACTCCAGTTGCCTTTCAATAATCCCCACGTCGCCCGCCCCCAGCCGGTGCAGGGTGGCGATAACGCCCATCTGATAGAAGTCAGCCATGCTCGTGTCCTCCCGTCTTTGAACTGGCTCCTGCGCGGACTACAGTTTGGTTGCCGGCCCGGAAAACACCAGCGGGCACAATGAAGGCAGTGGGGAACGGATGCCAAAACGTCAGGAGCAGAGAAGTGGCGAGACTACTTAGCTCGTGCGCAACGGATTCGATTGGGCGATCGGTACCTCTGCAACCGGGCGGCCCTGACTGAGATTTCGGGGCGGTGCATGACCAGAACGAGCCTCCGCTTTCTGGAAGCCGCCAGATTGTTCGGTGCGCTCACCCTAAACCCCTTAGGCGTCGGTGGTCAATACAGAATATTTGCCCTCTGGAATGCAGTTTTCCCCCAATTGAACATATTGAAAGGGCAGCGCTTAACTCGATTTCCACATTTTCCATTTAGCCAGCCCGCGCCGATCGCCGGCCGGCAGTCCCGTTCAGGCCTTAAGAATAAATACTGCAAAGCACCCCATGGCCCGAATAAAATACGGCAGATGAACTGGACGCGGGTACGTCCAGTTCGATCTCCGCAGACCCTAGGCCCTATGCACGTTCTTGTGACCACCGACACAATTTCTGGCGTTTGGACGTACACCCGTGAACTGGTCAGCGGCCTCGTGAGCCGTGGGCTACGGGTGACGCTGGTGAGCCTCGGTGAAGTTCCGTTACCCGAGCAAACCGCGTGGATGGACAATCTACACGGCCTCGACTATCGCCCGACGGCCTTTCGCCTGGAGTGGATGCACGAAGGCGAGCACGATTACAAGGATTCCGCTGCCTACCTGAAGTCTCTGGTCGAAGAGATCCAGCCGGACGTCCTGCACCTGAACCAGTTCTGCTATGGGGATCTGCCGGTCGATGTTCCCCGTGTGGTGGTCGCGCACGGGGACCTGATCACCTGGTGGCTGGCGGTGCATGGGCACGAACCGAAGTCCGCTCGCTGGTTGCACCGCTATCGGGAGGCGGTTGTGCGGGGCTTGTTGGGAGCCACCGCCGTGGTGGCGCCCTCGGCCAGCATGCTCGACGCCTTGCACCTGTCCTACGTGCAGGTGGGTCGCGAGCAGGTGATTTACAACGGACGCAATCCGATCTTTTTCAATCCCTACGTCAGCAAGGAAGATTCGATCCTATCCGTCGGTAGACTGCTGGATGCCGGCAAACAGGTACACCTGCTTACCCAGCATGAGCACCCGCTGTCGGTCTGTATTGTCGGTTCGGAACACCCGGTCAGTCCGCCGCGAATCCCCATTCGCGCCGACGTCAAGGTTTCGACCGACCAGCTGTGCGTTTCGCTCAAGGGGCCGCAGACTGAAGCACAACTGCGCAATCTGTATAGCCGGGCTGCGGTATATGCCGCGACCGCCCGCTATGAGCCCTTTGGGATGGAGCCCCTCGAGGCCGCCCTTTCCCGTTGCGCCATCGTCGCCAACGACATCCCCAGCTTTCGTGAGATCTGGGGTGACGACGCGGTCTACTTTCGCACCAATGACGCTGGCAGCCTGGCGTCCACCATCCGTGAACTCACCGAGGATCGTGAAAAGTGCCGCGCGTACGCGAACCGTGCCTACCAGCGCGCGCGCGACCGTTACAACCACAAGCGCATGCTCGACGAGTACCTGCAACTCTATCGTGGCTTGCCGTCGGTGGAGTGGGCGGCGGCGTAGCTCCCAAGCCCCGTGCTATCTTCTTAGGCTGCCTGCGAGCATTCCAGCCAATGCGCAGCCATCATTCTCATGGAGGTACCCGTGGCTCAAGTCAAGATCACGATCCGACCCAATGGTCCGTACCGGGTGGAGGCTCCGGAAGGAGCCCTCGAACTCGTGGACGCGAATGGCAACAAATACGACCTGACTGGGAAGCCTGCGTTTTCCCTGTGCCGCTGCGGGGCCAGCGTTAACAAGCCCTTCTGCGACGGTACTCACAGCCGCATTGGATTCCAGGCCGCCGAGGCTGCCGTTCAAGCCGAGAAGAAGGAATAGGCAGACCGAGCCAATCAGGCCTTTCATTGATCCTCCACGACCGCGGGGAGACCCGACACCGTGCCCAAGAAACAAGACCGAGAGCTGGGGATGGCCCGCAAAATCACGCGGCGCGATTTCCTGAATGGCGCAGCGCTGACCGCTGGAGCCACCTTGCTGCCTTCGCAATTGTTGGCTGCGATGGCAAACGGAGGGGATGCGAAAATCTCCGCCGAGTACTACCCGCCCGCTTTGACCGGGTTGCGCGGCAGCCATACCGGGTCCTTTGAAGTCATGCACAGCCTGCGCGACGGGGCTTTTTGGGATGACGCCGGGAAACCCTCCGATACGGGCGAGGTCTACGACCTGGTGGTCGTTGGGGGTGGCATTAGCGGACTTTCGGCGGCCCATTACTTCCGAAAGATTGCTGGGCCAAAAGCCAAAGTTCTCATTCTGGAAAACCACGACGACTTCGGCGGACACGCCAAGCGCAACGAGTTCCGCGTCGGCACTCGGACGATGCAATCTTTCGGCGGTACGTTTTCAATAGAGAGCCCGGCCCCCTACAGCGCCGTTGCCAAGGGTCTGATCGAAGAGCTGCAGATTGATGTGGCTTCCTTCCCCAAATATATTTCGCGGGACCTCTACCGTTCGCAGGGCCTGAAACCCTCCATTTTCTTCGACCGGGAAACCTTCGGGGTGGACCGGCTAGTCGTGAACCCCACTCCGATGGGGGGTGGAGAGATGAGCGGGCCTGCCGACAGCGGTTCGGGGGCTTGGAAGAAATTTCTGGCGGAGGCGCCCTTCTCCGACCACGCCAAACGCGACTTCCAGCGGTTGCACCAGGAACACAAGGACTATTTCCCGGGACTGACCTCCGACCAGAAGAAGGCCCGGCTCGCGCGCCTCAGCTATGCGAAGTACCTGACTGAAGTGGTCGGGGTGAGCGAGGATATTGTGAAGCTGTACCAGGCTGTCCCGCACCCGCTTTTTGGGGTTGGCATCGATGCCGTCGCCGCCCAGGACGCGTGGGGATTCAGGCTCCCGGGCTTTGCCGGCTTGAACCTCGAGCCGACGCCAGGGAAGGGGATGAACCGGGACGCCATCCCTAATGAAGAGGCCGAGAAGTATTTCTTCCACTTCCCGGATGGAAACGCCAGCATTGCCCGCCTATTCGTGCGAAAGCTGATCCCAGACGCCATCCCAGGCAATTCTGTTACCGACGTTGTCGCCGCAAAAGCAAATTACGCCAAGCTGGACGAGTCTTCAGCGCCAGTGCGGATCCGCCTGAACAGCACGGTAGTGCGTGTGAAGCATGTGGGCGATCAGGCCACGGCGAAAGAAGTCGAAGTCGGGTATGTGAACGGAGGAAAACTGCAGACGGTCAGAGCTGCTAATTGCATCCTCGCCTGTTGGCATGTGGTGATCCCCTATATATGCCAGGAATTGCCCGACAAGCAGAAAGAGGCACTCCGTTCCGCACAGAAAGTACCGCTGCTTTACACGAACGTGGCCATCAACAACTGGACTTCGTTCCGAAACCTGGGAGCGAATCCCATCTACGCACCCGGCAGCTATCACACGAGCGTCAACCTTGACATGCCGGTAAGCATCGGGGACTACCATTGTTCACAAAAGCCTGAGGAGCCCGTGGTCATCCACATGATGAAGACGCCCAACCAGCCCGGCCTCCCGGCCCGCCAGCAGCACAGCAAGGGGCGTGCCGAGCTCTACACAACCAAATTCGCAACCATCGAGCGTGAGATCCGCGAGCAACTGGCGCGCACGCTGGGGGCCGGTGGTTTTGATCCGGTCCGCGACATTGCAGCCATCACGGTGAATCGGTGGCCGCATGGCTACGCCTACGAATACAACTCGCTCTTCGACAAGTTCTGGCTGGAAGGCGGAGAGATTCCATGCGAGGTCGCGCGGAAACCGTTTGGGCGACTGGCGATCGCCAATGCCGACGCGGACGCCTACGCCTACACCGATTGCGCGATCGACCAGGCCTATCGGGCAGTGGAGGAGATCACGAAGAAAGCTTGACTTGGAAGCGGGGACTCAGACGCGCTCAGGAAGCTATCGACTACCTCAGGCACCGCGGTTCGGGGTGGTGGTGAACCCTGATTACGACACTAGTCCGCACTCTACTCCTGGGAGGAACGGGGCCGTGAGGATGCATCCTAAACCACTGCCGAAGATGCGCGTGTTCCTCGACCCCGACGATGATGAGAGGAAGTGCCATCAGGTCGAAGGACGTCGGAGGAAAACGGCGGTGCCAACTTTGCAGTCAAACCAGGCCGCGTACGATCGAGAAGCTTCCCGACTCAGCGTTGAAGGTGGCCCTGGAACCAGCTCGATAGCCGTCGAAAAATCACGGCTACACCAAGTAACGATCCTGGGCGTGGTCCATGAGGAGCAGACGATCTCTAGTGTATGGTCTTCGTCTTCCGTGACATGTAATCCATCAGCAGGTACTGCCCCAGTGTGTACGGCGTGGTGAAGTACGCTTTCCCGCGGCACATCTCGGTGACCTTCTGCACGAAATTGACCAGGCCGTAGTCGGAGGCGAGCATGAAGGTGTTAATCAGGACGCCGGCCCGCTTGCACTTTGAGACTTCCTCCAGCGTTTGGCCGACGACCAGCGGATCCAGTCCAAAAGCGTTCTTGTAAATGCGCCCGTCTTCCAGCGTGAGTGCGGAAGGCTTGCCGTCGGTGATCATCACGATCTGCTTCATGTCCTTGCGCTGGCGTTGCAGGATCCGCTGCGCGAGGCGCAGGCCTTCACGAGTATTGGTGTAGTAGGGACCCACCTTCACCCGTGCCAGCTGGGTTAGAGGCACTTCCTCCGCCGAATCATGAAACAAAACCAGCGACAGCGAATCTCCCGGATACTGCGTCCGGATCAGCTGCGACAGCGCCATGGCCACTTTCTTGGCCGGTGTGAAACGGTCTTCGCCGTACAGAATCATGGAGTGCGAACAGTCGAGCATCAGCACGGTCGCGCACGACGACTGGTATTCGCACTGATGGACATTCAAGTCCGAATACTCGATGTTCAGGGGCAGCTGCAGCCCTTCGCGCTGGATGGCGCTGGAGAGGGTCGCCGTAATGTCGAGATTCAAGGTATCGCCAAACTCGTATACTTTGGACGCCCCGCTGGCTTCAACTCCGGTTGCCATGTCACGCGTGTCGTGGCGTCCGAAGCTTGACTTCCCCAGAGACCCCAAGAGATCGCGCAGCGCTTTGTAGCCGAGGAAATCGAGGCTCTTGTCGGTGATCTCGAACTTGGTTTGCTGCTGGCCTTCGCCGACCTGCCCGGCGGTGGAAGACGGCTGGGACGGATCCGGAGGGTCTTCGATGGAGATAAAGTCTTCCTGCTGCATGCGCTCGATGAGTTTTTCGATCAATTCATCGAGCGTGCCATCCATCTGCATCTGTTGCAGACGCGCCCGCATATCCTCATCAAAGCGCTCACCGTCCAGGAGAGCTTGTTCGATCGCCTGGCGCAGTGCCTCGAGCGTCTGCTCGCCCTCCGGCAGGTCATAGGGCATGTAGTTCTGAAATCCGCTCTGCAGCAGATAATCGGACAGTGCGCTGAGCAAGTCCTCCATGCTCATCTCGCCGGCGGGGTCGGGCACGTATTTGCTGTAGCGGATGCGTTTCATAAGAGGGCCGGTTGGTCGACAGTCGTTGGCGCTTGGCTAAGACACAGGATGTGACGATGTCCGGTGGCGGTTATAAGTCTCTTGCTCACGACGAACGACCAATGGCTAACGACTAGTTATACGGTCTTCTCCCCCGAAACGGTTCTTCCCGCTCGTAAGTGCGTTGCTCGGTTTTTTTCGGTTGCTTCTCGCCGGCGGTGAACACTCGCTCTTCGCTGCGCCCGATGCGTTTGTGCGCGTACAGTCCTTCCAGGATGAACTCCGCGGCGGAAACTTGCGACTCCACACTGTCTTTGGACGAGACTCCCAGCGCGCTCAACTTCTCCATCAACCCCTGGATGCCTTTTACGCCCTCAAGCACCTCTTTCGCGGCTGCGCTGTCGGTGACCTGGATTTCACCGCCCAGGTCGAACCACTGCACAATCTGCCGCATATCGACGCCGCTGAAGTATTCGTCGAAAGTTTTGGCGATGGCCATCCGGATCAATTCCCGGCTCACGTGGTCAGCGCCTTTCATCTCGCCTTCGTACTCCAACTCCAGCTTGCCAGTGATCGCCGGCATCGCGGCATAGATGTCGCTGATGCGAGGCGCCACGGTCTTCTCATCGTTTCGAATGGCCCTGCGTTCTGCGTTCGAAACCACATTCTCGGTTGCAGAGATCGGCAGACGCTGACTGACGCCGGAGCGCTTGTCGATTTTCTTATCCTCTCGCGCTACAAACGCCACTCGCTCGATGACTTCCTGTACATACTTAGGCAGGTGCAGTTTGTAGCCATCGCGTTGCGTCCAGGATTCCTGCGCGGTAATCGCCATGCCTTCTTCAACCGTGGCAGGGTAGTGCGTCCGGACTTCCGACCCGATGCGATCCTTCAACGGCGTGATGATCTTGCCGCGCGCCGTGTAGTCCTCCGGATTCGCGCTGAACACCATAGCCACATCGAGCGGCAGGCGGACGGGGTATCCCTTAATCTGGACGTCGCCCTCCTGCATGATGTTGAAGAGGCCCACCTGAATCTTTCCCGCAAGGTCCGGTAGTTCGTTGATGGCGAAGATCCCGCGATTCGCCCGCGGCAGAAGTCCGTAGTGCACAGTCAATTCGCTGCTTAGTTCATGACCACCGCGGGCGGCCTTGATGGGATCTATGTCGCCGATGAGGTCGGCTATGGTGACGTCCGGTGTAGCCAGCTTTTCAACGTAGCGTTCATCCGGGGTTAGGTAGGCGATCTGAGTCTGGTCGCCATGCTTGGCAACTTCGTCGCGGCAGCGGCGGCAGATGGGGGCGTATGGGCTGTCATGAATCTCGCAGCCGGCGACGTACGGCATCTGCGGATCGAGGAGGCTGGTCAGAGCCCTGAGGATGCGGCTCTTGGCCTGGCCGCGCAGTCCCAGCAGAATGAAATTATGCCGGGACAGGATCGCATTCACAATTTGTGGCACTACGGTGTCGTCGTAGCCGACGATCCCGGGGAACACGGGGCTGTTCTGGCGGAGTTTGGGTACCAGGTTCTCGCGCAGCTCATCCTTGACGCGCCGGTTCCGCAGCCGTTGTTCGGAAAAAGGACTCTGCCGCAACTCGCTCAGAGTGCGAGGAAGACTCATGACGGGAACCCCCGGAAAGACCAAATCTGCCATCAATTATACGCTCGGCCACATCGCAGGCCTGGGGCACACTCTTGCGGCTCCGGGCCAACTGCCGGTGCTTTGAAACACCGGCGGCGTTTCCTCGCAGCCGACCAATCGGGGATTAGTGTGCATGTCCGTTTCCACCCGCCTTTTGTCGAATCACGACTGCCCGACGCAGGCTGGGCAGGATCCCCTCGAAATAAGCGATGACGGTTTGGATTCGCTGGGCCTCCGAGCGGAGGCTGAGCATCTTCTGCTTGAAATCCAGATCCAGCGGCAACGAACCAGCCAGGTGGTAGGAGAGCAGCGAATCCTCATTTTCCGGGAGATCCTGCTCGGCGCTGGCCAGCGCCAGAATCTGCCGATGCAGCTCGACGGCATGGGCTACTTCTGCCTCGGTGGCCTTCCCGGGTTCATCCCTGACGTAGAGAATCTCGCCCCGCAGAAAGGCGCGTTCCTGATTGACTTCGAGAATCTCGAAACGTTCGCGACCCTGGGTGACGATGTCCATGCGGCCATCGTCGTAGGTTTTGGTGACGGCCAGGATCTCCGCCGTGCATCCAACATCCGCCAGATTCGTTTCCTGCGCACGGATCACCCCGAACAGGTTCTTCTGCTCCAGGCACTCCCCAATCATTTCCTTGTAGCGCGGCTCGAAGATATGCAGAGGCAGGGGCGCGCCCGGAAACAGCACCACGTCCAGGGGAAACAGGGGGAGCAGGGAAGCCACGGAACCTCCGAAGATCGGCCAGCGAAATCGGCTGGCTGTGCAGAGATTGTACAGCCGCGGCTTGACTTCCGATCGCCTGACAACTAAAAGCCAGACATGGAACTGACCGGCAAGGTTGCCGTGGTGACCGGTGCTTCGATGGGGATCGGCGAGGCCATCGCAAAAATCTTCGCGGATCACGGTGCCAGTGTCGTACTGGTCTCGCGAGACGTCGGCCGCGCAGAATCCGCTCGCGGACGAGTGGGCCAAGCCGAGCGCACACTTGCGCTCTCCTGCGATGTCCGCCATCGCGAAGAGCTTGACCGCGTCGTTAGCCTCACCCTGCACCAGTTTGGACGCATCGACATCTGGGTGAACAACGCTGGGCATGGGTTGATCGATTCGGTGGCCCAGATGGATATGGCCGCCTGCCGCGATCTGTTCGAGACCAATCTCATTGGCGCGATCTCGGCTATGCAGGCCGTGATTCCGGTGATGAAACAGCAAGTTTCGGGCACGATCATTAATATCTCAAGCGTTGCGGGCCACGTGCCTCTGCCCTACAGCGCAGCATACTCCGGAAGCAAATTCGCGATGAATGCCATGGGCAAAGCTGCTCGGATCGAGCTCAGAAAACGGAATATCAACGTGTTGACCATCTGTCCGGGGTATGTACGGACCGATTTCAGCGCCCATGCGGTGCGCGGGAGCGAACTCAAAAAAGTTCGGCCGTCGAATGTTCGGGGCATCACGGCGGAGCGGGTGGCCCGCGCGACGCTGGATGGTTACCGGAAGCAAAAGAGGGAGGTGATTGTTCCGTGGACGATGCATCCCGTGGTCAAGCTCTACCAGTTGTTTCCGGGAATCGTGGAACGAGCGATGCTGCGACTGGCGAAGCCGACAGAATAGAGCCAAGCACACAGGACGCGGAGGTTTGCGAGATTTCTGGCTGGAGAGCGGCTTGAGCCCTGGGAGTTCTCCCTTTGGGGCTAGCCCAGCTCCGCCAGCATTCCTTCCATTTCAGATTGGGCGTGACCGTTGCCGGTCCGCTTCGCAGATGCGATGCCATCGCCGAGCATTCTCTTCGCTTCGGCCACACGGTCGACTCGCGCCAGCGTTTGGGCTGCCATGAAATAGGCTGCCGTGTAATCCGGATGAGCGGAAAGAAGTTTGCCGAATTCTTCCAGCGCTCGCTCGACGTCGCCTGTGTTGGAATACTCCAGCGCGAGGCCATAGCGAGCGAAGGCGTCATTAGGATTTTGGGAGAGGATCTCAGTCAACATTGCGAGGCGGTCCATGGGCAGGTCTCAGTTCCCGGTTCTCAGTTCTCAGAAAATCAGATTACTACACGGGCGAAGCTGCATGACCTGACATCGAAGGAAGGCCCGTGCTCTGCGCGCGCTGGCAAGATCTGCCTCAGCCTGGGTACAATGTCGGGTCCAACCAATTCACGAACGAATTTGCAAGGAGCCCGAACCTTGGCGTGCCCCTTCTTCATGCCTACCCGGAGATCGGAAAGTGGTGCCTGGCTTCATCCGTCGCGATTGCCTTTGGGAGCCGGCTGGGAGGGACATTGCACCTCGCCGGGCTATGAAGGCACCGTCCCCGATGACAAACTGCTGCATGAGGGATGCAATCTGGGGTACGCGCGGGCATGTGCTCGATTGCCAGAACAGCGTGCGTGGGATGCAGTTCGATTTGCGGTTTCACGGGACGACGATTCCCGCATCTGTCTGTCGTACGTGTGCGAGAAAAATCATCTCCCTGGCGAAAACGGGCAACTGGAGTATGTGGTCAGGGATGACCAATGGGTGCAACCGCACAACGATTCTCGCATCCAGAGGATGGCACAGTGCTTTCTGGAATCCTGGCTTCAAAGAACGCGTCCTGCACTCTCCACCGACTCACAAAGCGAAAGCATCCATGAACGAAGCTGACTTGCTGGACCCTCGTGCAGTGCGGGAATCGCAATCCGAGATGGCAGAATTCGTCCTGCCCAACGACGCCAACCCGCTCGGCGCGCTTCTCGGTGGACGCCTGATGCATTGGATCGATCTTGCAGGCGCCTTGGCGGCCCATCGGCACTCACGCACTTACGTGGTGACGGCATCGGTCGATCATATCGACTTCCTGGTACCGGTACACGTGGGATCATTGGTGATTCTTCGGTCTTCCGTGAATCGCGTCTTTCGCACCTCCATGGAGGTAGGTGTCAAGGTGTGGGTGGAGAACTATATCCAGGACAAACGCGAACACGTCGCTTCCGCGCACCTGACGTTCGTAGCGGTGGACGGTAAGGGAGGACGCGTCGCGGTGGCCCCAGTGGTTCCAGGAGGGGAGGAAGAATACCGCCGCTACGACGACGCAGGGCGCCGTCGCGAGAACTGGCGGGCAGAAAAGGAACGTCGGCACAGAAACACCCGCTAAGGTTCCCAATTGGTGTGACGTGGGTCACGTCCGGTCGGCAATTCCCGTCGGCCTAGTGCTCCTGTTGAGGAGCACAGCGAGAGAGCGAGTATGGATAGCGCACTCCTGGTTCATCGGCTGCATTTTGCGTTCACGGTCACCTTTCATTACCTCTTCCCACAACTCACCATGGGTCTTGCTCCCTTGATCGTTGTCTTAAAGACTCTCGCGCTGCGCCGCAACCACGAGATTTACAACCAGGCGGCGCGCTTCTGGGCTCGCATCTTTGGCATCAATTTCGTGCTGGGGGTGGTGACCGGACTTCCCATGGAGTTTCAGTTCGGCACCAACTGGTCGCATTTCTCAAGGTTCGCAGGAGGCGTGATTGGCCAGACCCTCGCCCTGGAAGGCATGTTCGCATTTTTCCTGGAATCCGCCTTCCTCGGGCTCTTCTTGTATGGCGAAACGCGGCTCAGTCCGAAGGGACACTGGCGGTCGGCCGTGGCCGTCTTCCTGGGCTCGTGGCTCTCTGGATTTTTCATTGTCGCCACCGATGCCTGGATGCAGCACCCCGTGGGCTACGTTCACTCCGGCGACGGTTCGGTGCAACTCAGCAGTTTCTGGCAGCTGCTATTGAATCCGTGGGCGTGGTGGCAGTATGCGCACACTATGAGCGGCGCGGCTGTCACGGGCGCGTTCGTCATGACGTCAGTGGGGGCCTTCTACCTGCTCTGGGGACAGTACCAGGAACACGGCAGGCTCTTCGTGCGCGTGGGGGTCGTGGCCGGCCTTATCTTCACGATCCTGCAATTGTTCCCGACCGGCGATGGACAAGGCAGATTGCTTGCCCGACATCAACCGGTGACGCTGGCGGCGATGGAGGCGTTGTTCGAAGGCGGACCGGGTGCTCCATTGGTTCTGATCGGCCAACCCGATGTGCCCGAACGGAAAATCGACAATCCAGTGCTTGTGCCGAAAATACTCAGCTTCCTCAGCTACCGGAGGTGGGAAGCAGAGGTGCGTGGGCTCGACTCGTTTCCGCTGGACACCTGGCCCGACAACATCCCGCTTCTGTACTACAGCTACCACATCATGGTGGGACTGGGGACGATCTTTATCGCCATCATGGTGGTCGCCGTGTTTCTGCTATGGCGCGGCAAGCTGTTCGACGCTCCCTGGATGCTGTGGATCCTCCTGCTAAGTCTGCCCTTTCCCTACATCGCCAACACCGTGGGATGGATGACCGCGGAGATCGGTCGTCAGCCGTGGCTGGTCTACGGCCTGATGCGCACCTCGGACGGATATTCGAAACGGGTCTCGGCCGGCAACGGGCTCTTTACGCTTCTTGGATTTATGGGGATGTACACCGTACTCGGCATGCTGTTCCTGTTCCTGGTCCGCCGTGAGATCGAAAACGGCCCGGTCGCGCAGCCCGAAGCAGGCCACTAGAGGTTCTCGATGGAAACAGCGTGGCTCATCATCGTTGCTGTAATGATCGCCGCCTACGTGGTGCTCGATGGATTCGACCTGGGCGCAGGCATCATCTATCTGATCGTCGGAAAATCCGGCGACGAGCGCCGCAAAGTGCTGCGCTCAATCGGCCCCGTCTGGGACGGGAACGAGGTCTGGCTCCTTGCGGCCGGCGGCACCTTGTTCTTTGCCTACCCCCAGCTCTATGCATCCGCCTTTAGCGGCTTCTACCTTCCGCTGATGATGGTGCTCTGGCTGCTCATGCTGCGCGGAATCGGCATTGAACTGCGCGCGCACATGAATAACCCGGTGTGGCGGGGTTTTTTCGATGTGGTGTTTTGCGGTTCGAGCGCGCTGCTCGCATTTTTTTTTGGAGCTGCCCTGGGTAATGTGATCCGGGGTGTACCGCTGGGCGCCGACGGTTACTTCTTCGAACCGCTGTGGACGAACTTTCAGCTGGGCCCCCATCCGGGAATTCTGGACTGGTACACCGTGATGGCCGGTGGGGTAGCGCTGGTGACGCTGACGGCGCATGGCGCCCTGTATGTGACCCTGAAGACGGATGGGGAACTGGGGCAGCGGGCGCGTCGGGTGGCCACTGCTCTATGGCCAGCGCAGCTTGCCCTGACGTTGGTCAGCCTGGTGGCGACGTGGTTCGTGCGCCCATCGATCATGGAGAACTATTTGGCCGACCCGATCGGATTTCTGATCCCCATCCTCGTTTTCGGCAGCCTGGTCCTGATGCTTGCGTGGACGCGAAAAGGGAAAGAGTTGCAGGCCTTTCTGGCTTCGTGTGTCTACCTCGCCGGGATGCTTGGGGGCGTGGTTTTCGCGCTCTACCCGGTCGTGCTCCCGGCCAGTACCGATCCGGCGTACAGCCTGACCATCTACAGCGCCGCAGCGGCTCATCACGGCCTGAGCGTGGGCCTGGTGTGGTGGACGCTCGGCATGATTCTCGCCCTGGGCTACTTCGTCTTCATTTACCGGATGTTCCGCGGCAAGGTACAGCTCGAGGGCGGGGGATACTGAGCTTGGAGCGTGCGGGACCTGATTTTTCCGGGCGCCGCTGATAGATTAGTCGGCGTGTCCCGTCTCAAAAACAAAATCGCACTCATTACTGGCGCCGGCACTGGCATCGGCCGAGCAATCGCCCTTGCATTTGCCCGCGAGGGCGCGAAACTCGCGCTGGTCGGCCGACGCAAGAGCCTGCTCGAAGCCGTCTCGAAAGAGGCTGGATGCACGCCCCTGGTGTTGGCCGGAGACCTATCCCAGCAGCGCGACATTGACCGCATCCTCACCGAGACTACTGCTCAGCTTGGCGGACTCAATGTGCTGGTGAACAACGCCGGCATTCTCCACATCGGTACAGTCGAGCAAATTACCGAGGAGCAGTGGGACGAGACATTCCGTATCAACGTCCGCGGTCTGTGGCTGCTTTCGCGCTCGGTGCTGCCCCTTTTACGCAAATCGGGCGGAGGTTCCATCATCAATGTCGCCTCTGTACTGGGCATCAACGGGGCGCGCAACCGGGCGTCGTATGCGCCCTCGAAGGGGGCAGTGGTCTTGCTGACGAAATGCATGGCCATTGATCACGGACACGAAAACATTCGAGTCAACGCGATTTGCCCGTCGTTCGTGGAAACGGATCTGACCGCGGAAGTCATCCGGAAAGCCCCGGATCCGGAGGCGGTGCGCCGCGAGCGCATCTCGGTCCATCCCCTCGGCCGCCTCGGCCAGCCCGAAGACCTGACCGGTCTCGCCGTTTACCTTGCCGGGGACGAGTCGTCATGGGTCACCGGCGCGGCACTGCCGGTCGATGGCGGGTACTTGGCGGTGTAGCGTCGCTAACTCCGAGCAGCGACCCGCCGTCACACCCCCCCGTAACGCTTGTATAATCAACGCTTCGGCCTTTTTTCCCGCCGATTTGGAGCGTGATCCCGTGAGCCACATGCATCAACCTGGTCAGCAACCCCCCGCACCGCAGCCATTGGCCGGAGTTGCCAACATCATCGCGGTTGGTTCCGGCAAGGGGGGAGTCGGGAAGACCACGCTCTCGGTCAACTTGGCGGTCGCGATGGCAAAGCTGGGATTTAAGGTCGGCCTGTTGGACGCGGACATCTACGGCCCCAACGTTCCCTTGATGCTGGGCACGAACGCGCAGCCCAAAGGGGTGAGCAACGAGCGGATCGAGCCGGTTCTCGCGTTTGGGCTGAAGGTCATCTCGGTGGGCTTTCTGAATCCGGGCGACAAGCCGATTATCTGGCGGGGTCCCATGCTGCATCAGATCATCCGCCAGTTCCTGAACGCAGTGGAATGGGGACAGCTCGACTACCTTGTCATCGATCTGCCGCCGGGCACCGGCGACGTTGCCTTGTCCCTCATCCAGACGGTGCCGCTTACGGGTGCGGTGGTCGTATCCACGCCATCGGATGTTTCCCTGCAGGACGGACGCAAGGCCATCGAGATGTTCCGGCAAATGAAGGTGGATCTGATCGGCATGGTGGAGAATATGAGCTACTTCGTGTGCCCGCACTGCAATCACGAAATTGACATTTTCTCGCGCGGTGGCGCGGAAAGAACCGCTCAAAAGTTCGGTGTGCCGTTTCTGGGCAGCATTCAGCTCGACCCAGAGCTTCGCAAGGCTGGCGATACTGGAAAACCGGCGGTTCTTGAAGGGGAAAACTCGCCGCACGCCAAGTCGCTGTATGACTTCACCCGCAAGGTGATCAGGCGGGTGGATGAGATCAGAGCTAGCGCGCCGGGGAGCGTGATTCAGATTCAATGAGAATGCCCAGCCGGAGTGCGTGCCCAAGGATTTCTACCGGGAGAAGCGTTCCAGCCTCCACTGTGGCTCCGGTTGCTTTTCCTCGATCACCAGCTTCGCGACCATCTCTCCCAGCGCAGGCCCGTGCTTGAATCCGTGTCCTGAGCCCCCTCCCACGAGCCACACATGGTCTGCCGCCGGATGCCGATCGATGATGAAGTGGCTGTCGGCAGTTTGCTCGTACTGGCAGACCCGTGCTTCCAGCAATGGCGCGTCTTTCATGCCGGGAAAGCGAAACGCCATGTACTCGCGGGCTAGCTGCAGCCGCTCCGCGCTCACCACCCGCTCGCCCGTCGTGGGGTCAAACTCTGGCCCGCGGGTATCGTCGGCGATCTTGAATCCTCGACCCTGGTTGCCGGGGATGCCGTACATGAACCGTCCACGATGATCGGCCCACACCGGCAAATGCTGGTCGTCGAAACGGGAATCGCCCGGCGGCGGGCCAAAGAAAAACACATCCTGTTTGGTGGACAGAATCCTGCTTCCGATGCTTTCGGGGAACAGCTTTCCCATCCAGGGCCCGCACGCAAAGACGTAGCGATCGGCTTTGAGATCGGAGCCATCCGACAGCGCCAGAGTCTTCCACGGGCCCGACTCAAACGCGCCTCCGACCACGGCGGTCTGCCGGTACACGCCACCCTCGGCTACAAAACCTTCAACCACCCCCCGACAGGCCACTCGTGCCCTCAGGAAGCCGCTTTCTGGTTCGAAGACACCCCACTCGACCCCCTCGAAATTGATCTGCGGGCAGCGCTTCGCCAACTCGCGCCCCGACAGACGCTCATGTGGAATCTGGGCTTCCTTCAGCATGTCGAGGGAACCGCGTTCCCAAGCATCGCTCCCGCCAGCCGCCATCCAGAGCACGCCAATGCGACGCAGGAACTGCAATTTCCATTTCCGCTCGTTCTCACTCCATAACGTTAGGGCGCGCGCGGCCATCCTGGTGTAGGGCTGGTCGGGACCATACGTGCCTCGAATCACCCGGGTTTCTCCGCCGGACGATGCACGCGAATTACCCGGGCCCCAGGCGTCGATCAGAGTCACACCCGCGCCGCGCCGCAACAGATAGAGAGCTGTCCACCCGCCGAATACTCCGGCGCCGACCACCGCTACCTGGAGCTTTCGCTTCATGAGGTGTTTCGCGCTCACCCAACTGTCCTGCGTGAGCCGGCCGTCAGCATACCGCAAACGCTTCCATCTAAAACAGGAACGGGCATACCGGAAGCACTCCCGGGAGGTGAGTGCCAAGGCTTGACAATAGTTCGCTCAAGTTCCTAGAATCGAATTGGGAGTCGTTCTAGAATCCTAATCTAAGTTTATGCATCTAAAGTCTTTAATGGGACATTCCCGCGACGCCGTGTTTGCACTTTCGGTGTCCCGCTCGAGATGATACAAGGAAGATATGGTACCGACTGGGCCCATCGGTCATCGGGAACGCGAGATTCTAACCGCCATCGTGGAGACGTTCATCTCGACGGGTGAGCCGGTGGGTTCGCGTGCGCTGTCCCGTTCAAATCGGGAGGGCCTGAGTCCGGCTACGATTCGCAACGTCATGGCCGATCTGTCGGATGCGGGTTATCTCGATCAGCCGCACACCTCCGCGGGCCGAGTTCCCACTACGGAGGCCTACCGCTATTACGTCGAGCAGATCAGCGGCGAGGCGCACTTGTCACGCGAGGACGAGCACATGATCCACGATTCGCTCACGGGCATCACCGACGTGCAGGAGTTCATGGAGCGGACCTCCCGCGTGCTCTCGCTGGTTTCAAAGAACGTGGGCGTAACCGTCGCTGTCTCCGGTCCCAAGAATGATCTGGAACACGTGTATTTCTCGCGCCTGAGCGACCAGAAGGTGTTGGTTGTGGTGGTAACCCGTTCGGGCCTGGTCCGGGACCGGGTGTTACGCCTCGACCTCTCGCAGGCCGACCTCGACGTCGCGGCGCGCTACATCAACGAGAACTTCCGCGGCTGGACCATGGATGACATGCGCGCCGAACTGCAGCACCGCATCGAGCAGGAGCGCAGCGAATATGATCGCGTGATGCAGTCGCTTGAGCAGCTTTACAAGCAGGGCGCCCTCGCGGCCGAGCCGGGCTCGGAAGCGGTCTTCGTCGAAGGCGCATCGAATCTGGTCGCCAATGAACAGGACCGCCAGCGCTTGCAGGAGATGCTGAAGACACTTGAGGAGAAGGGCAAGATCGTCCAGTTGTTGAGCGCCTACCTGGATACCAAGCAGGAAGCCGTGCGCGTGGTCATTGGTCTGGATGCGGCGCTGCCCTCGATGAGCAATTTCGTGCTGATTGGTGCGCCCGCGCGCGTGGGTAACGAAGTGATGGGATCGCTGGCCGTGATTGGGCCGACCCGCATTGACTATCAGCACACGATGACGGCCGTTTCCTACATCGCGCGTCTCTTCGACAAGATCCTTAACGAATCGGAATAGGTAGTTTTATGGCGAAGACAAACGGAAAATCGCAAGTGGATCCACAGGAACTTGACCTTGATCGCGAACTGCCCGCCTCCGACGAAGGAGACGAGGGCGGCAAGCCGTCGGTGGCTGAGGGGGCGCCGCCTACGGGTGAATCAGAATTGCAGAAACTCACAGCGGAACGTGACACACTGCTCGACCGCCTCGCCCGGCTCCAGGCGGAATTCGAGAACGCCCGAAAACGCGCCGCTCGCGAACAGCAGGAGTTCCGGGACTTCGCGACGGCCGATGCGATCAAAGCACTGCTGCCGGTCTTTGACAGCCTGGAACGCGCTCTGCAGGCCCCGGCCAGCCAGCTGAACGAGTTCCGTGGCGGCATCGAACTCATCTACAAACAGCTGCAGGATGCACTGGCCAAGCTCGCAGTTCGTCCCGTGGCGGCGAAGGGCGAAACCTTTGATCCTCACGTACACGAAGCGATTGAGATGGTCGAAACCACCGAGCTGCCCGATCAGCATGTGATCGATGAACTGCAACGCGGCTACAAGCTCAAAGATCGCCTGCTTCGCCCCGCCATGGTGAGGGTGGCGAAGAACTCCAAGCCCTAGTTGAAAGTTAGCGAGGTTCTTCACAGACAGGAGAGGGCCATTCTGACCAGTAACAGCAAGCGCGACTATTACGAGGTGCTGGGTGTTTCGCGTACCTGCCCGGAGCAGGAAATCAAGAGCGCCTATCGCAAGCTCGCCATGCAGCACCATCCGGACCGCAACCCGAACAATCCGGAGGCGGAAGAGAAGTTCAAGGAAGTCACCGAGGCCTACGCGGTCCTGATCGACGGTGAAAAACGCTCGGCGTATGACCGCTTCGGACACGCAGGCGTTGCCGGTGCGGCCGCTGGTGGAACTGGCGGGTTCGATCCCAGCGCTTTCCAGGACCTCAGCGACATCTTCGGCGAATTCTTCGGCTTTGGCGACATTTTAGGCGGCGCCGCCGGTGGCCGCCGTCGCACGCGTGCGCAGCGCGGTCCGGACTTGCGCGAGGATCTGACTCTCGAATTCGAGGAAGCGGTGTTCGGGACGGACGCCAAGGTGGTCGTCCGCCGCCACGAGGCCTGCGAAGATTGCTCCGGCTCGGGCGCCGCTCCGGGCAAGGCTCCGGTGACGTGCCGTTCGTGTCAGGGTCGAGGCCAGGTACGTTATCAGCAGGGATTCTTCTCCATGGCCCGAACCTGCCCGACTTGCCAGGGAGTGGGAAGTGTTATCACCGATCCATGCCCCAAGTGCAAAGGTGAGGGGCGAGCGTTGCGGCAGCGCACCGTGGAAGCGAAAGTTCCGGCCGGTGTGGAAGATGGAACACGCATTCGCTTCTCGGGATACGGAGAGGCCGGTGCCTTCGGCGGCCCTGCGGGCGACCTGTACGTGGTTCTGCATGTGAAGGAGCACGCATTTTTTGCGCGCGAAGGGAATGACCTGCATTGCGCGATCCCGATTTCTTTTGCGCAGGCTGCGCTGGGCACCCAAATTAGCGTGCCCACGCTGGAGGGTGAGCAAACCCTGAAGATCCCCGAAGGAACCCAGTCCGGCACAACCTTCCGCCTCAAGAACAAGGGCGTGCCGGTGCTGAACGGTCGGGGCAAGGGCGATCTGTTCGTCGAAGTGCGCGCCCAGACGCCCACCAAGCTCAACAAGCGCCAGCGCGAACTACTGCAGGAACTCGACGGCCTCACGCGCGTAGAGAATAAGCCCCAGCGCAGCTCGCTGGTGGAGAAAATGAAGGACATCTTTGGATAGACAGGCGGGGTAGCGCCGGTTGTCCAAGGCAGCGCCGGCAGCCGCCTGTCGAGGTGTCTCACCGACGGTGTGCCCATTTCCCAACTCATGACCCGCCGCCGCTGGATCGCCGACGAAATTTCTGGGAATCAAGCGGCGCTGGTTGGCGCGCACGCACAACATCTCGTGCGCGTCCTTCGTGCCCGCCTCGGGCAGGAATTCGACATCGCCACCGGGGCCGGCGTCCGTCGTGGCCGCATTACCAAAGTTACAGACGGGCGCGTCGAATTCGAACTGGGCGAAGATCTTGGGGCCATAGAGGTCCAAAACGTCACCCTCCTGCTCGCCATCTTCAAGTTTGACCGCATGGAGTGGGCGATCGAGAAGTGCACGGAACTGGGCGTCGCGCGCATCATCCCGGTCATCGCTCGTCGAACCGATGCCCACTTGGCCAGCTCCGCTCCCAGGCGGGTGGAGCGCTGGGAAAGGATCGCACGCCAGGCCTCCGAACAGTCCCGTCGCACCACGCCCCCGGAGGTGCAGCAGCCTCTAAAACTCAAAGAAGCGGTGACCTTGACCGCTTCTACTCGAATCCTGCTGGCTGAGTCTGGACAGCAGCTCGCTCTCAAGGATGTGTTGCGGTCGCACGCTCCCGTTAACGATTTATTGCTTGCCGTTGGTCCCGAAGGCGGCTGGACGGAGGAGGAACTGGCCTTGTTTTCGCAGGCTGACTGGACCTCAGCCTCGCTGGGCAACACGGTCCTCCGAGCGGAAACCGCTGCCCTTGCAGCTACCGCCATCGCGCTTTCCGAGTTGTCCTGAAAAGGCGCGGATTCGCACAGGAACATTCGCACCCCCCCTCTGCTATGCTGCGATCGATGGCATCTACGAAGTCAGCTTCTCGCGCTGCCACAATTGTTCCGGATGAACGCCAGCGGGAGGCCACGGAACACGTCCGCGGGCCCATGCTGGTGCTCGCTGGCGCGGGAACGGGCAAGACGACGGTTCTAACTCGCCGCATTGCTCGGCTCATCCGGGAAGGTCAGGCGCGCCCCAGTGAAATCCTGGCTCTTACGTACACCGAAAATGCCGCACGGGAAATGCGCGATCGCGTGCAGGCCGAACTGCGCGGGTCCAGTGCCTCCGAGCTTCGTGCCACCACCTTTCATGCCTACGGCAATGAGCTGCTGAACACTAATGGTCAGGGGTTTGGTGTACTCGACGACAAGGACCTATGGATCTACCTCCGGAAGCGCCTTCCGGATCTCCACCTGAACTATTTCGTACGCGCTGCCAATGTCGCGCAGTTCCTCGACGATCTGCTCGACTTCATGCGGCGGTGCCACGACGAGCTGGTTGGGCCGGAGAAATACGCCGAGTACGTGCAGCGACTCGAGCGCGGCGAATTGCCCATCCCGCGAGTCACCAAGTCCCGGGACGCAGAGACCGTAACCGACCAGGAAGTTCTTGGACGCTGCCGGGAAATTGCTGCCGTGTTTACCACGGTCGAACGCATGCTGCACCACGAGAACCTGGGCACGTTCAGCCACATGATCACGCGCTCGTACGAACTTTTACGACAGGACTCGGAATTGCTGGCCCGTGAACAGAGGCGTGCGCGCTTCATCCTCGTTGACGAGTTCCAGGACGCGAACTTCGCCCAGGTCAAGATCCTTTCGGCCTTGGCCGGAGAAGAACGGAACATCTTCGCCGTGGGCGATCCCGACCAGGCCATCTACCGTTTTCGCGGCGCCTCGAGCGCGGCCTTCGGCTTGTTTCAACGGCATTTCAGCCCTGCGCGGGTGGTTGTGCTCGAGAAAAACCAGCGTTCCACCACCCCTATTCTGCAGTGCGCGTTCGCTCTCATCGGGAGGAATCCGCCTGTCTTCACTGGCGTCGGCCCAGGATCAAGCAGCCCAGCTTCCGAATCCGTCTACCAGCGCTCTGCTCTCAAATCAGCACGCGAGGAGAGAGGGCTGCAGGAAGGGAAGCAGCTCGGCAGCGTTCCGGTCGAGATGGTTCCTCTCAGCGGCCGAGACTTCGAGGCGGCCGATATCGTCTCCGTGATCGAGGAGAAGCGCCGCCCGCCCGGCCGCTGGGGCGACTGCGCGGTGCTCTACCGGTCACATTTCCATCGCGACGAGATTGCCAGGGAACTGGGTGAAAAGGGAATCCCTTTCATCATCGAGAACATGGATGTGATGGATACCTCCCAGGTGCGCGATCTGCTCGCTTGCCTGGGCGCGGTGGATTCCACCGCCGACGCTGCCAGCCTTCTGCGAGCCGCGGCGTTGCCGCTGTTTGGAATTGATCCAGAGAAATTCCGGGCCGCCATGCGGGTGGTTCCTCGCGGTCAGAAAGACGGCCGCCCGGTGACCATGGCCTCTCTGCTGAACGAGATCGACGGTGGGCCCGCGGTTCTCAGCGCTTTGCAGAAAGCTCGTCAGGAGATTACTCGGACCGGGGCCAAGAGTCGCGCCGCCCTCGAGATCATCGTGGGTGATTTCGGCCTCGATCGCAATTCGCCTCCACTGGAAGCTCTGCTGAAGTTCGTCGAGGATTGGGAAAAGAAGGCGATCACCAAGACGGGTGACATCGGGGAACTGCTCGACTACCTCCAGTACTTCCGCGAAGCACGGGGCGCGGTGTGTCTGAGGTCCGAACAGCGAGACGCGGTGCATCTCATGACCGCCCATTCGGCCAAGGGACTTGAGTTTTCTCACGTCTTTATCATTCGAGCGACTTCCGGTTCCTTCCCGTCGCCCTACAAAGAGGCCTTGGTGGAGTTCCCCAAGGAGCTGCGAGACCGTGACTCCGTCGGGGAAGGCGATCCCAAGGCGCTGCACGAGCAGGAAGAACGCCGGCTCTTCTATGTGGCAATGACCCGTGCTCGCGACTCGCTGATCCTGTACGGCAAGCAGGGAGTGGGGAAAGACAAGACACCCCCCGGCTTCCCACGCGAGTTGTTGAAGGATTCGAGCTTGAAACACGCACTGACGCAGCGTGCTGCCCGGGAGTTCCAGCCGGCCTTGTTCGGCCACGCGGCCCCTCCACCGGCGTTTGTCTCCCGCACCGCGGAGTGGTTGTCGCTTCCCCCGGCGTTTCCGCTAGACCGCCTGAGCGCCACCGCGGTTGAGAACTATGGGATCTGTCCCCTGCAATTCAAGCTGGAGCGGGAATGGAGAATTCCCCGGGACGTTCCCGCCGCCATGCAGTACGGAGCCGCCATGCACCGGGTGCTCCGCACCTACTTCGACTCCGTGCGGCAGGAACGGCCTCTCTCAGAGGAAGAGCTCATCGACCTGTTCCGCAACGATCTCGCGCAGACTGTGATCGACGATCCCTACCAGCGAGACCTCTACGATCAGCAGGGCGTCCGGCAGTTGCATGATTTTCTGGCCGCCGCTCGCCAATCCCCTGCGCCCAAGGTCCTGCACACCGAAGAGCACTTCGAGGTGCGGGTTGGGAATTCGACGGTGGCTGGACGCATCGACCGGATCGACGACCTCGGTGATGGCCGGGTCGCGATCGTCGATTACAAGACCGGCAAACCCCGGGCTCAGGAGGACGCCGATGAGAGCCTACAGCTTTCCATCTATGCGATCGCCGCCCGAGAGAAGTGGGGATATCAGGCGGACCGCCTGGTCTTCTACAACCTGGAAGAGAACAGCGCGGTCACGACCGGGCGGAACAAGTCCGAACTCGAAGCGGCGAAGGCTAAGGTGCAAGACGTCGCCGATCGCATCGAAGCCGGCCAGTTCGATGCCAAGCCGGGCTATCACTGCCGTCTGTGTCCCTACCGCAGCCTGTGTCCCGCGACCGAGAAGCAACTCCACAGCGCCAAACCCGCGAAAAAGGCCGCGACGAACTAGAGTTCACCACCGCAACTCTGGGCAACTGGCTCGACCGTATGTCCCCAGGATTCGGTTTTGATCATGGGGATCACGAGAGAGGAAGAGAATCTGCGGACGTCGCAGCGCGGAGCCCACCGCGGGAATCAAACCTGCCACAAAAACTTAGGGGACGCTTTTACGCGTCCCCCATTTGCCTGTTTGAATCCAACTTCTAGTGTTTCTTTTTCTTCTTTGCTGCCTTCTTCTTGGTTGCCATTGATCTATTCTCCCTTTCCATTGTTCATGGACTATGCAACGGTCATCAGTTGCAACTGATTGAATGTATAGAGTCAATGAAAAATGAAGTCAAGAGAAAAATGATGTTGCATATGCGCTCGAACCATGCACTAAAGTCACCAGAAGGGAGTCGCTACAGGAATTCTTCGAGTACTACTTCAGTCACGTTCGTTGGAACACCGATGAATTCTCGCGAAAACGTATTTCCGCTTGTCGTGAGGCATTCTCGCGGTTCCTGACAACCACACATCGCCAGCGCGAGAGGCGGCATCGGGATTTCGAACTTTTCTCCATTTCGCACATCTATAATTGTGGACCGGAACTCATGGAGGAGCAGATTTATGGCTGGTTTTGAGGAGGTTGTCGTCATCGCAGGATGCCGCACGCCGGTCGGAAAGTTCCAGGGGAGCTTGGCGGATCTCAGCGCTCCACAACTCGGAGCCATCGTCGTGCGCGAGGCCGTGAAACGAGCCGATCTCGACCCCCACCAGGTCGACGAATGCATCATGGGCAATGTGGTTTCCGCGGGACTTGGTCAGAATCCGGCGCGTCAGGCAGCCATCTTCGGTGGTTTGGCGCCCGAGGTAGGTGCCATGACAATCAACAAGGTGTGTGGCTCCGGACTCAAAGCAGTCGCTCTGGCGGCCCAGGCGGTGCAGACCGGAAACAGTGCCGTCGTCGTTGCCGGTGGCATGGAATCCATGACCAACGCGCCTTATCTTCTCCCGCAAGCACGCAAAGGATATCGCCTCGGCAACGCAACTCTCGTCGACTCCATGGTTCACGACGGACTGTGGGATATTTACAACGACTACCACATGGGAATCACGGGTGAAAACGTGGCGGAGAAGTATGGCATCACCCGCGAGGAACAGGACGAATTTGCAGTGAACTCACACCGCAAAGCGGTTGCGGCCATCAAGGAGTGCCGCTTCAAGTCGCAGGTCGTTCCCGTCGAATTGCCGGCGAAAAAGAAGGGCGTGGCGCCCGTGATCTTCGATAAGGACGAAGGCCCGCGCGAGGACACAACCATCGAGGTCCTGCGTTCCCTGAAGCCCGCTTTCAAGAAGGATGGCACCGTGACTGCGGGCAATGCACCTGGAGTAAATGACGGCGCTGCTGCCCTGGTGGTCACAAGCGCGCAACGCGCGAAGGATCTCGGCGCGTCGCCGATGGTCCGCATCGTTGCGCAAGCCACCAGCGGGGTCGAACCCAAGTGGGTCATGATGGCCCCGGTGGGCGCCGTTCGCAAGATCTGGGAAAAGACTGGCTGGAAGAAAGACGAGGTCGATCTGTATGAGTTGAACGAGGCTTTCTCGGTGCAGGCGCTGGGCGTGATCCGGGAACTTGGTCTCGACCTGGACAAGGTCAACGTAAACGGTGGCGCGGTGGCGATCGGCCATCCGATCGGAGCCAGTGGAGCCCGTGTCCTGGTTACGTTGATCTACGAGATGATTCGCCGCGACCTACACCGCGGTATCGCGGCGCTCTGTCTGGGTGGTGGCAACGCAGTCGCCATGGCCGTGGAACGCTGATACTGTGCGACGGGACACTGGTGCCCGCGCAGAATTCCCACTGGACGGCGCCCAGACGGCTACGCGATAAAGCCACCGCTCACGTTGAGAGAGTCCCCGGTAATCCAGTTCGAAGCAGGCGAGCAAAGGAACAGAACCACTTCGGCGACCTCATCCGCATGGCCAAGCCGCCCAAACGGCTGGCGGTCGACCGCATGTTGCAGGATCCGCTGGTCGGAAAAGTATCCCGCCGTCATGTCAGTCTCGATGTAGCCCGGGGCAACCGCATTCACCCGGATCTTCCGCGGAGCGAGCTCCAAAGCCCAGTTCCGCGTGAACGCATCGACGGCGGCCTTGGTGGCGCCGTACACGCTTCGTCCCCCGGCCCGACCCACTCTTCCCGCAATCGACGACAGGTTTACGATCCTAGCTCCCTCCCGCAGGAGGGGGAGTGCCGCCTGGGTCAGCCAGAACATTCCCTTCACGTTGACGTCGAGCATGGCTTCCAGGGTTTCGAGCGGGGTTGAGCCCAGCGGAGTGGATCCCCACAATCCTGCGTTGTTGACCAGGATATCGAGCCGGATGTCTCCCAGCGAGCGGATCAGGGCATCGATTTCCGTGGGGGATCGTAAGTCGGCCCGCAGCAGTTGAACGCTTCCGCCGATTTCGCGTGCGACCGATTCTGCGGCGTCCCGATTGCTGTGGTAGTGAAGAAGAATCTGCGCTCCCGTCCTTGCCAGATGCAAGGCAACCGCCCGCCCAATTCCGCGGGAGCCTCCGGTGACGAGCGCGAGCTGACCCTCAAGCCTGAACATGATGAAATAGTGAGGGTCAGTATAAGGGAAGTTCAGCCTTGGGGGAGGATCGGCAGATATACCGTGAAGGCAGCACCACCTCCTGGCGCTGACGCACCCTCTACGTTGCCGCCGTACTCCTTCAACACTGCCTTGCAGATACTCAGGCCCAGGCCCGTGCCCCGGCCGGGACGCTTGGTGGTGTAGAAGGGATCGAATATGTTGGGAAGGATCTCGGGGGCGATCCCCGGCCCGTCATCCTGAAAGCTCGCCCAAACAGAGTTTTCCTTCTTCCCCAGCCGGATTCGCAGTGTCCCTTTGTCGCGCGCCTCGCGAATTGCCTGCTCGGCATTCAAGATCAGGTTGTGGAATACCTGCATGAGCTGGTGCGGGTCGCCAGACACTTGTGGTAGTCCGTCCTCCTTCAGGAAGTCCACCGTGATGTTGTTCTTGCGCAGAGAATAAGCGTGCAGATGCAGCGTCCGATCGACCAGTTCGCCAAGATTCACCAGGCTCTCGCCGGGTGCCGGCGGCCGCGAGAAATACATTAAGTTCTGCACGATCTCGGTTGCGCGCCGCGCCTGCTGATGGAGCATCCCAAGCTGTTTAATCCGGGCCTCGCTGGCTTCGCCATCCTGCAGCAATTCACTCACGCCCAGAATCGCCGTCAGCGGATTGTTCAGCTCGTGCGCGAATCCACCAATCATCTGCCCCATCGCCGCCAGCCGCTCACTCTGGATGATCTGCTGCTCCAGTTTCTTCTCCATCGTGATGTCGCGCACCGAAATGATCACCCCGCTCAGCTTGTTCTCTGCGTCGAACAGTTGGCTGGCGGAAGCGCGCATGGTGCGCCAGGACCCGTCGCGATGAAGAGCGCCGTAGTCCGACGACGCAAACATCCGCTTGCCGGATGCCACATCCCGGTATAGCGACAGAAACTCCGGAGAATGCTCCTGCAGGTCTTCGATTTTCTTTCCGATCAGCTCTTCCGGCCGGTAGCCCAGCAGGTCACGTATACGCGAACTGGCGAAGCTGTATCGCTCCTCCAGATCGAGCACCAGGATCAGATCCGGAAAGCTCTCGAGCAACCTTTGCCGGAACTGCTCCTGCCGCCGAATCTGCGCTTCCATCTTCCGTTTCTCTGTGACATCCGTGAGCGTACCCTGGTAGCGAATGATGGTTCCGGCTGCGTCCCACACCGCCCGTGAGGTATCCAGGCATACCGCTGCCGAACCATCCTGACGGCGCACCGTGATCTCTCGCGTCCGAACTCCGCCGCGGTCGTCCGCGCCGCGTCCCAGGACCGGACTGTGGCCGGGATCGAAATTCAGACCGCTGGCATCCAGCGCCAATAAATCCTCCTTGGTGCGATACCCCAGGATTGAGACCAATGCGGGATTCACGTCCAGCAGCTTTCCTTCAGGCGTGCTGAAGTACACCCCTTCCTGCAGAGTCTCGAACAGTTCAGTGAAGCGATGCTCTTTCTCGTGCTCCTCCGTGACGTCGCGAGCGAGCATGCTCGCACCCACCACTTCGTCGCCTTTGACGATCGCGTTGAGCACGCAATCGAAATACAGGACACGCGCGCTGTTCTTGAGCTTGACTGGCACCAACCCAGACCACCGACGCCTGGCCAGGAATCGTCCGATTCCCGCTTCGACTTCCGCGCGGGAGGGGGTCTCGCAAAACTCATCGAACTTGTGCCCGACGACCTCGGCGTATTGCAGGCTGAGCAGGTCCGTCAAGCGCCGGTTCACGGTGCGGAATGTTCCTTCCAGGGAGACGGCACAAGCCACGTCATCGAAGGAGTCGATCAGCTCCTTGAAGCTGCGCTGCGAGCGCAGGATGACCTGACTGAGCTGGTCGAGCTGTTCTTCGGAAGGCGCGATTCCGACCCGGTCCCGCAGATCTCTCAGGAGAACCTTGAGATCCGCGACTTCTCGCCGCCGGCCGTACGCGTACGCCGCGAACAGAACCGCCAGGACGAGTAACCCGGGCGCGATCGCGCCGAGATGGTAGGGGATGGATTGCAGGCGCTCCCACAGGAGGGCCGCCAGTCCGGCGGCGAGCAAGACCAGGAACCAGAGGGCGAGCCGCCACAGCCGAGTTTCTTCCTGCTCCAGGTGGCCCGGGGAACGCTGCGATCGCGGGGGAGAGTTGTCTTCCGCAGCCATAAAATCGAGCCCCGTCGTCCCCCTCGACCCTTGAGGGCAGGGCGTGGATTCATCCTAGAGCACGCAGGCCCAAGTGAACAGAGTTTGTGTGTTGGACGTCTTGGTACGTACGGTAAAAAAAATGTCTGGTCCTTACCCTGACCACAACAGGTTCCGACCACCTGCCAAACCGTGGTGACTCTGTCCCCGGCAAAGTGACAACAGTCACGCTCTGTATCGTCATCAAGGTTCTAATTCTCCGTCATCAAGGTTCTAATTCTCAAGGTCCTACTCTGAAGTAGGTGCTGATACGCTCCGCCGGGCTGTCCGAGGCCAGCAGACCGCCAAGCGCGCGCTGAAAATCCCGTGCGCCGGTGATCACAACATCCTGATGATCGGCCCGCCCGGCTCCGGCAAAACAACTCTGGCCACGCGCCCCCCCGCCTGCCGCCGTTCACCTTCGAGGAGGCGTTGGAGACCACCAAAATCCACAGCGTGGCCGGCGTTCTTCGCCCCGGGCTGGTTGGTGTGCGTTCTGGTCGCCCCCCCCATCTGCGACGCTCGGCTGATCGGCGGCGGCATGATTCCGGGCCCGGGAGAGGCCTCGCTCGAAGAGGGCGCGTTTCGATCGCCCGCGCCGCCATGTCGCGGACGTTTCGAGCGTGGTTCGCGTTGGCCCACCGCCATGGACCCCTGCCCCTGCGGCTTCCCCAACGACCGCACCCCGCGAATGCCACTGCTCGCCTCCCATGATCTAGCGCTACATTTCGAAGCTCTCCGGCCCGCTCGTCGACCGCATCGACATCCGCCTCGCCGTGCCGACCTGTGAACTACCGGGAAATGCGTTCCACTGGCGTTCCGGAGGGCTCGGCGCAGATTCGCGACCGCGTCATCCAACGCCCGCCAAACTCAGCTGCAACGCTCTGTCGGCAGCCGTCATCTCTGCAATCCCACATGGCCTCCGGCCAGGTCCGCACCCACTGCGAACTGAGCGCCGATGGTCAACGTCTGCTGGAACGCGCGGTGACGCAGCGGGGCTTGATCGCCCGAGCCCGCGACCGCATTCTGAACGTTGCCCCGCACGATGGCCGATCTCGAGGGGCGTTTCCGGGATCAGGCCCAAGCGCCTTGCTGAGGCCATCCAGTACCGGACGCTCGAGCGGACGTTCGGGGCATAGGTTGGGCTCTGAGCGAGTCCTCCCGCGCCAGACCACATGCGCGAAGCCGGTGCAAATTCCTACACCAGAACGCGACAACCTCTTGGACAGGTACCTCTGCGGAGGCTTCGCGTAGAGGACTTAATCAGCGCCCTTCCGCCTTCAGCAAACTCAGCAGATCATCCGGATGCACGGCAAAGAGCAGGGCGTCCTCCCGATCCACGGCTCCCTGCCGGACCAATTGCGCCAGTGATTCCTCCAGCGTCAAGGAGCCCTTGTTCTTCGTCATCGTGATTTCCTGGTTCAGGTGCTGCAGGGCGTTGCGGCGAATGTGCTGGCGCGCACCATACCCGATCATCAACAACTCCGCGGCCGGCACGCGCCCGCCTAGTTTGCTCGGCAACAGAATCTGGGTGAGCACCGCGGAGAGAGCCATCGCCAACTCCTGCCGGATCGTCGGCTGGCGCTCAGGAGGGAAGGAATCCGAGATCCTCGAAATCGTCGAGGCAACGTCGGTCGTGTGCAGCGTCGAGAGCACCAGGTGCCCGGTTTCGGCCGCGGCTACAGCGATCCGCATGGTTTCCGGGTCGCGCATTTCCCCAACCACGATGATGTCCGGTGCCTGCCGCAAAGCTGCCCGCAACGCGGTGGGAAAATCGGGAGCGTCGAAACCGATTTCGACTTGCTCGACTACGCTGCGCAAGTGGGGGTGCTCGAATTCGATGGGGTCCTCAATTGTAAGGATGTGACGCGCCTCTCGCCGATTGATTTCGTGGATCAGCGCCGCCGTCGTCGTCGACTTCCCCGAACCCGCCGGTCCTCCAATCAGCACCAGTCCCCGGGGCAGGCGCGTGAGCGCCTCAACGGCTGCTGGAAGGTGAAGTTCTTCGAGGGACGGCACCCGCGTCGGCAGCGCGCGAACGGCGGCCGCTGCCATGCCCCGTTCGCGGTGCAGGTTGATGCGAAATCGCCCCAGACCCGGGACGCGATACGACGCGTCAGCGATATGATTCTCGCGGTATTGTTGCTGCGCGCGCGGCATCAACGCCGGCAGCACTGCCGCCTCGATCTCAGGGCCAGTGAGGGGCTCGGCGCCGATTTGCTGCACGTCGCCTTCAAAGCGGATGCAGGCAGGCACCCCCGAAATCAACAGCAGATCGCTTCCCCGTCGCGCTACCAGCGTCGAGAGCCACTCGTCCAGGCGCGTCGAGGCGGGGAATCCGGTACCCTGGGTTCGGTCCCGCTCCGGAACGAGGTCTCCTCCAGTGGGTGAATCACTCATTCGAACGTTCCCACAGCGCGCTGGCTTCCAGCCTCAATGCGCGCCCCGCTCCTGGAGATACCCGCTCAAGGCCTGCGCATAATCCGGAAACGCGATTGCCGGGTCCTCCAGATCAGGATGCCACACCTTCTCCCACTCAAAGCAGAAGTAGCCGCCGTAGCCAATGGACCGCAACGCTTCCACCTGCCGTTTGATGGGCACGGTACCACGTCCGGTCAGGACATATTTGCGGTCTTCTCCGGTGCCGACGGAATCTTTCAGGTGTGTGTGCCGGATCCACCGCCCCAAACGTTTCACCGTGAATTCAGGATCCTCGCCCGAGGCTGCGAACGTATGATGCGCGTCCCACAGCAGAGCCACATGCTCGGAGGCCGCCCGCCGCAGCACGTCGCTCAGCGTCGCCGAGGCCGTGAAGTTGTCGTGCGACTCGATGATGACGGTTACGTTCCTCGTTCCCGCGTACTCTCCGAGTTCGTGCAAGCCCGCGGCCACGCGGGCTTGCAATTCCTCGCCGGGGGCGGCGCCTTTCTGCACTGCTGAACCATCCCCGAACACGCGCACGTACGGCGCTCCCAGTGAGGCCGCCAGGTCGATAAAGCGCCGGCCGTCCGCCAGTTCTTTGATCCGCTTCCCGGAATCTTCTTCACCCGTCCGGGTAGAGCTACTAACGCAGGCGATCTTGAGCCCGTGTGCGGAGATATCGCGCTTGGTCTGCTCGATCTGCTCCACAGCAAACCCTGGATGAGAGGGCAGGTCGAGATTCCCCTCGAGGCCACGCAGTTCAATCGCCGCAAAGCCATGCCCGGCGGCAAAGTCGAGGATCTTCCTGAGTTTCCACTCGGGGCATCCCAGCGTGGAAAACGCAATCGGCAACCGTCCCCCGTGGTCATCAGCGAAGGCGGCGGCCGCCGCAGCGAACGAAATCCCCTTTACGAAGTCCCGACGGTTGATTGTCATGCGGACGCTCCGGCAACCACTTCCTGTTTTGCATCGTCGAATGTCACCCGTCGCCCGGTCTGGATCGCTGCAATCGTCATGCACAGGGCCATCGAATGACTGTAGCCAGCCTCAATATCCGCGTTCGGTGTCTTGCGGCTCCGGACGCACTCCATCCAGTTGCGCATATTCGCCGAGGTCGCTTCGTCCACCCCCGCGTGCACACCGGTGTCCACCGACGATGTCTTGTCCACCAAGGCCCGTGTCGCCAACTGGTTTGCCTTCATTCCCATTTCCTTAGCATAGCCAGCTTCCAGGCCGCCTTCCGCTGAGATCAGGTTCTTGTCCAGGTCGAGGGTCCCCGCATTGGAGCGGTAAAGTTCCTTCACTTCACCGGCGGAATTCGTCTGGCGGGAGGAATATACGACCTGGAAGCCTTTGGCGGGGTCATCAAGAGGGCCGTAGTCGAACACCGCCGTCATCGTATCCCAGTTCTTGCGCCCGTCTTGCCAAACGTAAATGCCACCGTTCGCCACCACGCTGCGCGGACGAGGCAGCCCTGTGAACCAGTGCACTGTATCAATCTGGTGCACCATCCACTGGTCGGGGATGCCCGAGGAATATGGCCAGAACAGCCGGAACTCAAGGTACTTTCTCGGATCAAAGGGAGCATCCGGGCGGTTGACCAGGAAACGCTTCCAGTCGGTGTCTTCTTCGCGCAGCGTGGCTACCAGGTCTGGACGCCGCCAGCGACCTGGCTGATTGACGTTCCACGTCATCTCTACGGCTGCAATCTCGCCAAATTCGCCCGACCGGATGAATTCGCACGCCCGCTGGTAGTTACGCGCACTCCGCCGCTGCGTCCCGATCTGAACGATCTTCCCCGTCTCCCGCACTGCCTTCCGGATTTCTCGAGCATCCGCCATGGTGTTGGCCATCGGCTTTTCCACGTAGGCGTCCCGGCCGGCTCGTACAGCCTGCACCCCGTGCTCGGCATGTTGGAAATCGGCGGTAGCGACGATGACGGCGTCCACATCCTTACGCTCGTACAGTTCTTCGTTGTTGCGGGCCGGCAAGATGCCGCCGCCTGTGAGTTTCTGCAGGGACGCGACGCCTTCCTCGCGCCGCTTCTTCCAGATATCGGAAACGCCCACCAACTCGAAGTTCAACTCTTTCGAGTGGGAGATGAAGGCGGGAATCAACGTCGAGCGGGATCGGTCGGAAAAGCCTACGATCGCGACCCGCACGCGGTCGTTGGCGCCAAAAATGTTGGCGTAGCTGGCAGCGCTGGACGGGAGCGCGGCACCGGCCGCGCCAGCGCCGCCCACCTTGAGGAACGTCCGTCGCGACACGCTTGCTTGCCTCATAGTTCCCTCCATGTCTGCTTTCAAGGCGCTAGTGCTTTCCGTAGCAATTCCCTTGTCCCTTCCATGCTCTGCCGCGAACTCTCCTCCGGCGATCCACCGCCCTTCCAGTGGGTCTCCAAGCTCATCGTGCCCGAGTAACCATCCTTCAGGAGCGCCCGGAACTGGCCGGCGTAGTCAATGAGCCCGCGTCCCATGGCCGCCCACTCGTAGCTGCCATCGGCTTTCCGCTGTACATCCTTAAGATGCACGTGCCCGATTCGCGCTTTTGGAATCGGCGCGTAGCCCTCCGGGTAAGCCACCTCGCCCCGGTACGCTGCATTGCCCGGATCCCAGTTCAGTAGAAAGTTGGGCGCCTGGACAGCCTGGATCGTTCGCGCGGCTTCCACTCCGGTTGCCGTGTTGCAGGCGAACTCGTTTTCGAGCAGCAGCACGACCCCACGCTTGCCGGCCTTCGTGGCGGCCGTTCGAAGCCTCTCATCCATCGCGTCGCGATAGGGCTTCTGGTCGTCCAGTCTCCAGAAATCGAAACACCGCACGCGATTCGTGCCCAGCTTCCTCCCGGCAGCGGCGGCACGCTCCAGCACTTCGTCCTGCTGGCCAAAGGTGAAGTCTGCCTGATACTGTGCTCCTTCCGCGTACTTCGATTTTGGAGCCCCCGGCCACTCGAGTTTAAACAGGGGGCTGGCCACGTCTGTCACCTGAAGCTGGTACTTGTCGAGCAGGCGCCTCGTCTCAGCAAGTTCCTTTTCGTCGAGGCTCACAACGTTCTTCTTCCACAGCGTGCGAATCTCGACATATTTCAAGCCGAACTCCTGCGCGGCGATCTCCACCGCGTGGCCGAAGTCCTGAGAGATCTCATCGGTAATCACCGAGAGCTTGAAGGGAGACTTCATTCGCTGGTTCGCGCTGATACCGGCATCCCCGCCAAAGCCGTGCACGCCTGTGCCGCCTTTCGATTCCTCGCTGGTCCAGAGCCGGGACGGGCCGAAAACTCCCGCCCCCGCTGCCAGCAGAGTCCCGCTCTTGAGTAGCTGTCTACGATTCATACCTGTGGCAACCTCGCAAGCGACGAAAGCTACTAATTCCGGGGCATGCCTGTCAAACTCTGAAGGCACTCCGCGCCTGGCTTCCTCGTGCCGACCAGGCCAGTCGGCCCCAGTACCCAATGACTAAACCGCTTTTGTGGCGGCCGGCCCAGGAAATCCTTGACCTGGCGAGCATTTGTCGCTACATTAGCGCGTTCTGAAGGATACGGCGTCCGTTAGTTTGGTCCGTCCGGAACTGCCCCTGCGTCGGAACCCGGGCTGTAGCCCCGAAAAATGAGCAACTTTCAGGGTTGGTAGCGCATCTATAGGATTGACTCGTTCAATCCGCGTAAACCCATCTTAATTCAGTGACTTAGGTCCTTTCTGGGAACGCTTTGTCACTTTCGGGGCAGCGGGAGGGCGATCCCAGAAGAATAAGGAGAAATCGTTACTATGCGTTCTGATCGCGTTTTTGAGGCTTTACATACTTTGCGGAATCGTTATATGCTCTGTCAGCTTGCCTCCAAGGCCACCCGGAAGTTTCACCGGCCTAGCACCCGCATTCAAGAAACCATGAATCAGGTTTTGGACCGGATCGCTGGCTCGGAGCGGCAGGCCGTTCTGTCTGAGCCGGAAAATTTCGCCGAGGCGCAACGGCGGGCTGCGTAACACCAGCCCCGCCTCCTGCCCCGCGAGTCGCAAGTCTTCCAGCCGCACCCCCCTTTGTAAATTTCCCGTAGGTGATGAATGACCATTGCTGAGCTCAAAGAAAAGAATATTACCGAGCTGACCAAGATCGCCCGATCTCTGGATCTTCCCGGGGCCAGCGGTCTGCGCAAGCAGGATCTGATTTTCAAGATCCTCCAGGCGCAGAGCGAAAAGGAAGGCCACATTTTCGCCGAGGGCGTACTGGAAATCCTGCCCGACGGCTATGGCTTCCTCCGCTCGCCGGATTACAACTACCTGCCCGGGCCCGATGACATCTATGTCTC
>Ga0137418_10000004_pt1 | contig 144093 bp, 125 predicted proteins | sample CZODoug3_1_2_16f_FD_122242 | JGI IMG/M metagenome (GOLD analysis project Ga0137418, IMG submission 122242) | Vadose zone soil fungal communities from Angelo Coast Range Reserve, California, USA - CZODoug3_1_2_16fungal (Hybrid Assembly) | ecosystem: Environmental > Terrestrial > Soil > Vadose...
ATCTTCGAGGCTGTGCGAGAACGCTCTCGAGGGCGCATGCTGCGGGGTCGTCGATCGCGCGACATAGTCTCTTGGCACTACAGGCTGGTGAGGAAGCTCAACAACCGATCGCTGGGACGGTAACGCGCCGGCGTGCCGCGCGGCTGGGTGGTCTTCGCCAGCGCTTGCTCCTTCATCGCGAGCGTCGCCTCCAGATAGATTTGGGTTGTCTCCACCGATTCGTGGCCGAGCCACAGCGCGATGACGGAGCGGTCCACACCGGCCTGCAGCAATTCGAGGGCCATTGTGTGTCGAAGCAGATGGACCGTGACCCGCTTCGCTTTCAACGAAGGGCACGTTCTGGCCGCGGTCGCGGAATGCTTCCTCAGCATGTATTGGACGCCGTGAACGGTGAGCCGCTCGCCCTTGGCATTGGGAAACAGCAGATGACCGTTACCCTTCGGGGGCTCGCGCAGCCAAGCGTTCAACGTGGCGACGGTCGGCCTGGCCAGTGGCGTGCAGCGCTCCTTGCGACCCTTGCCGATCACGCGCACGTGAGCGCCGGCCCGCAGGACGAGGTCTTCGCGTCTGGCATTCGTGATCTCCGACAGGCGTAGTCCGGTCTGCACCGCCATCAGCATGAACGCATGGTCGCGCCGGCCGAACCAGGTGCACTGATCCGGTGCGGCCAGCAAGGCATCGACCTCCGGGTGTGTGAGAAAGCGCACGAGGCTGCGCGTGAATCGTTTACTCGGAATGGCGAGCACGCGCTGGATCTGCGCTGCATGGGACGGAAGCTCGAATGCGGCGAAGCGGAAGAACGAATGAATGGCGGTCAAGCGCAGGTTACGGCTTCGAACGCTCAGTCCCTGGTCCTTCTCCCGGTGATCGAGAAACGCGACCACCAGCGGCGCATCGATTTGTTCGAATGCCAGCGCGTCAGGTGCTGTGCGCAACCGCTGCTGGGTGAACCTCAGGAATTGCCGAAACGTGTCGCGGTAGGAACTGATGGTGTGCGCACTGGCCTGGCGTTGCTGCATCAGGCGCTGGGTGAAGAATCGCTCCAGCAGAGGAGCGAGGCTGGTCGGCGCTGTCATGGCTCGGTCTCCCAGCGCCGTTCGAGCCGCGCCATGGCCTCGCGCATCAGCTCCGGCATTGCATTCAGGTACCAGAAGGTGTCGCTGCAATGCACATGCCCAAGGTAGGCCGACAGAATCGGCATGCGGCGCTCGGGATCCTCACCGTTGCGATACCACCGAAGCAGCGTTCTGGATGCAAATCGATGCCTCATGTCGTGCAGGCGAGGACCGTGACGGTCGGTCGGACCGCGCAGGCCAATTTGCCGGGACAGCCTGTAGAAGATCCGGTGGATCTGGCCGATGTCCAGGCGGTTGCCACACCGGTTCACGAACAGGTGCGAAGACACGGTTCGACCTGCCCAACGCCGCTCGCGTCGCACGAGATAGTCGGCCAGCACCTTACGAGTCGACGCGTGCAGCGGAACCAGCCGGGATTTACCAAACTTGGTTCCGCGAACCGTCAGCACAGCGGCATCGAGGTCGACGTCGTCGAGTCTGAGGTTGCGCGCTTCGCCCAGACGCAACCCGGAGACGCTCAGCAAACCGAACAGGCAATGGTAGGTCCAGGGCTGCAGCTCATCGTCGCTTGGCAGCCGCAGTGCCGCACGGAGCAATTCCCGGATCTCCCGCTCCGAGTACAGGTACGGTCGTGCGCGCTGCGGTCTATACGGCAGCAGACCTGGCGAGGGAATCTGCGTGCGCGGATCCATGGCGCTGCGATAGCGCGCAAACATACGCACCCAGCTCAGACGCCGCGCCCACTCGGTGGGCTGTACGCCCGAGGGCTGCTTGGCCCAGGCGAGCGCCAGCGGCCGGGTGATGTAGCTGGCGTGGTGGCACTCCATGAATGAGACGAAATCGGACAGTTCCCTGCCGGCGTCCTGCAGCTTGAATCCCAGCGCACGCCGCATGCGGAGGTACTCGTTGAGGGCCTGCCGCAGCGTGTTCATTGCGCACCTCCCGGCCAGGGAACGGCGAGCGTGCGCAGCGCCGGCAAATCGACCTTCGTGTAGATCTTCGTGGTGTCGGGATGGCGGTGCCCCAGCAGCTCGCCGATCTCAGCCAGCGATGCGCCGTGGCGCAACATGTCGGTAGCAAAGCCGTGGCGAAACTGGTGTGCACCGTAGGTTGGGGCGTCGATGCCGTGCCGCAGGATCGCGCGTCGAACCATGCATCCGACTGCACTGGGACGGAAGCCCCGATTGGGTGCGCGGGCGCGCAAGAACAGGCGGCGGCAGGTGCCGTCGGGTCGTCCCTGTTGTAGGTAGCCGGCGATCGCTGCACCGACATCTGCAGGCAAGGGAAGGTCGACTTGCCGCCCGCCCTTGCCGTGCACCGTCACGATCCCAGCCTTCCAGTCGATGTCCTCAAGATCGAGGCAAGCCACTTCGCAGGCTCGCAATCCCAGCCTGGCCAACAACAGCAAGATGGCGTAGTCGCGCCGTCCGACCGCGGTGCCTCGATTGATTCGAGCCAGCAGCCGGCGCACCTGGTCCGGCGCGATGGCGCGCGGGATCGCCGACATCGACCAGTTCGCTACCGTGGGCACCGCGGCGGCCAGATCCAGCTGGACGTCGCCGCGATAGCGCGCGAATTGCAGGAACGAGCGCAGCGCCGTGGTCAGCATCTTGGCCCGCTTCAGACCCAGCCGTGGTGCACGCCGCTGTACGAAATGGACAACATCTCGAGCGTGCAGGCGCGACAGCGGCGCAGCGCCATTGCCGAAACGATCCTTCAGAAAGTCGCCAACGAATGCCCCGTAGTAGGCGATCGTCGCCTGCGCCAGGGCGCGCTCGTCCTGCAGGTATTGCTCAAACGCCCGCGTGCATCGTTGTGCGGGTCTCAATCGGCACCGACGTATCTTCTCCGTGGCAATTGCTGCCTCGCCACGCAGAAAGCCAAGGAGATGTATCAGCGCGGTCGCATCACCATCGCGGATCAGCACCCGCCGCGCACGAGCGTGCAGGTATTGCGCAGTATGCTTCGATGAGACCCATTGGCGCCGAACCTTGTTCTGAGCGAGCCACCGGCTGAAGTCAGCGGCTATCTGAATGTGTCGTCGTAGTGTGTAAATCGCATATCCTTGTTCGCTCAACCGCCTCGCAAATCCTTTGACGTAGGCGGCCAGGGGACCTTCCAATGATCGAGACAAGACCACTTGGTCATTGACGACGTACTTCATGATGGGCTCCTTCGCCCCGGACGGGGCTGACCGAAGGAGCCCAGACTATGTCGTCACGAAATCACGAAATACCCCGGACATGCTCGGTTCCTGCGAAACGCGCGACATAGTCCGGAACGCGACATAGTGCCGCCTATGTCTCCGGAGACATAGCCGGCACACCACCGCAATTCATCTTCTGAAAGCCGGCGTACGATTTCGCGACGATCAGGCAGTGGTCGTTCGTCCGTCTTTCCAGCAGCCTCAACGTAACGACGTACGGCGAAGCTTCTTCGTCGAGACGCGATGGAGCCTTTAGCGTCTTACCCGCGTGGACACGCCAAGGGTTTACGCAGCCTCTACGATGCCCAAGTGCGCCTTGCGAGTCTCGGTTACCGGTTGCCACTGCGACGAGACGACGCCAGGTCAACGATCCTCGCTCTTGGTTCCTTGATCGGGATATCCGGTCTGACCGACCCCCTTGCAATGACGGCTGGATCCGCTCGGACGATGCTGGAGACGTCGACCCACCCAACGACTCCGAATACCAGAGAGGTGCCGATGGTCAACCCCAACCGTCGAGGCAAGCTCATGCTCGTCCGCACAAAAAACACCAATGCGCCGACGGCAGCCCACAGAACGGCAAGCATCAGTACATAGGTCATGGGTGGCCTCCTTTCACATCCGTTCAGCCCAGCACCCAAGCCCGCGCTCGGATGTAAACACTTTGTCTCCTTTAACGAACGTACGTTAGGCGTTAGGCCGGTTGCAGACAATTGGGCTTACGCCTGCTGGGGTATCGAGGCAAACACCCTAGTTGGAATCGCGGGTACGTCCCTCGTTCTCGCGGGACAGCATGCGCGAGTTTGCCCCTCATACATTGAGCGAAGGCGCGCGTGATGTCTAGCGTGGTGTTGCGAGCGCGGCGCGGGCTGATCGATAACGTGCGCGGCTAGATGTTGTAAGGCGATTATGCAAAGCCCAATCCGCTCGCCTCAAGCTCGCGTCGCAGCTTGAGGCGCTGATTCAGCTCGTCGACTGCCTGCTTGTAGAAACCGCGCTTCCGCTCGAGCGTGTGAGTGATGGCGTGAGCGCAGCCGTATGCCTCATGGCTGCTTCTTGGCGTTGTTCGCCGCGCTCCAAAGCGAACCCGGGTTGACGCGATCGGGATAGATTTCCAGCATCGCGTCGTAGAGCTCGCGCGCGGTCGTGGTTGCCGTGTCCAGGCGATTGAAATCGCGAAGGTATTGTCGCGTCTCGGCAATAATATGAGGGTCATCGTCGTTCTCCGGCACCTTGTGCCCGGCAATCACGGCCTTCGGTTTCAGGGCCTCGAGCTTGTCGAGCGTAGAAATCCACTCAAGCCGGCTCTGAGTGTCGGTCTCGGCAAGATAGGGATGAATGCCGTTGTAGACGGCGTCACCGGCAACGATCAGTCCGATCGACGCGACGTACAAGCATGAGGAGCGAGTCGTATCGGTCCGCCCGGCATTCACCGCGACGAGCTTGTGCCCCTCCAGGTCCAACTCATAGTTTTCGAGCGGCTCGGCGACCGGCAGGCGGTCAGGGATCTGGCCGGGGAAAAGCCGACGCCAGAAGTTCTCGAGGGAGGCGGACGATAGATGCTCATGCATGGCCTTGACGATGTCGGGCATCGCGACCGCTCTTGCATGCGGGAACCGCTCCAGAAGCGATGCAAGGCCAAAGAAATGATCGCCATGTCCGTGGGTGACATAGATCCGGGTGAGGTTCTTGCCACTGGCGACGACCCAATCCAACAAAATCCGAGATTGCTCGGTCGTGAGGAAGGTGTCCACGAGAACGGCGTCGCGCTCACCGTAGATAAGTGTCGAGGAATTCGCCACCCACATCAGTTTTTCCTTGCCGGGTGGCAAATCTCGGCTTAGGCCAGGGCGCTTTATCGTAAGTACCTTCCAATGAAGATCCGTGTTAGTGAGCGTCGCTTGCGTCATGGATCTTTCTCCTTCAACGGTCGAGGTGCTGACGAAACCAGTCGATCGCTGCGCGGCACGAAGTCTGGAAGGCTGACATATAGGGGTCGAAGTGCCCGCCTGGGATAAGCACAAGCTTCTTCGGTTCGAGCGCTTGCTCATAAGATGCCAATGCGAGATCCGTCAGCGTGATCGTGTCGTGCGACGCGACGATCATCAGCAGCGGGGTCGGCGAGATGCGCGGCGCCCAAACGCCCGGCTCGTACATCCGCGCCAGTCTCGTGGACCGCATCGTCACCGAGTTCTCCCATCTTGCCCCCTCACCGAGCGGTTGGAGGTAGAAGTCGATGGCGTCCTTTGTCCGGTAGGAGGCGGGCAGCGCAGTGTCCGCGCTGACGACGGCCTGGCGCCGCGGGGGCTCCCCGCGCGACTGCGCACGCTCGTCCTCGTCGAGCGCCGCCTCCAGCGCCGCCACCCGTTCCGGGGCGACGCGACGTAGACCCTGCTGGTATCCGCTGATCGTCGGCACTTGCGAGACAACGCAGGCTATTCGGCGATCGGTGGCGCCAAGAACCAGCGCATGGCCGCCCGCGTAGCTGGTACCCCACAGTCCCATTCGCCTCGAATCCACCTCCGTCCTGGATTCCAGGTAGGAGATTGCGCGACGCCAATCGGCGAGCTGTCGCCAGGGATCAACGTCTTGCCGCGGTTCGCCCCCGCTGATGCCGAAGGTCCGGTGATCGTGGAGCAGCACCACGAAGCCGGCGTCGGCGAAGGCCTCGGCGAACCTTGTGATGCCGTGTTCCTTCACACCGGCGTAGCCGTGTGCCATCGTGATCGCCGGGGAACGTTGCGCATCGCCCTTCCGAAGATAGAGCCAGGCGCCAAGTTCTACACCGTCGTCGGCCGGAAATCTCACTTCGCTACGGGCCGTCATCGGGATCTTCTCATCGCACGCAGCATCTTTTGGCCAACCGCCCGCTACGAGCTCGCAACTTGAACATTGCGCCGTCTCGCCGGCGTGCCATTTCCGTCTCTTTGCGTGACGCCTGACACAATTGAGCGTCGGAGGGACATACCCAGAGTGTGGTCGGCGGACCAGGAGATAAATATGGCGAAGGACACCCACGTTCTCGCCGCGGCTAGCTGATTCGGCTTCGATATCTGACATTGCATTCGGCCAGCCGGTCGGGCCAGCGGCGATTGGTGTCCAGCGTGGACGCGACACTTTGAGCGATAGAAGTTCGCATTGATCTGAGCTAATGTAGTTTCGAGCAGGGAGCAGGCCCGCACGAAGCCATCAGCCAGCGAGGGCGCTCGGCTCGGACACGACGGTGGTTCCGGCCCCAGCGCCGCCGACAGGAGGCAGCATGAAACTGGAAAGTATCAATCCAGCTACCGGCGAGCTCATCGAAAGCTTCGCGGAGATCAGCGATGCGGATCTGGAGGCGGCTCTGCAGCGGGCGCAGCAAACCTTCAGCAGATACCGCGGTACTTCCTTTGCCGAGCGCGCCGGCTGGCTCCACAAGGCCGCACAGATCCTGGAGAGCGAGCGCGACAAGTGGGCGCGCCTGATGACGCAGGAAATGGGCAAGACCTACAAGGCGGCCGTGGCGGAGGCGCAGAAATGCGCCTCGGGCTGTCGCTATTTCGCAGAAAACGGCGCCCGCTTTCTCGCCGACGATGCGATCGAGACCGATGCGGACCAAAGCTACGTGCGCCACCTGCCGCTGGGGCCGATCCTGGCGGTGATGCCGTGGAACTTCCCGTTCTGGCAGGTCGTGCGCTTTGCGGCTCCAGCTTTGATGGCGGGCAACGTAGGGCTGCTCAAGCATGCCTCCAACGTGTCGCGCTGCGCTCTGGCTCTGCAGGAAATCTTTAGCCGGGCCGGTTTCCCCGAAGGCACCTTTCAGACCCTGCTCCTGAGCTCCAAGCGGGTCGCGCCCGTGATCGCCGATGACCGCGTCAAGGCGATCACTCTGACCGGCTCGGATGCCGCCGGTTCCAAAGTCGCCGAGCAGGCCGGCAAGCACATCAAGAAGACGGTCATGGAGCTGGGCGGCGCCGATCCTTTCATCGTCATGCCCAGCGCGGATCTGAACGCGGCTGTGAAGACCGCGATCGCCGCACGCAACATCAACAACGGCCAATCCTGCATCGCTGCCAAGCGCTTCATCGTCCATACGCAGGTGTACAGCGAGTTTGAACGGCGCATGGTCGAAGGGCTGGTGCGACTGAAGGTGGGCGACCCGATGCACGAGGACACCGACGTCGGGCCGCTCGCCACGGCGCAAATCCTGGAAACCGTCGAACACCAGGTCGACGCGTCGGTGCGAGCGGGCGCCCGGCTGCTCACCGGCGGTAAACGCCTGAACCGCCCGGGCAATTTCTACCAGGTCTCGGCCCTGGCCCAGATACCGCGGGACGCGCCTGCCTTTCGGGAGGAGGTATTCGGTCCGGTGGCCTCGTTGTTCAAGGTAGACGATCTGGACGAGGCGATCGAACTGGCCAACGCCAGCGTTTACGGTCTGGGCTCCAGCGTCTGGACCAACAACGAAGAGGAGCGCCGGCGCTGCATCGACCGGCTGGAAGCAGGGTGCACCTTCATCAATGCGATGGTGGCCTCGGACCCGCGCCTGCCCTTCGGTGGCGTGAAGCGCTCCGGCTATGGGCGCGAGCTGGCTCGCCACGGCATCCGCGAATTCGTCAATGTCAAGACGGTCTGCGTCACCGAGCGTCCTGACGGCGGCGCAAGCGATACCGAGTGACTACGTGACCGCACCCATGAACGCGGCCCAGCTTCTGGTGCGCTGCCTGGAAAACGAGGGCGTGGAGTACGTTTTCGGCATCCCGGGGGAAGAGAACATCCACATCATGGATGCGCTTTCGCAGAGCCGCATCCGTTTCGTCACCACGCGCCACGAGCAAGGCGCGGCTTTCATGGCGGACGTGTACGGCCGCCTCACAGGCCGCGCCGGCGTGTGCCTGGCCACCCTGGGACCGGGCGCCACCAACCTGATCACCGGTGTGGCCGACGCCAATATGGACCGGGCGCCGTTGGTAGCCATCGCCGGGCAGGCGGCAACGACCCGCATGCACAAGGAGAGCCATCAAGTGCTGGATCTGGCTGCCCTGTTCAGGCAGTGCACCAAGTTCAGCGCCCAAGTGTTGGAACCGGAGATCGTGCCCGAAGTGGTGCGCAAGGCGTTCAAGCTGGCTCAGACGGAAAAGCCCGGCGCGAGCTTCATCGAGGTGCCTGAGAATGTCGCGCAGATGGCCGCTGAGGACCTCGCGCCGCTCAAGGTTCAAGCACCCGCGATACCGGACGCGCCGCAAAGCAAGGTCGAACAGGTCGCGCGGCTGATTGACGAGGCCGCGGCGCCCTTGGTACTGGTGGGTAACGGCGTCATCCGGCAGCACGCCTCCGACGCCGTAGTGAAATTCATAGAGCGGCTCAACCTGCCGGCGGCCACCACCTTCATGGCGAAGGGCGTGGTGCCATTTTCGCATCCGCTATTCCTGGGCACGATCGGCCTGCAGGCGAGGGATCCCGTGGCCTGCGGTCTGGACAGCGCTGACCTGGTGCTGTGCATCGGCTACGACATGGTGGAGTACGCCCCGGCTCGTTGGAATCCGGGGCGCAACAAGCACATCGTAAACATCGACTCTGCACCGGCGGAAGTCGATGCGCACTACATGCTGGCGGCTGGCATCGTGGGCGACATTGGCGATGCTTTAAGCCGCATTTCAGATCGGGCCAAGACCAAGCCTGATGGAGCGGGTAAGCGGCTGCATTCCAGTCTGGTCCAAGCGGTCCAACAATGCGCGGATGACCCGGCCTTTCCGCTGAAACCGCAGCGCGTGATCGCCGACCTGCGCCGCGCGATGGCGGACGAGGATGTGCTGGTGTGCGACGTGGGTGCGCATAAGTTATGGGTCGCGCGCCTGTTCCAGGCCGAGCGCCCCAACACCTGCATCATCTCCAACGGCTTCGCCGCCATGGGCATCGCGCTGCCGGGTGCGGTCGCCGCGAAGCTGGCTCTGCCCGAGCGGCGAGTGGTAGCGGTGAGCGGCGACGGTGGCTTTCTAATGAATTCGCAAGAGCTCGAAACGGCCGTGCGACTGGGCGTTGCAATAACCGTGCTGGTGCTGCGCGACGGCAAGTACGGCGTGATCCAACACCATATGGACACGCGCCTTGGGCGTCACTTCGGTGTGGACTTCGGCAATCCGGATTTTGTCGCTTACGCCGAAAGCTTCGGCATGCGGGGCTATCGGGTCGAACGCGCCGACCAACTGCTGCCCGCGCTGCAATCCAGCCTCGAAAGCGGCGCGCCGTCACTGATCGACTGCCCGATCGATTACCGGGAGAACGAAAAGCTGAGCCAGGCGTTGGGAGAGGTGATCTGCCAGGGCTGATAGGCGAGGCGGTGCGGCGACGGCGACACGCAGCCCTTTCCACTCGCGAAGATCCGACCCCAGCGCAGCCGGATCACGGGTCACACTGAAACGACGGCTTCGCCGTGCCCGCTACCAGCTCTCGGTAACGCTTCAAGTTGGCATCGAAGCCCTCGCTGATACGCTCCATCCCGGCGAGAATACGGTGAATGGCGCGCCCCGCCTGATCCCGCAGCGCCGCGTTGTTGTCGAGATTGCGCTTCAGTTCGTCCGGCATCTGGCCCTTCAGGTAGAACTCCGCTTCGTCCTCCAAGTGCTTGCGGTCCGCCTTCAGTTGCTTGAGCTTCTGATTTTGCTGGTCGATCAGCGTTTTCTCATTCGCCAAGGCATGGTCACGAGCCGCCAGCAGATCGTCCTCGGTCGGATAGGTCCCCAGCAGCGATCGATCCTTGCGAGCCTGCTCCTGGTTTAGCTTCGCACACTCGTCTCGCTTCCTGTCGCTCTCTTCTTTGCGCCTCTTCTGCTCCGGTGTCATGGGCGCCGGGATCAGGCGCTTGAGCGATCCGTCTGGGTTCAGCTCTCGAATCTCGACGTCCTTGCACTCGGGGGGCAGGTCGTCGCGGTAGATCGTTGTGCCGCCCGGCGGCTTGCACGTGAACCCGCACCAAGCCGTGACCGGCAGCACGGACAGCGCGGCAGCAAGGACGCAACTCTGGAGACGGGAGAGACGAGACATCCGGGAAGATTGTCCGTCAAAACGGCTACTGCAGACCAACGGCAGCTCCGGAGCCGGATTGCCCTTATGGTGATTGGGCTCCCGCGCGGAAGGCTCGCGTCGCTCACGCGGGGTTCAGCGATTCGATCTCGTGGGCGACCACGCCGTCCAGGATCCCTCCGTGCTGCTTCCACGGCTCTTTCTGAAGCGCGTGCATTCCATCGCGATAGCCGGCCTCGCGCCGAAGCGCGATGCCATCGCGGGTGAAATCGATGTCGCTCGTAATGTCGTCATTGGGCAATCGCGGCGCGGTCAGGCGCACCACATGCATCACGGTCGAACAACCCCAGGCGGCCAGCGAGCGGCAAGGCTCCGAATCGCGAATCGAGTCCGGCAGCAGTTGCTCGAGCTCGCGGACCACGTGTCGCAGACGGTGAATCTGAGTCTGCCGCATCAGGTGGCTGTCGAACCTGCTCGCGTACTGGATCTCCTTCTGCCGGGACTGAACGTCCCACAGGGACTTCGGCTCCGGGCCCGACGGATTCCAAAGGTTGACCGAGAAGATCACCGAGTCGCGGCGCGGACTGTCGTCCAGCACTGCTTCGATCGGCGTGTTCGAGAAAATTCCCCCGTCCCAATACGGCTCGTCGTGTATCCGGATGGCGGGAAACGCAGGCGGTAGTGCGCCGGAGGCCAGAACGTGATCGGGGCCGAGTCGCTCCTTGCGGCTGTCGAAGTAATGCATCCGGCCGGTACGAGCGCTGACTGCGCCCACCGTGAGACGGGTTTTGGCCTGGGCCAGGTAGTCAAAGTCGACCAGTTGGTCCAGCGTTCCGCGCAGCCCGCGCGTCAGGTAATACGAGGCCTGTTCGATGCCGACCTCCGCCATCGGACCCCAGCCGGCGAGGGGATTTGGCTCGAAAAATCCCGAGATGCCGAGGGCCACGGTTCGAAGATTGGTCAAGCCTTCCCAGAATCGCGCCACCGGACCCTGATGCCTGATCCCGTAGATCGCCATCCGGTCCCAGAATTCGCTTAGCCGCGCCCAGCGCTGCTCGAACGGGTTGCCGGCGATGATCGCCGCGTTGATCGCGCCGATCGACGTCCCGATGATCCAGTCGGGTTCCAGACCGCTCTCGTGCAAAGCCTGGTACACGCCCAGCTGATAGGCGCCCAGCGCGCCGCCGCCCTGTTGCACCAGAACGATCTGACCGGGAATCATGTCCCGGCGCACGACTGCTGTCGAAACGGATGCGTCGGCGTTCGCCACCGGTGTGCCCTCCCCAGACGTTGTGCGTGCTTGGTCGCGCCGGCAGGCCCTGGTCTTACGCGTCTTGCCTGCCAGGACCCATTTTTTCCAGTGTACGGATTCCCGCCGTCCGGCCGCACGTTTGACACCAGGGGCGCAGGCGGCTCAGAATGGTCGCTGCTCCGGGGTGCACGCGCCGCGTGCTGAGACGGTGAATCCGAACCCGCGAACTTGATCCGGTTTGTACCGGCGGAAGAAGAGCCGTTGAAACCTCGCAGGGCTCGCAAGCGAGCCAATGCGTCGGGACGACCTTCGGAGCACCTGATGGCGACGAGGAGTCTCGACGATGAACGCACACGAGCCGAAGCTGATCGAATCCCTCGCGTTGACGCGCGAGCCTCTGCCGGCTTCCCGTAAGGACTGGATCGCGGGCTCGCGCGCCGATTTGCGCGTCCCGGTCCGCGAGGTGCGGCTCACCAACGGCGAGACCGTGGCCCTGTACGACACGTCGGGTCCATATTCCGATCCCACCGTGTCGATCGACGTCAAGCGCGGTCTGCCCGACCTGCGCGCTGCGTGGACCGCCGACCGGGGCGACACCGAAAGCTACGACGGGCGAGCGGCCCGTGCGCTCGACGATGGCGCGAAGAACGAGCAGGGCGGCGCCGAGCGCATCGCGAAGCTGCGCGCGGAGGCCGCGGCGCTGCAGCGGCGCCCGCGCCGCGCCAAGTCGGGACGCGCCGTCACGCAGATGCACTACGCGCGGCGCGGCATCGTGACGCCCGAAATGGAGTTCGTTGCGCTGCGCGAGAACGGCCGGCGCGAGTGGATCGGCGAGTATCTGTCCGACGCCGCGCGCGAGCAGCGGCTGGCCGGCGACGCGATGGGGGCGCAGCTTCCGGACGGCCCGATCACGCCCGAGTTCGTGCGCCAGGAGGTCGCGCGCGGACGGGCCATCATTCCGGCCAACATCAATCACCTCGAGCTGGAGCCGATGGCGATCGGTCGCAATTTCCTGGTCAAGATCAACGCCAACATCGGCAACTCGGCGGTGACGTCCAGCATCGACGAGGAGGTCGAAAAGCTCGTCTGGTCGATCCGCTGGGGCGCCGACACCGTGATGGATCTGTCGACCGGAAAGTACATCCACACGACGCGCGACTGGATCATCCGCAACTCGCCGGTGCCGATCGGCACGGTGCCGATCTACCAGGCCCTCGAGAAGGTGGGAGGCGTCGCCGAGGATCTGACCTGGCCGATCTTTCGCGACACGCTGATCGAGCAGGCCGAGCAAGGAGTCGACTACTTCACGATCCATGCCGGTGTGCGTCTGCCGTTCATCCCGCTGACGGTGAACCGGCGCACCGGGATCGTATCGCGCGGCGGCTCGATACTGGCCAAATGGTGCATCTCGCATCACCAGGAAAACTTCCTGTACACGCACTTCGAACAGATCTGCGAGATCATGAAGGCCTACGACGTCAGCTTTTCACTCGGCGACGGCCTGCGGCCCGGGTCGGTGGCGGACGCCAACGACGAGGCGCAGTTCGCCGAGCTGCGAACGCTGGGCGAGCTGACGCAGATCGCGTGGAAGCACGATGTGCAGACGATGATCGAGGGCCCGGGGCACGTGCCGATGCATTTGATCCGGGCCAACATGGACGAGCAGCTGAAGCACTGCGACGAGGCGCCGTTCTACACCCTGGGGCCGCTGACGACCGACATCGCGCCCGGCTACGACCATATCACCTCCGCCATCGGCGCGGCGATGATCGGCTGGTTCGGCACCGCGATGCTGTGCTACGTGACGCCCAAGGAGCACCTGGGCCTGCCGGATCGCGACGACGTGAAGCAGGGCATCATCGCGTACAAGATAGCGGCGCATGCGGCCGACGTCGCCAAGGGCCACCCCGGGGCGCGCGCGCGCGACGACGCGCTGTCGGCGGCGCGCTTCGAGTTCCGCTGGCACGACCAGTTCAACCTGTCGCTGGACCCGGAGACCGCGCGCGATTTTCACGACGAGACGCTGCCCAAGGAAAGCGGCAAGGTCGCGCACTTCTGCTCGATGTGCGGGCCCAAATTCTGCTCGATGAAGATCTCGCAGGAGCTGCGTGATCTGGCGGCGAGCCAGACACTGGCCGATCCGGAGGCGATTCGGCAAGGGATGGCGGCCAAATCGGCCGAGTTCAGGGCGGCCGGCGGCGAGATCTACGTTCCGATCAAGGCGGCCGGCTGATCCTTCGGGAATGGTTGCGAACCGTTTCCCCACGGCGTGAGGGCAAACTGAGATGGCGTCGATCGGAATTGCCGGAGCGGGCCTGTTGGGTCGCCTGCTGGCCTGGCGCCTGACCGGCGCCGGCCATCGGGTCGCGGTGTTCGACCCGGCGCAGGGGCCTGCACCGCGGTTCGACGGGCACGACGCGGCGGCCTTCACCGCGGCCGGGATGCTGAGCCCGGTGGCGGAGCTGGAAAATGCCTCTGGCGGAGTCGCGCGCGTGGGCCTGCGGTCGATTGCGCTGTGGCGCCAGATCGTCGCTGCCCTGCCGGGCCGACCGTTTTTCGCCCAGCGAGGCAGCCTGTTGCTCGCGCACCGGTCCGACCTGGGCGCCGCCGAGAGAGTCCTCGCGCGGCTGCGCAAGGCGGCCGAACCGGGCCTCGTGGCCGAAGCGCTGGAACAGGAGCGGCTGCGCGCGCTCGAACCCGCGCTGTGCGGGATCGCGCATGCCTGGTATCTGGCCGGCGAGGCCCACCTCGACGCGGTCGGCGTGATGACGGCCTTGTATGAAGGCGCCCTCGGTGCGCGCTGGCACTTTGGCGCAGCGGTGCAGGAGCTCGAGCCGCGCAGGCTGCGCCTCGCGGCAGGGAGCTGGCAGCGCTTCGACACCGTGTTCGATGTGCGCGGCGTAGGGGCGCGGCCCGACCTGCCGGTGCGAGGTGTCCGCGGGGAAACGGTGTGGTTGCACGCGCCCGGACTGAGCCTGACGCGGCCGCTGCGCCTGCTGCATCCCAGGCACCGCGTTTATATCGTGCCGCGGCCGGGCGACGTGCTGATCCTCGGCGCCAGCCAGGTCGAAAGCGAAGACCGCTCGCCGGTGTCGCTGAAGACCGCAGTCGAACTGATGACCGCGGCGCACAGCGTGCTGCCGCAGCTGTCCGAGGCGAGGATCGTCAGACTCGACCGCAATCTGCGTCCCGCGCTGCCCGATCACGAGCCCCGCACGGACATCCAGGACGGGCTGGTGCGAATCAACGGGCTGTTCCGGCACGGCTGGCTGCTGGCGCCGGCACTGGCCGACGACGCGCTCGCAACCACGAAGCTGGCTGCGGCCCCGGAGCCGCGGCACGAATCGACGCCGGTATGAATGCTCCGATCAGCATCGCGCTCGATGGCAAGGACCGCGAAATCGCCAGCGGCACGACGCTGGCGGCGCTGGTTGCGACATTGGGATTCGGGCCCGCCGCGGTCGGCACGGCGGTCAACGGTCGATTCGTCGCGCGCGGGCTGCGTGAGGGGCTTCAGTTGCAGGCCGGCGACTCGGTCCTGCTGTTCCAACCGATCGCGGGCGGCTGAACACGCCGCGGGGAGGAAATCGATGCATCGGGAACCGCTTGTGGACGGCGACGGCTGGACCGTCGGCGGCGTTGCGCTGCGCAGCCGCCTGCTGCTGGGCACGGCCGGCTATCCGTCACCCAGCGTGCTGCGCGATGCGATTCGCGCTTCGGAAACGCAGGTCGTCACCGTCGGGCTGAAACGTACGCTGGCGTCCGGCAGCGACAACGGCTTTGTCGCGATCGTGCGCGAGGCGCTCGCCGAACGGGATGCCCGGCTGCTGCCCAATACGGCGGGCTGCCGCAGCGCGCGCGAGGCGATCGAGCTGGCGATGATGGCGCGCGAGCTGTACGAGACAGCCTGGATCAAGCTCGAAGTCGTCGGCGACGAGTACACGCTGCAGCCCGATCCGGTCGAGCTGGTCGAGGCAGCGCGCGTGCTCGCGCGCGCGGGCTTTGTCGTCTGGCCGTATTGCACCGAGGACCTGGTGACCTGCCGCCGCCTGCTGGACGTCGGATGCGCGCTGCTGATGCCATGGGGCGCGCCGATCGGCTCCGGCCAGGGCCTGGCGAACCCGCTTGCCTTGCGCGCGCTGCGCGCGCGTCTGCCGCAGGCGACCCTGATCGTCGACGCCGGGATCGGCGCACCGTCACACGCGGCGCAGGCGATGGAGCTCGGTTTCGATGCCGTGTTGCTGAACTCGGCCGTGGCGCTGTCCGCCGATCCGGTGCGGATGGCGCACGCGTTCTGCCATGCCGTGCAGGCCGGCCGCGAGGGCTGGCGCGCCGGACTGATTCCGACGCAGGATTTCGCCGTCGCCAGCACGCCGGTGGCCGGGCAGCCGGTCCTGCTGGACGGCGAACCGTGAGCAGCGTCCGGGTCCGCCCGATCGTCTGGAGCATCGCCGGCAACGACAGCGGCGGCGGCGCCGGCGTCGCCGCCGACCTGCGCGCGGCGGGAGCATTCGGGGTGCACCTGTGTCCAGTGATCGCAGCGCTGACCGCACAGAACTCGCGCGCCGTCACGCGCGTCGAGCCGGTCGACCCTCGCATGCTGGAGGACCAGCTCGCTGCGCTGGAGCACGATATGCCGCCCGCCGCGATCAAAACGGGCCTGCTCGGAAGTGACGCGCTGGTGCAGGTCGTTGCCCGCTGGGTGGATCGGCTGCGTGCGCGGCGGGCCGTCGCGCTGGTGGTCGATCCGGTGCAAGCATCCAGTACCGGGACGGTCTTTGCGGACGAGGCCACGCTGAGAGCGATTCGTTCGCTGCTGCTGCCGCGGGCCGACCTGGTGACTCCGAATCGCCGTGAAGCCGCTGCCCTGGCCGGCATCGTCGACGACCCTCCCGCATTGGCGCGCGCCCTGCGCGCGGCTGGCGCGAGCGCCGCGGCCGTAACCGGCGGTGACGAAGGCGGCGAGCTGGCGGTGGACTGGATCGATAGCGAGCACGCCTGCGGCTGGCTCGCGTTGCCGCGCGTGGATACGGCGCATGTGCACGGGACCGGCTGCACATTTGCGAGCGCTGCGGCAGCCGCGCTCGCTCTCGGCTTCGTGGCGGCCGACGCGCTGGTGCTGGCGAAGATGGCCACCGCCAACGCGCTCAGGCGCGGGTATCCGGCCGGCGAGGGTGCGGGGCCGGTTGCAGCGGGCGCCGGATTTGCCGGCGATCCGGGCCTGCTGCCGACGCTCTCGTTCGACACGGAGCCGCCGCGCTGGGTGCCGGCGCGGCCGGTGGCCGATCATCGGATCGAGCTGTATGCGATCGTCGACAGCGCGGCGCGCGTGCGCCAGGTGCTTGCGGCCGGCGTACGGACGGTGCAGCTGCGGATCAAGCACGCCGAGCTGCCTGCGCTGGAAGAGGAGATCCGGGCGAGCGTGGCCGCGTGCCGCGAGTGCGGGGCGCGCCTGTTCGTCAACGATCATTGGAAGCCGGCGGCCGAGCTGGGTGCCGACGGGGTGCACCTGGGTCAGCAGGACCTGGCCGCGCTCGGCGGGGCCGGCCGACGCGCGGTCGCCGATAGCGGTCTCGCGCTCGGCGTCAGCTCCCACAGCTTATGGGAGCTGGCGCGAGCTAAGACTCTTCGCCCGGACTACATCGCCTGCGGGCCGGTCTGGCCGACCACGGCAAAGGCGATGCCGTGGCGCACGCAGGGTCTGGACAACCTTTCGTGGTGGTGCGCTGCGGCCGGCGCGCCGGTGGTCGCGATCGGCGGCATCCTGACGGCGCACCAGGTGCGGGCCGCCGCGTCGTGCGGCGCGCAGCTGGTGTGCGTGCTGCGGGGGCTCGGCGACACGCCCGTATCCACCGTGCCGTTCCTTCTGGACGCGCTGCACGCGGGCAGCACGGACACGCCGGTTGCTCCTCCCGCGTTGCCCCATCCGACGATTGCGCCACCGCCTCGATCCGGCACTACGAATCGCGCCGCGGCCTGAGCGCCCGCGCATGCGTCCGGTACGTTGAAATAGGCTCGTTGTGCGGGCCTTTTAAACGTTTCGAGTTCACGGCCGTCCGAAGAACTCAAGAATCGCGCCGTGATTGTCTGGCGGACGTCTCCTTAGCACCCGACAAACGACTTAAGCGAGACCTCAAAGTCTCAATGCCGCCCACCCGTTGAGTCGGCAGGCCCGACGGCGATCCGCCGCTCGAGGCAACCCTCAGACCGCTCATCGTCCGAAATCGGCCGTTGCGTCCGGACGGCTCAAGACGCGTGAGCGCTAAGCCGATACGGGTAACGAAGACGGAGAAATTCAATGACGCAACGGGCAAGCGGTTTCACGCTGATCGAGATGATGGTTGTGGTGGCGATCGTCGCGATCCTGGCCGCGATTGCCATTCCATCCTATACAAAGTACGTGCAGCGCGGCGACCTGGTCGAGGCAACACAGGCGCTCGCGCAGTACCGGGTTCAAATGGAACAGTACTACCAGGACAACAACACCTACGCGAACGGCGCCAACTGCGGGGTGGCTTATCCGACGCTGGTCAATTTCGCGCTGACCTGCACCCTGAACACGGGTCAGGCCTACACCGCGACGGCAACCGGCGCCAGCCAGGTCACCGGCTTCACTTACACGATCACCCAGAACAACGTGCAGGCGACGACCGCGCTGCCGTCCGGCTGGGGGTCGACTTCGACGACGCGCTGGATTGTCCGATAGCAACGGGGAACTTCGACCATGAAAACTCTCTCCCGCGGCGTCACCCTGATCGAACTGGCCGTCGTGCTCGCCGTGGTCGCGATCCTGTTCGCGCAGGCGGCCCCGTCGTTTTCCGCGTGGATCCATAACTCGCAGGTCCGCACCGCGGCCGAGTCGATCCAGAACGGGATGCAGCTCGCGCGTGCCGAGGCGATCCGGCGCAACCGCAGCGTGATGTTCTGGCTCACCTCGGCCGCGACCCCACCACAAGCCGACTGGCTGGTCGGATGCGCCAGGCCTCCCGCTGGCGCCCCGTCGGTGCCGGAGGCGGCCGGGGACTGCCCGGGGAGCGACACCACAGCTGGTCCCACTTATTGGATCCAGCGGCAGGCGGCAGCGGACCAGCAGACCGCGCTGCCGCAAGTGACGATCACGCCGGTGCTCGCGAACAACGTGACATTCAACTCGCTCGGGATGGTGACGCTGAATGTCGACGGCAGCGCTCCGATCACCCGGATCGATGTGACCGATCCGTCGATTCCGACCGCGTCGGCGCGGCCGCTGCGGGTGACCGTCAGCGGTGGCCAGATCCGGATGTGCGACCCGAACCTGAGTCCGACGGCCGATTCGCGGGGTTGCTGAAGATGCGAGCGCAACACAAACAGAGGGCTTCGCGCGGATTTTCGCTGATCGAAGTGCTGGTCGCGATGACGATCTTCAGCTTCGGCATCCTCGGGATGCTGGGTATGCAGGCGCGCGCGATCGGGAACTTCTCCGACTCCAAGTACCGCACCGACGCGGCGCTGCTGTCGGATGCGCTGATCAACGAGGTCTGGGTCAACCGCGCCAACATCGCCAACTATGCCTACACAAGTGGGGGCACCGCCCCGGCCCTGGTGCAGCCGTGGTTGAGCCAGGTGCAGGCGACGCTGCCCAACGGCGCCGCCAACGTTACGGTCGCCGGCAGCCAGGTGACGGTCACCGTGCGGTGGCAGCCCCTGGATGCGGCGGCGATCGGGCAGACGCACACCCACACCGAAATCGCGACGATCCAGAACCCGTGAGCACGCCAATGAAGCGAGACATCCAACAACGCGGCTTTTCACTGGTCGAGGTCATGGTCTCGACCGTGGTGTCGCTGTTCGCGACGCTGGCGATCATGCAGTCCTTCGCGGTCTCGGAGGGCTACCGGCGCACCGCGACCAGCGGCGGCGACGCGGCGTTCAGCGGTGCGGTCGGCGCGTACTTGCTGGACCGCGATCTGCAGATGGCCGGCTACGGCATCAACACCGGAATCTACCTGGGCTGCCAGGTGTCCGGATTCGATGAAAGTGCGACGCCGGTGCAGCCGATCGGCTTCACGCTGGCTCCCGCGCAGATTACTCCGGGTGTTGGCTCGAATCCCGACTCGATCACCGTCGTCTCCAGCAGCAGCGGGTGGCTGCCGGCGCCGATCACTCTGACCACGGCGATGGCGTCGCGGACCGACAACTACCAGGTCAACAACCCGTTCGGCGTGACGGCGGGGGATGTGGCCATTCTGGCGCAGTCCGGCAATAACGCCTGCACGCTCGTTCAGGCGACCAATACGCCGACCGCGGGCGCTGCGGGCAACCAGAACACCGTGCAGCACACCAGCGGCACCTATCAGACCACCGGCGGGGCGACGGTGGAGGCCCGCTACAACCCGACCGGAGGCATCGGTGCGGCTTACCCCGCCAACTCCGTGCTGATCGACATGGGAGCGGCGCCCACGGTCAGTACGTACTCGATCCAGAACAACACCTTGGTGGTCACTCAACAGGTGACCGGTGCGGGTCAGCCGGTCCAACCGGTGGCCGCCAACATCGTTCAACTCAAGGCGCTGTATGGCAAGGACACCGCCGGAGGCGGCACCATTACGGCCTGGAATACGGCGGCGCCGGTCTCCGCCAGTCAGTGGGCCGCGGTGCTGGCGATCCGGGTCGCGCTGGTGGCTCGCAGCGCTCAACCCGAAAAGCAGACGGATCCCACCAGCGGGACTTGCTCGACCACGACCGCCGCGCCGATCGTCACCTGGGATGACGGCACAACCACGACGCTCGACCTGTCCGGTACCGCTCCGACCGGCCCGGCCTGGCAATGCTACCGGTACAGGGTGTTTCACATGACCGCGAGCCTGCGCAACCTGATCTGGACTCCTTCATGACTCGCCGCTTCGTTTCCGCCCGCGCCTCCCAGCGCGGCTACATGCTGATGCTGGTGCTGGTCGCGCTGGTCGCGATGATGATCTCCGGCGTCGCGCTGGTGCGTTCGATGGACACGAACCAGCTGGTCGCGGGCAACATGGCGTCGCGCAACTCGACGATCCACAGCGCCGACCTGGCTGTGCAGCAGGCGGTGAACTGGATCCAGGCCAATGCGACCAACGGCGTCTTGTTCGCGGACGCGCCAGCCAGCGGGTACCAGGCCGAGGAGCAGGAGCCCACCTGGACGTTACCGGCGACCTGGTCGCAATGTACGACTACGAGCGGAGCGACCCCTTGCTTCAACGCCAACGACGGCGCCGGCAACCAGGTGTCGTGGGTGATTCATCGGATGTGCTCGATCGCAGGCGGTCCCGGCACCCCGAATCAGTTCTGCTCGTCGCTGAACGGCACCGCGTCGTCGGCCGGCAACAGCTACTCGAGCGATGCCGTGATCTTCAACGGCCTGCCGAAGAACTTCTACCGGATCTCGATTCAGGTCACGGGACCGCGCAATACGACGACCTTGACTCAGGCCTTTGTCACGCTTTGAACGGGCAGGTGCTGCAATGAAGACTTTCGCTCGCGTAAGTGTCGTCTTGACGGGTCTGTCCCTCGCGCTCAACGCGTTCGCTGCGGTCACCACCATCGCGAACGCGCCGCTGCAGATGGGCGTGGCCAGCTCCGTCAAGCCCAACGTGATGCTGCTGTTCGACGACTCGGGCAGCATGGCCTGGGACTTCATGCCCGACTGGATCGGCCCCAGCCCGTTGCCCGGATGCGGCGTCGACAAGCCACGCCACGCCGGCGGGGGCGGCGGAGGTGGAGGTTTGGCCGCCTGCTTCACCGGGACCTACCCGACGGTCGGTCTGCAAGGCGATCCGCCTTACTACTCGTACCAGTTCAATGGTGTCTATTACAATCCGAATGTGTACTACCCGCCGGGCGTGACAGCAACCGGCGCGTCGATGACCAGCTACACCTCGGGAAACTCGAGCGGCTGGACCAGAGTTCCGGTCGACGGGTATGGAACGACCTCGGGAACGATCAACCTGGTGACCGGCTTTCCGGAGGCGGTGTTCTGCGACAGTTCTTCGGTTACGCCGCCCTCGACCCGCTGCAAGCGAAACGGCGTGGACACCACGAATCCGTTCCTGTACAACCTGGGCAGCGCCTCCAACGGCTATCCGAACGCTGTGCTTGGTTCCGGATCCGGCAGCATCTCGGTGCCGCTGAACGGCTCAACAACGGTCAACGTGATTCCGGGGACCTACGTCTATGCCGCCGTTCAGAGCGGCAACCCGTTTTACTACGCGATCACCCCGGCCGAGTACTGCTCGGATGCGAGCCTCACGACCTGCACCTTGTCGACCAGCGCGACCGGCGCCTATACCGTCGCGGCGCCGATCCGGTATTGCCTGTCTGCCTCCGACCAGAACAGCCTGAGCGCGGTGTCGGGTACGACCGTGGTGTCATGGAGCAGCACGCCGCAACCCAAGTGCCAGAAGAAGTACAACCAGCGCCTCGGATATCAGTATCCGCGCTTCGGCTATTTCAACCGCAACGACATCAAAGCGACCACGCTGACCTACACGCGCAGCACCGCACGCACCGACTGTGCCTCGGCTCCGACCTGCACCTACGCCGAGGAGATGACGAATTTGGCCAACTGGTACGCGTACTACCACGTCAGGATCCAGATGGCCAAGACCGCGGTCGGCCTGGCCTTCAACTCGCTGACCAGCAGCTACCGGGTCGGGTTCCTGACGATCAACGCCTATTCCGGCGGTTCGCTCAACAGCCACATGTTTGAGCCGATCGGCGATTTCAACTCCACCCAGCGCAGCAACTTCTATAGTGCCTTTTACGCACTGGCGCCGAACGTTTCGACGCCGCTGCGCGAGGCGCTGTCACGTGTGGGTCAGTACTACGCCGGCCTGACGGCCTCGACCGCGCTCGATTACGGCATGATCAACTCGACGACGTACGCGGACCCCGTTCAGTATTCGTGCCAGCAGAACTTCGTGATCCTGACGACCGACGGCTACTGGAACGGCAATCCAGGCAAGGACCTGAGTGGCAATTCGATGGAGTACACCTCGACGAGCGGCAACCAGGACAACGATTCGACCAACGTCTTCGAGCAGCGAGGCTCCAGCGTCTATGGTAACGGCGGGTACTACGACGGCAACCTGGCGGACTCGACCTTCGCTTCAAGCCCCTACACGTCCAAGGGTACGCTGGCCGATGTGGCCATGTATTACTACAAGACTGACCTGCGGCCGGCCGGTAGCAGGAACTACAACACGGGCGTGGATGTCAGCACCGATAACGTGCCGACGGCCCAGAACGTGGACATGAACCCGGCGCAGCACATGGTGACGTACACGGTCGGCCTCGGCGTCGACGGTTACCTGACCTACGACAGCAGCGTCAGCAATCCGAGCTATCTGAGCCAGGACTACCTGAACATCCTCAGCGGCACCGTGGGTGCCTGCGTCTGGACTCCCGGCAACGTCTGCAACTGGCCGCAGGTTCCGGTCTGCGGGCTGAACCTGTTCGGCGGGGGCAGCGGGGGCGGCGCCTGCACCGGCGGGCAGGCCGTGGGTGGCTATAACGACGACCCGGCCAAGGACGACGACCTGTGGCATGCCGCGATCAACGGCCGCGGCTCGTACCTGAGCGCCAAGAATCCGCAGAGCCTGGTGCGGGGGCTGTCGCGTGACCTGGCGGTGATCCAGGCGCAGGTCGGTGCTGCCGCCGCTGCGGCAACCAGCTCGCCGAACATCACGACGACCAACAACGCCATCTACAGCACGACCTTCCGGACCGCCTACTGGGACGGCCAGATGGTTGCCCGGTCCGTCGATCCGTCTTCCGGCGTGGTGGGTTCGGCGATCACCTGGTCGGCTGCGACACAGTTGATTGCGAAGGTGAACACCAGCAGCGACACCCGGACCATCTACACGCTGGCGAACCCGACATCGAGCCCGGCCCTCGTGCCCTTCAGTTACACCAGTCTCGACGCGACCGCGCAAAGTTATTTCGACAACAGGTGCCCGCTGCTGTCGGCGCAGATGCTGTCGCAGTGCTCGTCGCTCTTTCTGCTCGACCAGTTGATCGTGAACAGCGGCGCGAACCTGATCAACTACCTCAGGGGGCAGAGCGCTTACGCGGACGGAACCCATTTCCGTTCGCGCACCGACACGAACTCGAACGTGACCAACGTGCTGGGCGATCTGACGGACTCGCGGCCGGCCATCGTGAACGTTCCGATGCGGCACTACGCGGATGCACCGATCGCGCCGGGCAATCAGAGCTATGCAGCCTTCGCGGCGGCCAACGCGAGCCGGCAGAGCGTCGTCTATGTCGGTGCCAACGACGGCATGCTGCATGCAATCGACGCGGCCACCGGCAACGAACTGTGGGCCTACATACCGCGGATGCTGCTGTCGAAGATGTACCTGCTGTCCGACGTCGCGTACGCGACGCAGCACGCCTATTTCGTCGACGGCTCGCCCGAGGTGGTCGACGTGCTTTCGCCGAGCGACGGTCTGTGGCACACGCTGTTGATCGTGGGAATGAATGACGGCGCGCGAGGCTACGCCGCGTTCGACGTGACGAACCCGTCGTCGCCGACGTTCCTGTGGGAGTTCTGTAACGACTCGACCGTCTGCCTGCACAGCGACGCGAATCTGGGCTTGACGTTCGGCAACCCGGTGGTCACCAAGCGCTCGTCCGACAACAAATGGGTGGTGCTGTTCACATCGGGGTACAACAACGTGAGCCCCGGTGACGGGGTCGGCCACCTGTACGAGGTCGACCCGTTCAGCGGCGCCATTCTCCGGCAGGCCTCGACCGGTGTGGGCTCGACCAGCACTCCGTCCGGGCTGGCCAAGATCACGGCGATGGCCAACAATCCGGATTCGGACAACACGTCGCAGTACGTCTATGGAGGCGATCTGCAGGGCAACCTGTGGCGCTTCAACCTCGGCGGCGCGTCGATCGCGGTATCGACGATGGCGACCCTGGCCGATGCGGCCGGCAAGGTCCAGTCGATCACCACCCGCCCGGAAATCGGTAAGGTCTATAGCACGCCGGTCGTGTTCGTCGGCACCGGGCGTCTGCTGGGAATCACCGACCTGCAGGATCCGGCGACCTTGGCGCCGCCCGGAAACTGGTCGTATCAGTCGTCGCTGTACGCACTGGCGGACATGGGCACCAGCCTGGGCAACCCGCGCTCGAATGCGACGATCGTCAGGCAGACGTTCAGCTCGTTCAGCGCCACCCAGCTGATCTCGAGCAGCAATCCGGTCAACATACCGACCAACGTCGGATGGTATGTCGACTTCCAGTCGACCGGGGAGCGGATCAACATCGATCCGCAGCTGGCGATGGGAACGCTGTTCGTCGCAACCAACGTGCCCAACAGCACCGCGTGTGCGGCGGGTGGCGACAGCTGGTTCTACCAGTTCAATTACGCCTCGGGCGCGCCGGTGTCGGGCGCGACCAGCAACGTCGTCGGCACCAAGAACGTGGGCGCGGAGATCGCCGGCTTCACGCTGATCAGCCTGGGTGGCAGCAGTGGCGGCTCGGGGGGCACCGGCTCGGGAGGAACGATCAAGGCGATCGTTACGTTGTCGAACGGGCAGACTCCGACGAATTCGGCCAACATCGCTCAGACCAACTCGACCGTGCGCCGGGTCGGCTGGCGCGAAGTGCCTCAGTAATCCGGGCGGATTCGATCGACGCGGGCGCTGCCCCCGGGGCGGCGCCCTCGCCTCGATCGTCCAATCCAACCGGGTAGACTCGTGCGATGAACCGCTGGCTCGTCGGCGCGGGCGTCGCCCTGCTTCTGGCAGGCCTGGCGTGGCCGTGGCTGTCCCGGCTCCCGCTGGGGCGGCTGCCCGGCGACTTTCACATTCATCGGGACGGCTTCGATTTTTATCTGCCGTTGAGCACCAGCGTGCTGGTGTCGCTGGTGTTTACGCTGTTGCTGTGGTTATTTCGGCGCTGAGCCTTCAGCCGGTCGGCGTGACGTGCACCGGGTGAACGAGCGCCTATGAGCCCCGCAGCCTTGTTGTCCCAGTCGTTCCGGATGACCCTGCGCGACTGGCGCTCGGGCGAGGTGCGGCTGCTGGTCGTGGCCCTCGCGGTGGCCGTTGCGGCACTGTCCAGCGTCGCTTTTTTCGTGGATCGCGCGCAGCGGGCCCTGGAGCGCGATGCCGCCATGTTCATCGGCGGCGACCTTGCGCTCGACTCGGATCGGCCGATCGATCCGTCGATCGGGACCCAGGCCGGCGAACTCGGCCTGCAGGTTGCGCAGACCGTCACGTTTCCCAGCATGGCGGTCAGCGGGCTGCATCCGGAGCGCAATGTGCTGGCGGCACTCAAAGCCGTCTCCAGTGCTTATCCGCTGCGCGGCACCATCAAGCTGCGCGGTGCCCAGGGCGAGATTGCGGCGGCGGGCGGGCCCGAGGCCGGCACGGCCTGGGTCGACCCGCAGCTGCTCGATTCCCTGGACCTGGCGGCGGGCCAGTCGATCCGGCTGGGGGAGTCGACGTTTCGTGTGAGCGCCGTGATCGCGTCCGAGCCGGACCGCGGCGCGCAATTCATGTCGTTTGCGCCTCGGGTGATGATCCGCCTCGACGAGCTGGCGGCCACGGAGCTGGTGCAGCCGGCCAGCCGCGTGATGTACCACCTGCTGGTGGCCGGCGGTCCGCAATCCGTCGAGCGCTTCTCCAGCTCGTTGCGGCCGTGGTTGCAGCGCGGGCAACGGCTGCAGTCGCTGCAGGACGGGCGGCCGGATCTGCACGCGGCGCTGGAGCGCGCGCGCCAGTTCCTGACGCTGGTGGCGCTGCTCGCTGCGATGCTGGCTGCGGTGGCGGTCGCCACGGCGGCACGCCGCTTTTCGCAGCGCCGGATCGACAGCTGCGCGGTGCTGCGTTGCCTGGGCCTGCGGCCGCGCGACCTGGTGGGCCTGTTCGCTCTGCAGTTCGCCTGGGTCGGCTGCATCGGATGCGTCGCCGGGGTGCTGGCCGGTTCCGCGCTGCACGTGGTGATCGTGCGCGCGCTGACCGGCTTGCTGCCGACGCAGTTGCCCGCCGCCTCGATCGTGCCGGCGCTGCAGGCGTTTGCGTGCGGATGGGCCTTGCTGGCTGGGTTCGCACTGGCTCCGGTGATGCGTCTTCGCGGGGTGCCGCCGCTCAGGGTGCTGCGGCGTGATCTGGCGGCATGGCCTGACGAGCCGGCGGCCCTCGTTTACGCAATCGCGGCCGCGACATTCGCCGGCCTGCTGCTGTGGCTGTCGCGCGACCTTCGGCTGGCGGCCGTGACCGCCGGCGGTTTCGCCGGCGCCGGCCTCGCCTTTGCGGCAGGGGCCTGGGCCTGGCTGGGCGGGCTGCGCGCCCTGCGGCGCGCGGCCGCCGGGCGTGTGCCGGCCGGCGCGAGTCTTGCAGTGGCCGCGCTGGTGCGCCGCCCTTCGGCCACGATCGTGCAGGTGGTCGCCCTGTCGTTCGGGCTGACCGCGCTGCTGGTGATGGCGATGGTTCGAACCGATCTGCTGCGGCAGTGGCGCGCGCAGATTCCGGCCGATGCGCCGAACCGCTTCATCATCAACATCCAGCCCGACCAGGTCCAGGCAGTGGCGGCGCGACTGAAGGAGCAGGGCGTCGCCGATGCTCAATTGTTCCCGATGGTCCGCGGGCGGCTGGTGGCCATCAACAGCAATCCGGTCGACCCCGGCCGGTATCGTGCAGAACGCGCACGCGGGCTGATCGAGCGCGAATTCAACCTGTCCTATGCGGTCGAGGCGCCGGCCTATAACCGGATCTTGCAGGGACGCTGGTTCGGGCGCGACGCGCCCGAACTTTCGATCGAGCGGGGCATCGCCGAGACGCTGGGGGTTCACGTGGGCGACCAGCTCAGCTTCGATGTGGCGGGGGAAATCGTCAGGGCCACCGCCACCAGCGTGCGCGAGCTGAGCTGGGATTCGATGAAGGTCAACTTTTTCATCATCATGGCGCCCGCGCTGCTGCAGAACCGGCCGCAAACCTTCATCACGTCGATCCGCGTGGCGCCGGAGCGAGCCGATCCGACCTCACGGCTGGTTCGCGAATTCCGCAACCTGACCGTGATCGACACCGGCATCGTGCTGGCGCAGATCCGCTCCGTGCTCGACCAGGTCAGCCGTGCCGTGCAGTTCGTATTCCTGTTCGCGCTGGCGGCCGGGGTACTGGTGCTGTACGCGGCGCTGTCGGCCACGCAGGACGAACGTGGACACGAGGCGGCGCTGGCGCGCGCACTCGGGGCGGCCCGGCGCCAGCTCTGGCAGGCACAGCTGTTCGAGCTGTCGGCTCTGGGCGCGATGGCGGGTCTTCTAGCGGGCCTGGGCGCGAGTGCGATCGGCTGGCTGCTCGCGCATCAGGTGCTGCACTTCGAGTACCGGCTCGCTCCCTGGCCCTTCGTCGGCGGCATCGTGCTCGGCGCGGTCAGTGCGGTCGCCGGAGGGTCGCTGGCGTTGCGGCGCGTGATTGCGACTCCGCCCTGGGTGGTCCTGCGCGAGGTTTGAGCGCGGATCCTGACAGGCCGCCGATCGATGTAATGTTCGGCTGCCGCGCCAGACGCGGGGACATCGAGTGCTTGCAATGAATGCAACAGAGTGGCAGTTCGGCTGGGTGGTTGCAGCCGCCGTGCTGGGATCGATCGCCGGAGCGTGGATCGCGCAGCGCGCCGGATGGCGCCGGCAGCAAGCGCTCTCGGCGGCCGCCCTCGACGCCCGGATCGAACGGCTCGAGCGCGAACTGCGCCAGACGATCGATGCAAGCGCCGACCGCGCATCGATGCAGATCGGCGCGCGCGTGGCCCAGTTGCAGGATGCACTGACCGCTCATGTGACCCAGATCACGGGGGTGCAGGCCGAGCAGCTGGGCGGCTACGGGCGCGTGATGCAACAGCAACTGGCCGACCTCACCGCTGCGATCCAGCGGCACCTCGCCGAGGTGCGAACGACGCTGGAGACGCGGCTGCAGGCGCTGCAGCAGGGCAATGAGACGCGTCTGGAGCAGATGCGTGCCACCGTCGAGGAGAAGCTTCAGACCACGCTGGACGGGCGTCTCGGCGAGTCGTTCCGCCTGGTTTCCGAGCGGCTGGAGCAGGTGCACCGGGGATTGGGCGAGATGCAGGCGCTGGCCGCCGGGGTCGGCGACCTGAAGCGGGTGCTGGGCAACGTGAAGTCGCGCGGGGTGTTCGGCGAGGTCCAGCTGGCCGCGCTGCTGGAGCAGGTGCTGCTCGCCGATCAGTACGCGGCCAATGTCGCCACCCGGCCCGGATCGAGCGACCGCGTCGATTTCGCGATCCGGCTGCCGGGCCGCAACGGCGACACCGCGGTGTGGCTGCCGATCGACGCCAAGTTTCCGATCGAGGACTACGAGCGGCTGGTCGCCGCCCAGGAGCGGGCCGATGCGGCCGGCGCCGAGGAGGCTGGCCGCGCGCTGGAAAACCGCGTGCGCGGCGAGTCGCGCACGCTGCGCGAAAAGTACGTCGAGCCGCCTCACACGACCGATTTTGCGGTGCTATTCCTGCCCACCGAAGGGCTGTTCGCCGAGGTGTTGCGGCGCCCGGGCCTGGCCGAGGCGCTGAACCGGGAGCTGCGCGTGGTGGTCGCGGGCCCCACCACGCTGGCTGCGATGCTGAACTCGCTGCAGATGGGATTTCGAACGCTCGCGATCGAGCAGCGGTCGTCCGAGGTCTGGCAGGTGCTGGGCGCGGTGAAGACCGAGTTTGCCCGCTTCGGCGAATGGCTGGGGCGGGTTCGGGAGCAGGTCGGAACCGTCTCCAGAACCCTGGAGCAGGCCGACACGCGCACCAAGCAGATGCAACGCAAGCTGCGCGAGGTCGAGGCGCTGCCCGCGGAACAGGCGGTTGCGCTGCTGCCGGCGGCGCCGCGCGACGAAGAGGAGGAGTGACAGCTGAAGAGGAGGAGTGACGGCCGGTCAGACGCGCGCCAGGCGATCCAGTCCGGCGTCCAGCGTCTGATCCTGCTTGGCGAAGCAGAACCGGACGATGGTGCGGTTCACGGGCTCGGAATAAAAGGGTGCCAGCGGAATCGCGGCCACGCCGGCCTCGACCACGAGCCGGCGCGCGAATTGCTCCTCCGGTTCGTTCGAGATCGCCGAGTAATCGGTCAGCACGAAGTAGGTGCCCCGCGACGGCAATGGCGCAAAGCGCGTGCGAGCCAGGCCCTGTACGAACCGATCGCGTTTGTGCTGATAAAACGCCGGCAGGTCCAGGTAATGGCGGGGCTGCTGCATAAACCGCGCCAGGGCCCATTGCATCGGCGTGTTGACGGTGAACACGTTGAACTGGTGAACCTTGCGGAACTCGGCCATCAGCGGCGCCGGGGCACAGCAGTAGCCGACCTTCCAGCCGGTCACATGGAACGTCTTGCCGAAGCTCGACACCACGAACGTGCGGGACGCCAGCAATTCGGAACAAGACAGGCTCCGGTGCGGCTGGCCGTCGAACACGATGTGCTCGTACACCTCGTCGGACAGGATCAGCAGCGGGTGCTGGCCGACGATGGTCTCCAGCGCGCCGATGTCTTCAGCCCCGATCACGGCGCCGGTCGGGTTGTGCGGAGAATTCAGGATCAGCATCCGAGTGTGCGGCGTCAAGGCTGCGCGCACTCGGTCCCAGTCGATCCGGTAGCCGCGCTCCCAGTCCAGCGGCACCGGCACCGTGCGCCCGCGGGCCAGTTCAATGGCCGGCCCATAGCTGTCGTAGGCGGGCTCCAGCACGATCACCTCGTCGCCCGCGCGGACCACAGCCAGAACGGCGGTCAGGATCGCCTGGGTGGCCCCGGCCGTCACCGTGATTTCCGAATCGCTGCGATAGCGGCGGCCGTACAAAAGCGCGACCTTTTCCGAGATCGCTTCCCTGAGCAACGGCAGGCCGGCCATCGGGGCGTACTGGTTGTGCCCCTGCTGCATGGCCTCGCTGACCAGGGCCTTCAGCTGCGGATCGCAGTCGAAGTCGGGAAAGCCCTGACCCAAGTTTACCGATCGGTGCTCCTGGGCGAGCTGAGACATCACGGTGAAGATCGTGGTGCCGACGGCCGGCAGCTTGGACGGACCGAGCAGCTGTGCCAAGTCGACTTCGGGCTGATTCAATCCGTCTGGCATAGGCAACGGGCAAAAAGGGGCGGTCATCTCAAGAGGCGATGATAAGTGCCGGTCCGCCGGCGGGGCAGCGCCGCCTGCTCTGGTGCCAGAGTTGTCCTGGGCATAACATGGACGGTACGAATTTTAGCAACGGGCGTGCCTTTTTTTGGATTCGCGGAGTGCGCATCACGCTCAAGATGCCCGCAGAATCTGCCGGATTCACAAAAGCAGAACACTGCCGCCGATGAGCGTCGCCTCGGGTCAGAAGGTCGGTTTGCGCCGCGCGCAGCCGCAGGACATGGCGCGCGCGCATCGCTGGCTGGCCCACTCCGACTTGACGTCGAATTCGATGGGCCCGCCCTGGTTTGCGGAGCGGCCGGTACCAACGCTCGATCAGTTCCTGCTACGGTTTCCGCGGCACTATTTCGACGGCACGCGACCCTTCGACGGCCGGGCGCTGGTGCTCAGTTCGGCGGCGGCCGATCTGGGGATACTGGCGTGGCGCCGGGTCGATCTGATGCGTGACCTGGTCGAACTCGACATCTGGCTGGCCGCACGTGAGTATTGTCGGCAGGGCATTGCGGCGGAGGCGCTCGACCTGGTCTGCACCTGGTTGCAGTCCAGTTACGGAGTCAATCGATTCCTGTTGCGGCCCTCGCGCCGCAATGTGCGGGCGCTTCGCTGCGCGCGACGCGCCGGATTTCGCGAGACCGATTTCGAGCCGGCCGATATTCTGGGCCGGCTCGGGCTGGACGCCTCGCCGTATCGGGACCCGGCGCTGCTGTTCAGGATACTTCCGGTGACTGCTCAGCTGCCGGTAGCGCGCGAAACCGAGCTGTGGGTGTTCATCGACAGCGAATTCAGCTCGCTGGAGGCGCCCGCGCTGCTCAGTTTCGGCGCGGTGACCGCCGACCAACACACGTTTTACGCCGAACTCGAACAGGATCACCCGGTCGCGTACTCGGCCTTCGTCGAGCAAAGCGTGTTGCCCGTGATGGAAAACGCGGCGGCGCCGCGCGCGCAGGCAGCACAACGGTTCGCATCCTGGTTGCAGCAGGTCGCCGATGGACGGGCGGTGCGCCTGATCAGCGACTCGGGCTTCGACCGCTGGGCCTTGAGCGAGCTGCTGGGGGTGGAGGATCCGCCCTGCGGGGTGGTGTGGCAGCGCGCACCGGTGGCGTACTCGGAACTTGACCGGCTATCCGAAGAGCACAGGCTACGGCGGCACCACGCACTGGACGATGCGCTCGCCCTGCGCTGCGCCGTGCTGGGCGAAGCTGCGTCCAAACTGCCGCGGCGTGAGGATCGCGAGCCCGAAGTGCCGCGACTCGCGGCTCAGCGACAGTAGGGCTTTGTCCTTGGTCAGCAGCACCGCAGCGCACGCTGCGAAGGCCAGATCGAGGAACTTCTGATCGTCCGGATCGCGGCAACGGCACGGCGCCTGCGCGTCCAGCGGGAGAAGGAGCGTACGTGCCTGCCAGTTGCGCAGGCATTCGATCAATCGCGCCGATTCGGCGGGACTCGAACAAAATCTCGGGCGCTGTACGACGGCTGCCAGCTCCGCGTCGGTCTGCTCGCAGCGCGCTGCAACCCAGTGCCGCGACTCGAGCGCAGCGGCCAGCGATTGCGATTCGATGTCGCGGAAGAAGAACAGGTCGAGCCAGACGTTGGTATCGACGACGGCCAGTCGGCGTTGTGCAAGCGCGCGCGCCTGTCGCCCGGACTGTGCTGCTTCGAGCGTCACGGCAACAGCGCGAACTGCAGGTGCTGATTGCGAAAGCTCGATTCCTCGCCCGGCTCGCCTGCCACCGGGTCCTGATCGCCGGCTCCGCGCGCCTGCAGGCGTCGCGTCGGCACGCCTTGTTTGATCAGGAAGTCGACCACCGCCTGCGCGCGGCGCCTGGACAGATCCAGGTCGGCCAGCGGCGAGTCCATGCGCTCGGAGTAAGCGGTGATCTCGTACCGCTCGGACGTGGGGCGCGCCTCGATCACCGCCGCGACCCGGGTCAGCACCGGCTCGGCCGAGTCGGGCAGTGTCGAGCCGGTGGCGCTGAAGTCGATCACCAGAAGATTCAGGGCGCCCAGTACCTGTACGGATCCCGATTCGGCGGTCAAGGCTTGCAACGCGGACATCGCGTGCCAGTTTCCGACCCGCACCCCCGTCTGCGGGTCGAACGCACCGGCCGGCTGGACCGGCGGGTGCACCGGCACGCAGGCCCGGATGATCAGGGCGCCGATCACGCCCAGCGCCACCAGCGGCCAGGCATCGGTGATGAAGCGGACGACGCCGCGATCTGCGCCCTGATCCGGACTGTCGGGCATGGCGCGGACAGCTATCCGAGCGACGGATCGGCCAGCAGCTGGCGCAGCACGAACGGGAGAATTCCTCCGTGCCGGAAGTAGTCGACCTCGATCGGCGTGTCGATCCTCAGCGTCAACTCGATCTGCCGCGTGGAGCCGTCCGGCCGGCGTATCAGCAGCATGACCTGCTGCTGCGGCCGCAGTGCCTCGTCGATCCCCTGCAGATCGAACCGCTCATCGCCCCGGATGCCCAGCGTCTGTGCGCTCTGGTCGGGCCCGAACTGCAGCGGCAGCACGCCCATCCCGACCAGATTGCTGCGGTGGATCCGTTCGAAGCTGCGCGCAATGACCGCGCGCACCCCGAGCAACTGCGTGCCTTTGGCGGCCCAGTCGCGCGAAGAGCCTGTTCCGTATTCCTCGCCTCCGAACACCACGGTGGGCACGCCCTGCTCCCGGTAGCGCATCGCGGCGTCGTAAATCGACATCCGCTCGCCCGACGGCTGGTGCACCGTGATGCCGCCTTCCACGCGTGAGCCGTCGGCTTGCGCCTCGATCATCAGGTTCTTGATCCGGACGTTGGCGAAGGTGCCCCGCATCATCACTTCGTGGTTGCCGCGCCGGGCGCCGTAGCTGTTGAAATCGGCCTTGGCTACCCCATGCTCGATCAGCCAGCGGCCGGCCGGCGAGGTCTCCTTGATCGAGCCGGCGGGCGAGATGTGGTCGGTCGTGATCGAATCGCCGAATATCGCCAGCGCGCGCGCGCCGCGCACCGGCGCGACCGCTGCCGGCTGCATCGAGAAGTCGGAGAAGAACGGGGGCTCTGCGATGTAGGTGGAGGGCGGCCAGGCGTACGTCTTGCCGGTGCGGCCGGTAATCTTCTGCCACAGCTCGCCCGGGTTCGATGCGACCTGCGCGTAGTTCGTTCGGAACGCCTGACCCTCCATCGCGTACTTCAGCAAGGCATCGACCTCCTCGCCGGACGGCCAGATGTCGCCGATCCAGATCTCCCGACCGCCGGCTCCGCGACCGATCGGCTCTGACATCAGATCCGTCAGCACGGTGCCCGCCAGCGCGTAGGCCACGACCAGCGGCGGAGATGCCAGGAAATTGGCCTTCAGGTTCGGATGAATGCGCGCCTCGAAGTTGCGATTGCCCGACAGCACGGCGGCACACACCAGATCGTTGTTCACGACCACGTCGTTCAGCTCCGGCGCCAGGTCTCCCGCATTTCCGATGCAGGTGGTGCATCCGTAAGCGGCGACGCTGAAGCCGAGCTTTTCCAGATAAGGTAGAAGACCGGCGCGCTGCAGGTACTCGGTGACGATGCGCGAACCGGGCGCGAGCGACGTCTTCACGTAGCTGCGCACCGTCAGGCCCGCTTCGACCGCCTTCTTGGCCAGCAGGCCCGCGGCCAGCATCACGCTCGGATTGCTGGTGTTGGTGCACGAGGTGATCGCGGCGATCAGCACGTCGCCATTGCGGATCGAAAGGCCGCTTGCGGTCGTGAACGATCGCTGCAGCTTGTCCTTGGGTTGATTGAATCCGTTTTCGGCCACGGGCTTGCTGAACAGGTCCGAAAAGGTCTTCTTCACACGGCCGATCTCGATGCGGTCCTGCGGCCGCTTCGGCCCGGCCAGGGACGGCGCCACCGAGGCCAGGTCCAGCGTCACCACCTTGGTGTAATCGATTTCACCGGCCCTTGGCACTCCGAACAGGCCCTGGGCCCGGTAATACGCCTCGAACGCGGCGATCTCGGAGCGTGTGCGCCCGGTAGCCTCGAAATACGCAATCGTTTTTTGATCGACCGGGAAGAACCCCATCGTGGCACCGTACTCAGGCGCCATGTTGGCGATCGTTGCGCGGTCAGGCACCGCAAGGCTGGCCGTGCCGTCGCCGAAGAACTCGACGAACTTGCCGACCACCTTTTCCTTGCGCAAAAGCTCGGTGATGGTCAGCACCAGATCGGTGGCAGTGACGCCGCCGCGCAGTCTGCCCTTCAAGTCGACGCCGACCACGTCGGGCGTGAGCAGGTACACGGGCTGGCCCAGCATCGCGGCCTCGGCCTCGATGCCGCCGACACCCCAGCCGACCACGCCGATGCCGTTGATCATCGTCGTGTGACTGTCGGTGCCGACCAGCGTGTCCGGAAAGTAGACGCCGTCGCGCTGATGCACGCCGCGCGCAAGGAACTCCAGGTTGACCTGGTGCACGATGCCGAAGCCGGGCGGTACCACGCGGAACGTGTCGAACGCCTGCATGCCCCACTTCATGAACTCGTAGCGTTCCCGGTTGCGCTCGAATTCGAGCCGCATGTTCAGTTCGAGAGCGCTGCGCGTCCCGTAGTGGTCGACCATCACCGAATGGTCGACCACCAGGTCGACCGGAACCAGCGGCTCGATCAGCCCGGGTTGGTGCCCCATCCGCGCCGCAACGCCACGCATCGCGGCCAGGTCGACCAGCAGCGGCACCCCGGTGAAATCCTGCAGCACCACGCGCGAGACCACGAATGGAATCTCTTCGGTGCGCGCGGCCCGGGGTCCCCAGGCGGCCACCTGCCGCGCGTGATCCTCGGTGACTTTGTTGCCGTCGCAGTTCCTGAGCACCGACTCCAGCACCACGCGGATCGAATGGGGCAGGCGGGATATCTGTCCGAGCCCGGCCGCTTCCAGCGCGGCGAGACGGTAGAACTTTCCGCGGGCGCCGCCGCCGGACGTGAATTCCTGCAGGCTGCCGAACGGGTTTGGCCCAGTCATTCTTGCCTCCTCATTCTTGCCTCCTCGACTGATCGCCCCTTTCCCGCTGGGGAGAGGGCAAGGGGCCTATTGCTGCAGCAGATGCGCGACCGCCTGGCGCTCCTCATCCAACTCGGCCAGCGTCCGGTCCAGGCAGCTGCGCGCGAACTCGTCGATCGGCAGACCCGGCACGATCCGGTAATCGCCTTGATCGCAGGTGACCGGGAAGCCGAACATCGTGTCGACCGCAACGCCGTAACTTCCGTCCGACGGTACGCCCATCGAGACCCAGCGTCCGGCCGTTCCCATCACCCAATCGCGCACGTGCCCGATCGCGGCATTGGCGGCCGATGCAGCGGAGGACGATCCGCGCGCTTCGATCACGGCGGCGCCGCGCTTGCCCACGGCCGGCAGAAACACGTCGCGGTACCATTTTTCGTCGTTGATCGACTGCCGCACGGACTTGCCTTCGACGGTGGCGAAGCGATAGTCGGCGTACATCGTTGGCGAATGATTGCCCCACACGCACAGCGACTCGATCCGTTGCACCGGCACGCCGAGCCGCGCGGCGATCATGGACAGCGTGCGGTTGTGATCCAGCCGCATCATCGACGTGAAATTGCGCTTCGGCAGCGTCGGAGCCGACTTCATCGCGATGAACGCGTTCGTGTTGGCCGGATTTCCGACCACCAGAGTTTTCACCGTCCGGCGCGCCATCGCGTCCAGCGCCTTGCCCTGAGCCGTGAAGATCTGCGCGTTGGCCGCCAGCAGATCGCGGCGCTCCATCCCGGGGCCGCGCGGACGCGCGCCCACCAGCAACGCGTAGTCGGCGTCGCGGAATGCGCCGTTCGGATCGTTGAAGGCCTGCATCGAAGCGAGCAGCGGGAACGCGCAGTCCTCCAATTCCATCATGACGCCTTTAAGCGCCTTTTGCACCTTCTCGTCCGGGATCTCGAGCAACTGCAGACTGACCGGCTGGTCGACGCCCAGCATCTCGCCGGCCGCGATCCGGAACAGCAGCGCATAACCGATCTGTCCGGCTGCACCGGTGACAGCCACTCGCACAGGCGTCTTGTTCATGCCAAACCTCCTGCCGATCGAAATGCGCCCGATCGTCCAATCCCGAATGCATCCTCAGGCTGTGCGATGCGCCGAGCGCAGTGTAATGCCGTCGGCTCGGCCTCACGCCGGCCCCTGCTCGGGCTCCATCGCCGCGCGCTGCGCGTCGGACCGCGTCGGACTGTGTCGGACTGTGTCGGACCACGTCGGACCACGTCGGACTACTAGTATAGCCAGACTCTTATATAAGACATAAGATCAAGCCTTGCGCCGGCGTCCAACCGCCCGGCGTTTGGGACCATGGAAACCACGTCGCCGCCATCGTTTCGTCCGGGATCCGGTTCCCGGCGCGCCGCGCGTCGCTCGGCCGTTTTTGCGCCGCTGTACCGGCAAATCAAGGACCTGCTGGTGGAGAGTCTGCGTCGGGGCGAATGGATGCCGGGCGCTGCGATTCCCAGCGAGACGGAGCTGGCGAACCGCTTCCAGGTCAGCCAGGGAACGGTGCGCAAGGCGATCGACGAGCTTGCATCCGAGAACCTGCTGGTCCGACGCCAGGGCAAGGGCACTTTCGTCGCCACACACCACGAGCCGAAGGCGCAGTACCGCTTTCTGCGGCTGGCGCCGGATCGAGGCGAGCCGCTGCCGGCCCACAGCCGCTTTCTGCAGTGCGGCCGCGAACGGGCGAGCGCGGACATCGCGACACGCCTCGGACTGCGTGTGGGCGCGGCTTTGATCCACGTGCGCCGCGTATTGGTGTTCGGCGAGCTGCCGCGGGTGCTGGACGACATCTGGCTGCCGGCCGCTCCGTTTCGCAATCTGTCCGCCGATCGCCTGGCGCAGTACAACGGGCCGCTTTACGGCCTGTTCGAAAGCGAATTCGGCGTCCGCATGATCCGCGCCGAGGAGCGGCTGCGCGCGGTTGCCGCGACGGCGGACGACGCCGCCGCGCTGCAGGTCGAGCCCGGCTCGCCGCTGCTCAGGGTCGACCGCGTGTCCTACACGTACGGCGACCGGGCAATCGAATTTCGCCGCGGGCACTGCGTCACGGATGATTTTCATTACCGCAACGCACTGATCTGACACGGGGTGGCGCGCGCCGCAAGGGCGCCGTTTTGCCGATCCCGGAATTCGGTCACAATATATTGCATTGCAACTAGAAAGGCGGAACCCGCTAAGGGGCTCCTGCACCATGTCGGCGCGCCAAGTGATTCGAAACCTCTCGATCGCGGATCTGGTCCGGTACCGGCTGCCGGTTCCCGGCGTGCTATCGATCCTGCATCGGGTGAGCGGGGCGTTGATGTTCCTGCTGGTGCCGTTCACGCTGTGGCTGTTCGATCTGAGTCTTCGCTCGCAGCTGAGCTACCTTCAGTTGCGCCAGGTGGCCGGCGGGTGGTTCGCCAAATTGGTGCTGTCGGCGCTCGCATGGGCGCTGCTGCATCATCTGGCCGCTGGTTTGCGTCACCTGGCGCTCGACCTGGATTGGGGGGTCGACCGCACCGCGGCGCGCCGCAGCGCGTGGATCGTGTTCGCGGTCAGCATTGCGCTCGCGCTGTGGGCGGCCCTAGAGATTTTCGGAGCGCTGTGATGCCGATCGGTGCCCGCAGGCTGGTTGTCGGAGCCCACTACGGGCTGCGGGACTGGCTGATGCAGCGCGCCACCGCGGTCGTTCTGACGCTTTACTTGATCCTGCTGGCAGTGCAGATCGTGCTGGCGGGGCCGATCGACTACGACCGCTGGCGTGAGATCTTCGCGCCGCTCGGCATGAAGATCGCGACGCTGATCGCATTCGTCGCGCTCGTCTATCACGCCTGGATCGGAATGCGGGATATCTGGATGGATTACGTGCGGCCCGTTGCGATCCGGATGCTGCTGCAGCTGGCAACCATCCTGTGGCTGGCGGCCTGCCTGGTGTGGGCGGTGCAGATTCTCTGGAGGGTGTGAGCGTGACGCAACTTGGCCGGCGCCGCTTCGACGCGGTGATCGTGGGAGCCGGCGGCGCCGGGATGCGCTGCGCGCTGCAGCTGGCTCACGCCGGCCTGAGCGTAGCGGTCCTTTCGAAGGTGTTTCCAACGCGCTCGCACACGGTTGCGGCCCAAGGCGGAATCGGCGCTTCGCTCGGCAACATGAGCGAAGACCAGTGGCTGTGGCACATGTTCGACACGGTCAAGGGCTCCGACTATCTGGGCGATCAGGACGCGATCGAGTTCATGTGCCGCGAGGCGCCCAAGGTCGTTTACGAGCTGGAGCATTTCGGCATGCCGTTCGACCGCAACCCGGACGGGACGATCTACCAACGGCCGTTCGGCGGTCATTCGGCCAATTTTGGCGAAAAGCCCGTGGCGCGCGCCTGCGCTGCAGCCGACCGGACCGGGCACGCGCTGTTGCATACGCTGTACCAGCGCAACGTGGCTGCCCGCACGCAGTTCCTGGTCGAGTGGATGGCACTGGACCTGGTGATGGACGGCGACGGAGAGTGCGTCGGCGTCACCGCGCTGGAGATCGAGACGGGCACGACGATGCTGCTGGAGGCCAAGGCCACGGTGCTGGCAACTGGCGGAGCCGGGCGCGTGTGGGCCGCGTCCACCAACGCCTACATCTGCACCGGCGACGGTCTGGGCATGGCCGCGCGCGTAGGGCTGCCGCTGCAAGATATGGAGTTCTGGCAGTTTCATCCGACCGGCGTGGCCGGGGCCGGTGTGCTGATCACCGAGGGGGTGCGCGGCGAGGGCGGCATACTGCTGAACTCGCGCGGCGAGCGCTTCATGGAGCGCTACGCGCCGACGCTGAAGGACCTGGCTCCGCGCGACTTCATCTCGCGCTCGATGGACCAGGAGATCAAGGAGGGTCGCGGATGCGGCCCCGATCACGACTACGTGCTGCTGAAGCTGGACCACCTGGGCGTGGACACGATCATGAAGCGGCTGCCCTCGATTCGCGAGATCGCGATCAAGTTCGCCAACGTCGACCCGGTGCGCGAGCCGATCCCGGTGGTGCCGACGATCCACTATCAGATGGGCGGCATTCCGGCCAATACGCACGGGCAGGTCGTGGCACCGCGGCAGGGGGATCCGAATTCGGTGGTGCCGGGACTGTTCGCGATCGGCGAATGCGCGTGCGTCTCGGTGCACGGCGCGAACCGGCTGGGCACGAATTCGCTGCTGGACCTGGTGGTTTTTGGACGGTCGGCCGGCAACACCATCGTGTCCCAGAAACTGGATGAGCGGATGCACAAGCCGCTGCCGGCCGGGGCTGGTGAGGCGACCGTCGAACGGCTGGCGGCGCTGGACGCGCGCACCCAGGGCGAGCGCGTGCAGAGCGTGGCCAACGACCTGCGGCGCGCGATGCAGTCGCATTGCGGCGTATTTCGCACCGGCCCGCTGCTGCGCGAAGGCATCCAGGTGATCCAGCAGATCGAGGAGCGGTCTTCGCGCATTGCGATCGGCGATCACTCCAAGGTCTTCAACACCGCGCGGGTGGAGGCGCTCGAGCTGGACAACCTGGTCGAGACCGCCAAGTCCACGATGGTTTCGGCCGAGGCGAGAACCGAGAGTCGCGGCGCCCACGCGCGCGAGGATTTTGCGCAACGCGACGATGCGAACTGGATGCGCCACACGCTCTGGTACCGCGAAGGCAACCGGCTCGACTACAAGCCGGTCAACGTGAAGCCGCTGAGCGTGCCCAGTTTCGAACCGAAAAAGCGCACCTACTGAAGGGATCGAGGCGCAATGGACACTCAAGTACCGATCAGTGGCCCCGCCACGACGCGAGCCGGCCCGGCAGCAGGTGCCCGCACGCTGCGTTTCCTGATCTATCGGTACGATCCGGATCGCGACGGGCGGCCCCGGATGCAGTCCTACGAGATCCGTCTGCAGCCGACCGACCGGATGCTGCTGGATGCGATGATCCGGATCAAGGGCGAGGTCGACGACAGCCTGGCCTTCCGCCGATCGTGCCGCGAAGGCGTGTGCGGCTCCGACGCGATCAACATCAACGGGCGCAACGGCCTCGCCTGCGTCACCAACCTGCGCGAGCTGAAGGAACCGATCGTGCTGCGGCCGATTCCCGGGCTGCCGGTGGTGCGCGACCTGATCGTCGACATGAGCCATTTCTTCGATCAGTACCATTCGATCAAACCGTTCCTGATCAACGAGACGCCGCCGCCCGAGCGCGAGCGGCTGCAATCGCCCGCCGAGCGCGAGGAGCTCGACGGACTGTATGAATGCATCCTGTGCGCGTGTTGCTCGACGGCGTGCCCGAGCTTCTGGTGGAATCCAGACAAGTTCGTGGGTCCTGCCGGGCTGCTGCAGGCGTACCGCTTCATCGCCGACAGCCGCGACCAGGCGACCGGGGAGCGGCTCGACGACCTGAACGACCCTTACCGTCTGTTCCGCTGCCACACGATCATGAATTGCGTGGACGTGTGTCCCAAGGGGCTCAATCCGACTCGCGCTATCGGCAAGATCAAGGAACTGATGATGCGCAGGGCTGTCTGAGATGGATCCTTGCATCGGGCGGGCCGATCGAGCGGACGCGGAGGCGCTGCGTCGCCTGCGCTGGCGCGCGCGCCGTGGTCTGCTGGAGAACGATCTTCTGATCGGACGCTTCCTGGACCAGCACGGCGACGCCCTGAAGCCGGCGGATGCCGACGCGCTGGCGCGCCTGCTGGATCTTTCCGAGGCCGAACTGTTCGACCTGCTGCTCGGGCACTGGCAGCCGGCCGGTGCGTTGGACAGCCAGCCGGTTCGAGATGTCCTGCTGCGGCTGCAAGCGGTACGCCTTGAACCGGCACGGACCCCCTGCACCTCACCCCGCAACCCTGGAGCCTGACGATGGCATTGAACGCGTCCGAACACAAAGCAACGCTGACCTTCAGCGACAGCACGGCGCCCATCGAGCTGCCGATCTACAAAGGCTCCATCGGCCCCGACGTGATCGACATTCGGGCGCTGTACTCGCGAACCGGCAAGTTCACCTACGACCCGGGTTTCCTGTCGACCGCTGCGTGCAATTCGTCGATCACATTCATCGACGGCGACCGCGGAGAGCTGCTGTATCGGGGCTATCCGATCGAGCAGCTGGCCACTCACTGCAACTTCCTGGAAGTCTGTTATCTGATCCTGTACGGGGAGCTGCCCGATTCGAAGCAGCGCAAGGAATTCGTCGCTCTGGTTTCGCGCCACACGATGGTGCACGAGCAGATGCAGTTCTTCATGCGCGGGTTCCGGCGCGATGCCCATCCGATGTCGGTCCTGACCGGCCTGGTCGGGGCGATGTCGGCGTTCTACCCGGACTCGATCAACGTGCACGACCCCGCGCAACGGGAGATCTCCGCGATCCGGATGATCGCCAAGATGCCGACCCTGGTGGCGATGGCCTACAAGTACGCGATGGGGCAGCCGTACATGTATCCGCGCAACGAGCTTTCGTACGCGGCCAACTTCATGCACATGATGTTCGCCACGCCGTGCGAGGATTACCACGTCAACCCGGTGCTGGTGCGGGCGCTGGACCGGATCTTCATCCTGCACGCGGACCACGAACAGAACGCATCGACGTCCACCGTGCGGCTGTGCGCCTCCTCGGGAACGAATCCGTTCGCGGCGATCGCGGCGGGCGTCGCGTGCCTGTGGGGTCCGGCTCATGGCGGCGCCAACGAGGCGGCGCTCGCGATGCTCTACGAGCTGCAGGCGCAGGGCGGACTGGCCAAGATCGGCGAGTTCATCGCCAAGGTCAAGGACAAGAACTCCAATGTCCGGCTGATGGGATTCGGGCACCGCGTCTACAAGAACTACGACCCGCGCGCCCGGCTGATGAGGGAAACCTGTCACGAGGTACTCAGCGAGCTCGGGCTGCACGAGGATCCGCTGTTCAAGCTGGCGATGGGCCTGGAGAAGATCGCGCTGGAGGACGACTATTTCGTATCGCGCAAACTGTATCCGAACGTCGACTTCTATTCGGGGATCGTGCAGAAGGCGATCGGCATTCCGGTGTCGCTGTTCACCGCGATCTTCGCGCTGGCGCGCACGGTCGGCTGGATCGCCCAGCTCAACGAGATGCTGGCGGATCCGGAATACAAGATCGGCCGGCCGCGCCAGCTGTACAGTGGCCACTCCAAGCGCGACGTCACACCGGCCAAGTAAAGGCAGCGGCCGGCGTTCGTCTCGAGGGCTTCAGCGGCAGTGCTACCATGACGCGCCTTCGTGATCGCAGGCCCAAGGGCCGGCGCCGATCGGGAGCGCGGACTGCGGAGCGTCGGAATCCGGCGCGAGGCGGCGGGGCGGCTCGGGCGCGAGCCCCCGACGGATTCTGACGAGAAACTCGTTTGAAAGGGCCGACGCGATGATGCGACAGTTCCAGGTCAATTCGTACCTGTTCGGGGGCAATGCGCCCTATGTCGAGGAGCTGTACGAGCGCTACCTCGACAATCCCGGCTCCGTTCCCGACCGCTGGCGCGCCTACTTCGACCAGATGCAGCTGGTTCCGGCGGCTGACGGCAAGTCGTCCACGCCGGATGTGGCGCACGCCCCGATCGTAGAGTCGTTCGCGCTGCGTGCAAAGGCAGGAACGCTGCGCCCGTCGGTGGCGCCGACCGACCTGTCGGTCGCCCGCAAGCAGGTCCATGTCCAGTCGATCATCGCGGCCTACCGTTTCCTGGGCAGCCGTTGGGCCGACCTGGATCCGCTGAAGCGGCAGGAGCGCCCCAAGATCCCGGAGCTGGAACCGGGGTTCTACGACCTGAACGAAGCGGACATGGACACCGAGTTCTCGGCGGCCAACACCTACTTCGGCCAGGAACAGATGACCTTGCGGGATATCGTCAAGGCGCTGCGCCAGACCTATTGCGGGACGATCGGCCCCGAGTTCATGTACATCGCGGACCCGGCGCAGAAGCGCTGGTTGCAGCAGCGGCTCGAATCGATCCGCTCGACTCCGAACTTCCTGCAGGAAAAAAAGCGCCACATCCTGAACCGATTGACGGCCGCCGAGGGTCTGGAGCGTTACCTGCACACCAAGTATGTCGGCCAGAAGCGCTTTTCGCTCGAGGGCGGGGAAAGCTTCATCGCCGCGATGGACGAGTTGATCCAGCGCGCCGGCGAATCGGGTGTTGAAGAGATCGTGATCGGAATGGCGCATCGGGGACGCGTGAACGTGCTGGTGAACACATTGGGCAAGACCCCGACGGAGCTGTTCGCCGAGTTCGAGGGCAAGGCGGCCATCGAGCTGCCGGCCGGCGACGTCAAGTATCACCTGGGCTTTTCCAGCGACGTATCGACGCCGGGCGGGCCGGTTCACCTGTCGCTTGCATTCAACCCGTCGCACCTGGAGATCGTCAACCCGGTGGTAGAAGGCTCGGTGCGCGCGCGGCAGGAGCGTCGCGGCGACCATCGCGGAGAAAAGGTGTTGCCGGTGCTGGTGCACGGCGATGCCTCGTTCGCGGGTCAGGGCGTCGTGATGGAGACGCTGTCGCTGGCCCAGACGCGCGGCTACGGCACCGGCGGAACCGTGCACATCGTGATCAACAATCAGATCGGTTTCACGACCTCCGATCCGCGCGATTCGCGCTCGTCGCTGTACTGCTCGGACGTGGTCAAGATGATCGAGGCCCCGGTTCTGCACGTGAACGGCGACGACCCCGAAGCGGTGGTGCTCGCCACCGGCATCGCGATGGACTTCCGGCAGGAGTTCGGGATGGACGTGGTGCTGGATATCGTCTGTTTCCGGCGCCTCGGACACAACGAGCAGGACACGCCCGCCGTCACGCAACCCTTGATGTACAAGAAGATCGGCACGCATCCCGGCGTGCGCAAGCTGTATGCGGACAAGCTGGTCACGCAGGGCACGGCGGCTTCGGACGAACCCGAGGCGATGACGCGCGCCTATCGGCTGGCGCTGGACCAGGGCCGACAGACGGTCGATCCGGTTCTGACCAACTTCAAGAGCCAGTACGCGGTCGACTGGTCGCCGTATCTGAACCGCAAGTGGACCGACAGCGCGGACACCGCGATTCCGGTTACGGAGCTGAAGCGGCTGGCTCAGCGGATCACGACCGTTCCCGACAATTTCAAGCTGCATCCGCTGGTCGAAAAGGTGATCGCGGACCGCCGCAGCATGGGCGCGGGCAAGATTCCGATCGACTGGGGCATGGCCGAGCACCTGTCTTTTGCTTCGCTGGTCGCCAGCGGCTATCCGGTGCGCATCACTGGCCAGGATTCCGGGCGCGGCACTTTTTCGCATCGGCACGCGGTGCTGCACGACCAGAATCGCGAAAAGTGGGACGTCGGGACCTATGTTCCGCTGCAAAACGTTCTCGATAAGCAGGCCCCGTTCACGGTGATCGATTCGGTGCTGTCCGAAGAGGCCGTGCTCGGCTTCGAGTACGGTTTTTCCAGCGCCGCGCCCAATGCGCTGGTGATCTGGGAGGCCCAGTTCGGCGACTTCGTCAACGGCGCCCAGGTTGTGATCGACCAGTTCATCGCGTCGGGCGAAGTCAAGTGGGGACGCCAGTCGGGCCTGGTGCTGATGCTGCCGCACGGCTACGAAGGGCAGGGTCCGGAACATTCGTCCGCGCGGCTGGAACGCTTCCTGCAGTTGTCGGCCGACAACAACCTGCAGGTCGTGCAGCCGACCACCGCGGCGCAGATATTCCACCTGCTGCGGCGCCAGATGATCCGGATGTTCCGCAAGCCCCTGGTGATCATGTCGCCCAAATCCCTGCTGCGACACAAGGACGCGGCCTCCGAGCTGGTGGATCTGGCGCGCGGCGAGTTCCGCACCGTGATTCCCGACGCCTCGCTGAGCGACCCTCAGAAAGTGCGGCGTGCGATCTTGTGTTCGGGCAAGGTGTACTACGAGCTGAAGACCGAGCGCGAAGAACGAAAGGCCGACGATACGGCGCTGATCCGGGTCGAACAGCTGTATCCGTTCCCGCACAAGGCGCTCACTGCCGAATTCAAGCGCCTGCCCAATCTGACCGACGTCGTCTGGTGCCAGGACGAGCCGCAGAACATGGGTGCGTGGTTCTACGTGCAGCATCACCTGCTGGAGGAGATGAGCGATCAGCACAAGCTTGGCTACGCCGGGCGCCCGGCCTCGGCTTCGCCGGCGGTCGGCTACTACGCGAAGCACATCGAGCAGCAGAAGGCGCTGATCGATGCGGCGTTCGCCAAGCTCAAGGGCCTGGTGCTGCACCGTTGAGCCGATTCGATCCGAACACAGGAAAATCTCGATGGTAGAAGTCAAGGTTCCGCAGCTGTCCGAGTCGGTTTCCGAAGCGACGCTGCTGCAGTGGAAGAAGAAGGCGGGCGAGCGCGTCGAGCTCGACGAAGTGTTGATCGAGGTCGAGACCGACAAGGTGGTCCTGGAAGTGCCGGCTCCGGCGGCTGGCACGCTGGCGCAAATCGTCAAGCCCGATGGCAGCACGGTCGTGGCGGGCGAAGTGATCGCGATGATCGATTCGGCCGCGGCTTCGGCGGCCAAGCCCGCAGCGGCGACGGCTGCCGCGGCCAAGCCGGCAGCTGCGACGGCCAGGGCCACCACCGAGACTGCGACGGCACCAGCTGCCCTGGCCGCGGAAGCCGCGGCGGGAGCCGCGGCGAAGGCGGCCGCCCCGATGCCGGCCGCGGCCAAGCGGCTGGCCGACGCGGGCCTTGCGGCTTCGCAGGTGGTCGGTACCGGGCGCGACGGTCGCATCACCAAAGGCGACGTGTTGTCGGCGCTGCAGCCGGCCGCCTTCGCCGCGGCTCCTGCCGCGGCTACGGCGGCCAAGGCCGCCGGAGCCTTGGCGGAGGCGGCGCGTCCGGCGCTGCCCGACGTGAAGGCTCCGATCGACACGGCGCTGCTGAGCGGACGGCCGGAGCAGCGGGTCCCGATGTCGCGCTTGCGCCAGCGGGTGGCCGAGCGCCTGGTGCAGTCGCAGTCGACCGCGGCCATTCTGACGACGTTCAATGAAGTGAACATGGGGCCGCTGATCGAGCTGCGAGGTCGCTACAAGGAGCGTTTCGAGAAGGAACACGGCGTGAAGCTCGGCTTCATGTCGTTCTTCGTCAAAGCCGCCGTATCGGCGCTGAAGAAGTATCCGGTCCTGAACGCCTCGGTGGACGGCTCCGACATCGTCTATCACGGTTATTTCGACATCGGTATCGCGGTGGGATCTCCGCGCGGGCTGGTGGTGCCGATCCTGCGCGACGCCGATCAGCTCAGCTTCGCCGAAATCGAGCGGCGCATCGCCGACTATGGCACGCGGGCGACCCAAGGGAAGTTGGCGATCGATGAGCTCACCGGCGGCACCTTTTCGATATCCAACGGCGGTGTGTTCGGGTCGATGCTGTCGACCCCGATCATCAACCCGCCACAGTCGGCGATCCTGGGCGTGCACGCGACGCGGGATCGTCCCGTGGTCGAGGATGGACAGATCGTGATCCGCCCCATCAATTACCTGGCTCTGTCGTACGACCATCGGATCATCGACGGCCGGGAGGCCGTGTTGTCGCTGGTTGCGATCAAGGAAGCGCTGGAGGATCCTGCCCGCCTGCTGCTGGAAGTGTGAGCGGCCCGAACGATGGCTGCCGAAACCTTATTCGACGTGGCCGTGATCGGCGCAGGGCCGGGCGGCTACACGGCCGCGATCCGTGCCGCCCAGCTGGGCCTGCGCGTGGCGTGCGTGGATGACTGGCGCAATGACAAGGGAGGGCCCGCGCCGGGGGGCACCTGCACCAACATCGGCTGCATCCCGTCCAAGGCGCTGCTGCACTCGTCGGAGAATTTCGAGAATGCCAAGCGCCACTTCGGCGATCACGGCATCCGGATCGAATCGGTCGCGATCGACGTGGAAAAAATGCTGGCCCGCAAAGCGACCGTCGTGCGCCAGAACAACGAGGGAATCCTGTACCTGTTCAAGAAGAACAAGATCACGTTCTTTCACGGACAGGGCCGGTTCGAGGCCCGCAGCCCCGACGGTTATCGAATCGCGGTGGCGGACGCCGCCAACACGGTGCTGTCGGCCCCGCACGTGATAGTTGCCACTGGGTCGGTCGCGCGCCCGCTGCCCGGCCTGGCCTTCGACGAAACGCGGGTGCTGTCCAACGACGGCGCGCTGGCCATCCCGCAGGTGCCGCGCCGGCTCGGCGTGATCGGCGCGGGCGTGGTCGGCCTCGAGCTCGGCTCCGTGTGGCGGCGCCTGGGCTCGGAGGTGACGCTGCTGGAGGCGTTGCCGGCGTTCCTGCCGGCGGCCGACGAGCAGATCGCGCGCGAGGCACTCAAGCAGTTCACCCGCCAGGGCCTGAAGATTCAGCTCGGCGTCGACATCGAGGGCGTCGACGTGCCCGCCGGCGCGATCAAGGTGCGCTATCTGGATTCGAACAAGGAGGCGCAGGCGCTGGAGTGCGACAAACTGATCGTGTCGATCGGGCGGCTGCCCAATACCGAGGGACTGAATGGACCGGCAGTCGGCCTCAAGCTCGACGATCGCGGCTTCATCGAGGTCGACGCGAACTGCCGCACTGCTGTTCCGGGTGTGTGGGCGATCGGCGACGTGGTGCGCGGGCCGATGCTTGCGCACAAAGCCGAGGAAGAGGCGGTGGCGGTTGCCGAGACGATCGCGGGGCAGCACGGCCACGTGGACCTGGACACGATTCCGTGGGTGATCTACACGGCGCCCGAGATCGCCTGGGTGGGTCGGACCGAGCAGCAGCTGAAGGCATCCGGCCAGCCGTACCGGGTCGGCACCTTCCCGTTTGCCGCCAACGGCCGCGCCCGCGCGATGGGAGACACCGCCGGCCTGGCAAAAATCGTGGCCGACGCACAGACCGACCGCGTGCTGGGCGTGCACGTCGTCGGGCCCATGGCCTCCGAACTGATCGCCGAAGCCGTGCTGGCGATGGCGTTCAACGCGTCCTCGGAGGACATCGCGCGCGTCTGTCACGCCCATCCAACGCTGTCCGAAGCGACGCGCGAAGCCGCACTGGCGGTCGAGGGCCGCGCGCTGAATATTTAATCAGGCGTTTTCGAAGCGCGTCATTGCACTAGCGGCGACGGTCGCCGAGCAGTTGCATCAGCATCAGAAAGAGGTTAAGGAAATCGAGATAAAGCGCGAGCGCGCCCATGATGGCCTTCTTGCCAGCCGTGATCGCGCTGTCGGCTTGAACATACATCGCCTTGATGCGTTGCGTATCCCAGGCAGTGAGGCCGACAAAGACGATCACGCCGATTACAGATATCGTCAGCTGTAGCGCCGTGGAACCAATGAACACATTCACGAGGCCTGCGATGACGATGCCGATGAGCCCCATGAAGAGGAACGACCGGAAGTGCGAGAGATCCCTTTTCGTGGTGTAGCCGTACAGGCTCATCGAGCCAAAGGTACCCGCGGTGATGAAGAACACACGCGCGATGCTGGCGCCCGTATAGACGAGGAAGATACCCGCGAGCGACAAGCCCACCAGGCCCGCATAGACCCAGAAGCTGAGCTGTGCGGTAGCGAGGCTCATCTTTTCGATACGAAAACTTAGAAAGAAGACGAGGCCTAACGGCGCCAGGAGCACGATCCAGAAAAGCGGTGTGCCAAATATTGCCTGGTACAGGCCGCCGATCGCAGCAATGTAGGCGACGATACCGGTAAGTGCCAAGCCGCCGGCCATGTAGTTGTAGACGTGCAGCATGTATTGGCGCAACCCGACATCGATTTGCGGTGGAACCGATCTCACGTCCGCAGGGGGCGTGAATTGATTTGCCATGACGATCACTCCTCAGATTGGAGAATAGGCACACATTAAACGTACATAGCGCAAGTTCCCCAGAGTCTAGGCTGTTTACGCCGTCGAGCTCGCGATACGCTCCTGGCCGGCGACCTGCGATCTACGAACAATCAATGCCTTACTGACGCATCCCCGCGTCGTTGCGTCAAGAAATGCACCGAAATCACCAGGACTCAAAACAGGCAGTCGCTTGATTCGGTACGGTGCTTGAAGTCAAGGCCGGCTGGTGCTAGGTTGCCGTCAAAGCCCTAAGAGCCCTACGTGAGCTCTCGGAACGTCTGGCCGAGCGCATCAGAATGCCCGCGGACTTTCCCCAGTCGCTGGCGATACTCAAGGAGAAAAGATGAAAAATATTTGCGCTCCATCTGCGCTTTTCTTGTCCTTGTTCCTTGCCGTCGGGATCGGTCCAGCACGGGCCGAGGATGACCGGGCGGGCAGTGGCCCCAAGGTCGAAATGACCTGGATGTCGATCGCCAACTGGTATTTCCGGATCGGCGACCTCAGGATTGTGATGGACGGGTACATCACGCGCCTTCCGGGCCCTCCCTTTTTCTTCGCCCCCCCTGGGGACCCTGGTGACATCTACGGCCTGACTTTGGGACCGCGCTCGGTGGACACCCCAGCGGTGTCGCGGGTCGTAGATGCCGTACTTGAGGACGCCAAGCTGGACTACCTGCTGGCCGGGCACAGCCATTTCGACCACAGCTGGGATACGCCCACATGGTCCAGGCTGACTGGCGCGCCAATCATCGGCGGGCTTTCCACCTGTCTGCAGGCGACCTCTCAAAATCTTCCGGCGGGGCGCTGCAAGGTGATCCTCGGCGGCGAGCGTCTGGATCTCGGCAACGGGGTGACCGTGCGAGTCGTGCGATTCAATCACAGTGGCAACAATACAAACCCGATTCAGCACTTCGCCCGCGAGCTTTCGGCGCCACCCACACCCGATCCTGTGCTCGGCGGTTTCCGCGGCGGCGTTGGAGAGGACTATCCCAATGGTGGGGGCGGTCGGGCCTTCCTGTTCACCGTTCAGCATCGCGGCGCCACCACCAGCTTTTTCGTCCAGAATTCGGCCAGCGCCTACGATCTCGACAAAGACATCATCGTCGATGGAGTGAACTACGGTGCACCTCTGGCCAATCTGAAGGCTGCAATGGCCGATGCCGGTCTGACCAGCGTGGACGCCTGGATCGGTACCGGTGGACTGGCTGTGGCTCAGCTGATCGTGCCGGTCATTCATCCGAAGGTGTATATCCCGAATCACTGGGATGGCTTGTTCAACCCCTTCTGGGGCGGATTGCCGTTCCCGTTTAAGGATGACAGCCTGAGCGCCTTCCTCGATGCCGAGGGCATTCCCCTGATGCCGCAGCATCAGTACATGGATACCTATGTGCTGACGGAAGCCGGCGTCAGCATGACGCCGAATCACGAGATGAAGCGCAGGTTGGGCTTCGCCGATGTGCAGCCGTTCGGGACCGCAATGCTGGACGCCCTCGGCGAAGTGGCATCGACCTCGTACGGCGACGACTGTGGAGAGAGCACTGTCACGTCCCCGTGGGCGCGCATCATGCTGACGCAGTTCTCCAATCCGGCGCACGGGTCGGTCGATCTGCGAAAGCTGGCAGCGATTCCGCAGGGCACGATGGGCAATTGAGCCTGCAGCAGCACCCAAAGTCTCTTAGCATTGCGGGATGAGTGCCGATGCCGATCGAATTCGTCTCGACAAGTGGCTCTGGGCAGCGCGCTTTTTCAAGACGCGCTCGCTGGCCAGCCAGGCGATCGATCTGGGCCGCATACGCATCGAGGGCGAGCGGATAAAGCCCGCGCGCGAAGCAAGGGTCGGCGACCTGCTCGACGTTCAGGTCGGCGACCAGAGGTTGCAGGTCGTGATACGGGCATTATCGACGCAACGTGGCCCACCGAGTGTCGCGCGCGAGCTGTATCTGGAGACTGCAGAGAGCATCGCACGCCGCAAGCGGCGCAACGAACAACGTGCTGCCGAACCGGTGCAATCGATCAAGGGCAGGCCAACCAAGCGCGACCGGCGAGAGCTCGGCAAGATCTTCCGCGGCTGATGGAGCCGGTTGGGTCGCAGAGAACACTTCGTTCCCGCAGGGAACCCTGGATCGCAGCACGAAGAAAACCCTCTCCCCGGTCATCGGGGAGAGGGCTGTTGTCGCTGGAACTTGACTTAGTCGTCGAGGTCGGCGACGCGAGGTGCCGAGCTGATCTTGAACTCGCTCGGGTGCATCACCCTGTTCTCGCCGGGGAAGGCCCGAGTAAACCCGGTCGCCTCGTACCAGTTCAGATGGTTGACGATGTTCGGGTCTTCGGAGTCGGGCTTGGTCAGCCTGCCGGCGAAGATCTCCCGCTTCTTCTGAACCCAGGCCGCCTTCAGGCGCGCCACCGCATTGCTGCTCGAGGCGCTCGATGCGACGGTCGTGCCCGACGTCTTCGCCGCGATCGTATTGCCGCTGCTGTCCAGATCCAGCGGGATCTCGTTCGACAGGTGGGTGACCGGATCGAAGTTGGACTTCGGCGGCTTGCCCTTGACGAAGGCGGTCCGCATCGGCGACGCCACCAGGTCGAACTGGTTCATCGGCGTCAGCCCGAGGATCTGCTCGATCGTCCGGGTCATGTTGACCTGCGTGTAGTAGGTGTGGTCGGTGGGCCCGCCCTGCACCGCGTACGGGCTGATGACATAACCCGGGCTGCGGTGGCCGTCGACGTGGTCGACGCCGTTCTGCGCGTCGTCTTCCTCCATGAAGATCGCCGACGAGGACCACACCGTGCTGTGGCTGATGTAGTCGATGATGCGGCCGACGGCGAGGTCGTTGTCCGCCTGCTGGGCCTGCGCGCTCGGCGGGCCGCCGGTGTGGTCGTCCATGATCCACAGGATGCTCAACGCCGGCACCGTGTCGGCCTCGAGGTCCTTCTTGAAGTCCTGCACCCACAGGTCGACGCGGAACTGGTCGGGGATGCCCAGATCGAACTGCGGGAAGTTCCTGATGAGGTAGTTCGAAACGGCCGGCACGGACGATTCCGCCACGACCGTGTTCTGGTAGTGCAGCGTCGGATTCTGAGCCTTCTTGATGTCGAAGGCCGCCTCGAAGGCCAGCGCGTCGTCGTAGAACTGGCGCCAGCTCGGCTCGTTATGCGTGCCGTCGGGGTTGTTGAAGAAGTCGTTCTCCACGTACTCGCCGTAGATCTTGACCGACAGGCCGGCCTTCGCCGCGTTCGACCAGAAGAAGCCTTTATCCATGTAGGCGAGCGCGTCACCGGCGTTGCCGCCCGGATAGCTGCGTACCCAGTCCGGCGACTGGATGTCGTCGGCGTAGGGCGCCATGCCCTCGGAGATCCACTGGTGACCGTCGGCCGACTGGCGGCTCGGGTCGTAGAAATTGTCGAAGAGCGGGAAGCGCTTGATCAGCGCATGCGCGTTCGGCGTGACCTTGCCGCCGAACACCGCCAGCGAAGGGTCGCCATTGCCGGCAGTCACGTCGCCCAGGATCTGATCGTAGGTGCGGTTTTCACGGACGATCAGGAACACGTGCTTGATCGGCGACGGATCGCCGAGGCGGGCCGGGATCGCCTGCGGTTCGGCATCCCCTTCGCCACGGGCCGCGGCCCTGATGTTCTGCTTCAGGTCCCAGTGGTTGTTTTCGTAGACCTGCTGGGTCATCGCCTCCAGGGTGCCACGATCCGGCACGGGGACGATGCTGACGGTGCCGTTGTCCTGGTGGGTGTTGTGACTGGAGACGCCATAGTCGGTCTCGAACGAATTGAGCGTGCCGATGCCCTTGTCGTTGGCAACGATCAGCACGCGGTTGACCTTGTCCAGCACGACCGAGCTCGGGGCATAGGCCACCGGAATCATGCCCTTGACCGGGCTCTGCGCATCGTCGCTCAGATCGACCACCCCGATCGCATTGGCGTTGTACAGCGCGACGTAGGCGATGCCGTTGTCGTGGTCGACGGCGATCGAGTTCGGCCCAGCGCCGTAGATGGGATGGTCCTGGCCCGGAACCGAGATCGGCAGCCCGACGTCGATCGTCCGGACCACCTCGTTGGTGGACGTGTCGATGACCGAGATGGTGTCGCTGTAGGCGTTGGCGACCAGCAGCGCCCGTCCGAAGAACGCCATCCCGGTCGGGTGCAGGCCGGTCGAGATCGTCTTGGTCACCTGCATCGACTTCAGATCGACCACGGAAACCGTACCGGTCGTCGCGGAACCGACGAACGGGTCGGCAACGATCGGCGTGCCGGCGGAGTAGATCTGGAAGTCCGTCGCCGTGGCGGCCCGGCCACCCTCGTTGCTGATGTAAGCGGTGGTGCCGGCGCGGTTGATCAGGATGCTGTGCGGCGCGTTGCCGACGCGGATCTGCGTGCCCTGCACCGGCGGCGTCGCGGTCAGGTCGATCTTGGCGAGCGTGTTGTTCTGGTTGAGCAGCGCGTAGGCGCTCTTGCCATCCTTCGAAAACGCGACGCCGCCCGGATAGGACGTCGACGTGGAATAGAACGTGCCGCAGAGCCGGCCGTAATCGCCGATCGGGCTGTTCGGGAAGCAGTTGATGAAGGAATTGTTGGGCGGCACGTTGACGTGGGCGTAGTCGCTCAGCAGGCCCTGGTCGGAGACCTTGGCGACGGAAACGTAGCTGCTGCCGTCGATGTCGTAGTCCTGGCTGAACAACAGGTACTTGCCGTCCGCCGAATAGGTGACGCCGCTGTAGCTGCCGTAGGAATCCCTTCCCAGCGTCGCGTAATTCTGCAGAACCTGGCCGGTGCGCGTGTCGAAGACTTCGACGCCCTGGCCCATCGTGAGGACGGCAGCCGTGTGACTGCTCTCATTAGGATTGAGCGCGACGGCCTTGGCGCGGACCCGGATGCCGAGGTCGACTTGAGTGCCCGCCGGGGTGATGACCTGGCCGCTGCCCACGACCCAGGTGCCGTTGCCCTGAGGGCCAGCGACATAGGTCGGGAACGGCTCGGACGGATTGGCGAACGCCGGAACGGCGAGCCCGGTCGCGAGCAGGCCGGCGAGAGGACGCAAGCGGTTGATTCGAGATTTTTTTCTGGACATTGTTCTAGCCCCCTATGAAGTTCATGCGACGCAGCCGGATTCGGCCGCGCGACTGAGTGGGCGGAACTGCGGCTCGCGCCCGCGCGCTATCGACATGGCACTCGATTCGCGCGCGCGATCAAGTTACAGACGGGCGGTAACGAACTGATGACGGTCGGGAGAAATGCCCGATGCGTGTGATGCTCTTCTCGTGACTTGTAACGCCCCGGTCACGACCGGGCGATACCCGCGTCCGGTTCCAAGTCTTGGTCGAGGAACGCGCGCAGCGGCCCCAGCCACGGTTCGTAGCGTCGCCAGCGCGCGACCGAATTGCGGTAAATCGGCTGCCGGGTCTGCCACTTGCTCGGGGTCTTCACGGCCCGGGGATTGCGTTCGGGGTGCAGGCACGCGTCGTTCCACGCCAGGCCGCAGGCCGCGATGATCCGCCGGATCATCGGCTCGGGGTCGCGCGTCAGTTCCTCGTAATCGACCTCGATGAAGCGATCCGCCGGCAGCACGCTGCGCCAGTGGTCGGTCAGCCGCCGGTAGCCGCGAAAATAGTCGACCAGTTCGGGCCCGCCGGTCGGAAATGCCAGGCCCGGATGGAAATGGGTCTGGTGGATCGACAGCGCCGTGTCGACCGGGTTGCGGCGGCAATGGATGATGATCGCGCGCGGGAACGCGAGGTGGATCAGCCCGGCCCAGAGGAAGTTGAACGGCATCTTGTCGGTTACCCGCGCCTTTCGCGGTGCGACCTCGCGCAGCACGCCGAGATAGTCTGCCGCCGCCTTGGCGAGAAACGGCGCCTCGGTCGCGGCCGTGCCCTGCGCATGCCATGCCGCCCCGCGCTGGTTCCAGAAGTTCAGCTCACCGCCGGCGCCGACCTCAGGGTGGCTAGAGACGATCTGTTCGGCCAGCGTGGTGCCGGACCGCGGCATGCCGATGATCAGTACCGGCGTCGCATCTTTACGGCCGAGTTCCGGGGCCCGGGCGACGAGTTCCGGAGTGCAGCGTGCGATCAGGCGGTCGATCTCGGCCGCGAACGCGGCCGAGTCGAACGACAATGAGGCCCGGCGCACGGCGTCAGCGGCGTCCAGATGCCGCATTGCCAGGGCGTAGTCGCCCAGATCGTCCGCCGCCTTGCCGAGCGCGAGCTGAAGTCGATGGCGCTGGCCCGCTTCCAGCCCCGGCGTGGCGAGCGCGGCTTCCATCTGTTGCATCAGGCCGGCGTCGTCGGCTGTGACAGGGCGACACCGGACCAGGTCGTAGTAGCTTCCCGCCAGCAGCGGCGCGATTGCGATCGCGCGCTCGAAACAGGCGCGGGCCTCGTCGAAACGGCCGAGCTCGGAGAGGAGGTTCCCCAGCAGATCGTGCGCCAGCGCGTTCGTCGGATCGACCGCCAGCGTCTTTCTCAAGACCTTTTCGGCTTCCTGATCGCGATCCTCGGTGAGCAGCGCCCGGGCCTTGCCGAGCCGACCGAAGGGGGTCTTGGGCCCGGTCTCCGCCGCGCGTCGGAAACAACCGATCGCCTCATCCCGATGCCCCAGCGTGTAGACCAGGGCGCCGGCCCGGAACCACGCCTCGGTCAGCGAGGGGAGCAACTCGGTCGCGCGGTCGTAGGCGACGATGGCCCCACCGATGTCGCCCAGCTTCTCCAGTGCGATCCCCAGGCGAAAATGGGCATCGGCGAAGCGCGGCTCGCTGGCGACGGCCTGCCGCAATGCCGCGACGGCGTCCGCTACGAGGCCGACTTCGAGGCAGGCGAGGCCGAGATCGTGCTGGATGACGGCGTTGGATGGCTGCAGCAGCGATGCTTCGCGCAAAGGCGCGATCGCATCGGCCGGCCGCCCGGCGCGGAGCAGTTCGGCGGCCAACGCAAGCAAGGGCGCCGCCGGCTGCGGCTGGGACAGGTTCGGAGACTGGAGCATGGGGAGAGGGTGGCGTCGGAACTGTAGCGCACCGATCAGCGATTTATTCGCACCCGCTTGGCGCCTTTATCAAATGAATCCCGACGGGCATCATGTTCATCAGTACGAACCAGCATTGGATTTCACCTTTTGCAGGAGGAAAAAATGCAGAAGCGCAAATTGGGACGCAGCAATCTGGAAGTCTCGGCGATCGGGCTCGGCTGCATGGGAATGAGCTTCGGCTAAGGCCCGCCTGCGGACAAGCACCAAATGATCTCCCGGTATCCGGAACATCTGCAGCAGCTGGTGGGCCGCTGAGCGGGCAGGCTTGGGCATGGCAACGAACAGCCTCGAGTCCGTCATTTCGGGATGAGGTCCAACCTGAGCGCGCCGACCCACAGCCGATGTCGGTATTAGAGGCATTCGATCAGGCGCTCGCCGCGCGCGGATTCGTAGCCGATCCGTCGCAGCGGCAGGCGGCGCAGCGCCTGGACCGGCTCTGTCGCGAATGGATCGAATACAAGTCGCGACGGTCCAATGCGGTGTCGCGGCTGCTGGTGCGCCCACCGATCCCGCGTGGCGTCTACCTGTGGGGTGGCGTGGGGCGAGGCAAGAGTTTCCTGATGGACTGCTTCTTCGGAACGGTGCCGCTGGTGCGCAAGTCGCGTGTGCATTTCCACGAGTTCATGCGCGACGTGCATCGGCAACTGCAGGAGGTCAGGGGCGAGGCCGATCCGCTCGACCTGGTTGGCTTGAAGCTGGCCCGGCGCAGCCGGCTGATCTGCTTCGACGAGTTTCAGGTCTCGGACATTGCCGACGCAATGATCCTGCACCGGCTGCTGGCGCGGCTGTTCGATCTGCGCCTCGGCTTCGTGATGACGTCCAACGACCCGCCCGACCGGCTGTACCCGGACGGACTGCATCGGGATCGGTTGTTACCGGCGATCGAACTGCTTAAGGAGCGGCTGGACGTGATCCAGGTCGATGGCGGCGTCGATTACCGGCTGCGGGCGATGCAGGACGTGGATCTGTACGTAACGCCTCTCGGCGAGTCCGCGGATCGACGGCTGCAGGCCGCCTTCGACCGCATTGCTGAAGTTGCGGACCAGCCGCCTCAGCTGCGGATCGAGGAGCGCACCATCGAGGCCCGGCGCCGGGCGGGCGGCATCGTCTGGTTCGATTTCGCGCAATTGTGCGGCGGTCCGCGTTCGTACAACGATTACCTCGAGATCGCTTCGCAATTCCACACGGTGGTGCTGTCCAATGTTCCACGGCTGTCCGCGGCCCAGTCGTCTGAAGCGCTCCGGCTGACCTGGCTGGTCGACATCCTGTACGACCGCGGCGTCAGGCTGATCGTTTCGGCCGAAGCGGCGCCGGACGAGTTGTACCGCGGCGGTCAACTGCACCAGGAATTCCAGCGTGCCGCCTCGCGACTGATGGAAATGCAGTCCAGGGAGTACAGTGGGACTCGCCGAGGAGAGGCGCAGCGCGTGGTCGATCGGGCCGAAGCGAAATGAGAACCTGCCGCGTGCAAGGCCGCCGGGCGTTGCTCGGCCTGATCGGGTACGCCTTAGGCGCTGGCGCACTGGCGGCGCAGGGCCCTGTCAATCTGGACCAGCGCTACCCGACCGGCAGTATCAACACCGAGGCGCTGGCCGAGCAGGCCTTGGCCGACGCGACCGCGGTCAGGCAGGCGATCGATGCCCGCTACAGCGCAGAAAACGCGCGCTGCGCCCATGTTTTCCTGGCGACCGAGTGCCAGGACAACGCGCGACGTGCTCATACGCTGGGCGAGACGCAGGTGCGCCGGGTCGAGTTGGAGGCTCACGATCTGCAGCGCAAGCTCGCCGCACAAGACCGCACGACCCAACGCGACGCCGAGCAGGCGCGCTGGCAGCAGGCCAACGGACCTCAGAAGGAGCGCGAGGCGCGAAAAGCCACCCAGCAGCGTGCCGACCGGGTCCAGGAGCACGCACAGGACGCGTTGCGTCAGCAGGCGCAGGCTGCGTCCAACCGGGAACGCTATCAGCAACGCAATGCGCAGCACGACCAGGACGAGGTGCAGCGCGCCAGCGTCCAGTTGCGAAGCGTCGCGGAAAACGAGCGCCGCTATCGGGACAAGCAGGAGCGCGCCAAGGCCTATGCGGCCAATCGGGCCCGCGAGCGCGAGGAAAACCAGAAAGCCCGCGACGAGCGGGAGCGCAAGCGCAAGGCCCAGATGCTGCAGGAAACCACCGATGCGGCACAGCAGCCGCAAGAGGTCAGGTAAAAGGGATCACGGATCTTCCGGAACCTCGAACCCTGGCACATCCAGCGGCGCCTCCAGCTTCACGATCGCCAGCGACAGGTTGTCGCCGCGGCCCTCGGCGCGTTCGCGCGCCAGCTTCACCAGCTGTTTGGACGCCTCGCGCGGCGGCAGCCGGTCCAGCACCGAGGCGATCTCGCCGTCCTCAAAGTAGGCCCATAGGCCGTCGCTGGCCAGCAGGAAGGCATCGCCGACCCGCAGATCCTGTGTTTCGTCGAGGTCGAGCGTCAATTCGTTGCGGATTCCGAGCGCGCTGAACAGCACGTTCTTATAGTGTTGCGCCGCTATTTCGGCTTCCGCATGTCGGCCCTCCGCTGTCAGCTGTGAGGCCACCGTGTGATCGACGGTGCGGCGGATCACGCGCCCCGCACGGCACAAGTACAACCGGCTGTCTCCGGCATGACCCCAGATCGCAAAGTCGCGCTTGACCATCAAGACGGCGAGCGTGCTGTGCGGCTCCTTTTCGCTGGACAAGGCCGACAGCCGGATCACCGTGTGCGCCTCGGAGGCGATCTGCCGCAGCAGGCCGGACAGCGTCGTATCGCGTTCGGACAACTCCTGGAACAGATTGGTCGCGGTCGAGACGACCTGATCGGACGCCATGCGTCCGCCCGTACGCCCGCCCATCCCGTCGGCCACAATGGCCAGAAGGGTGCCAGGGTTTCGCTCGCTGGTCAGGATCGCAACGCGGTCCTGCTGTTCGGACCGGTCGCCCAGATGCTCGGCAATGGCCGCGCTGACTTTGAACTGAGGGGATGTCACGCGTCAATGGTAGGGCGGAACGGGCGGCAGTCTATCAGCGAGATTCGGCCGCCTAGTGCCCCTTTTTCCGCTCCTGCTAGCATTGCGGTATCGACGCCGTGGGAGGTGCCTGGCCTTCACCATGGATGAGGAACAGATCAAGCTCCGGATCGTCGAGTTACAAACCGAGCACCGCGATCTGGACGACGCGATCGAACGCTTGTCACAGCAGCCTGGTGTGGACGAACTGAGGCTGCGTCGGCTCAAGAAGCGCAGGCTAATGTTGCGCGATTGCATCGCTCGGCTGCAAATGGAGCTCGTGCCGGATATCCCGGCCTGATGGCTGCCGAGCGGGTCGACCCGGCGCGGGAAGACATCGCGGCCCGGCGGCAGCAGGTCGCCGAGGCGTTCGCGGCCGACGGCGCTCTCGCCAGATCGGTACCGGGTTTCGTCGCACGGCCGTCGCAGCGGGAAATGGCGCTGGCCGTGTTCGACGCAATCGTCGAGCGCGGCACATTGGTAGCGGAAGCCGGAACCGGAACTGGCAAGACGTTCGCGTACCTGGTTCCCAGCCTGCTGGCGGGCGGGAAGGTGCTGGTGTCCGTCGGCACCAAGACGCTCCAAGACCAGATTTTCGACAAGGACCTGCAGACCGTCAGCCGTGCGTTACAGGCTCGAACTGACGCCGTGCTGCTGAAGGGGCGGCAGAATTACATCTGCCTGCACCGCCTGAACCGCGCCGTCAGCGATGGCCTGCAAGAGACCCGGGAGGCAGCCGGTTACGTCCGGCTGATCGAACGGTTCGCGCGCGTCAGCTCCAGCGGCGATCGGGCCGAAGTGTCCACGGTTCCCGAGACTGCCGGAATCTGGCACGCGGTCACTTCCACTCAGGACAACTGCCTGGGGGCCGACTGTCCGCAGTTCGAACCGTGCTTCGTGTACCGGGCCAGGCGCCGCGCACTGGCGGCTCAGGTCGTGATCGTGAATCACCATCTGTTTCTGGCCGACATGGCGTTGCGCGATGAGCGTTTTGGAGAGTTGCTGCCGTCCGTGGATACGGTGGTGCTGGACGAAGCGCACCACCTGCCGCGGACCGGGATCGAATTCTTCGGCGAGGGCTGGTCGCTCGCCCAGGTCGCCGAACTGGCGGCGGACGCGCTGGCGGCGGGTCTGCATTCGGCGCGCGACGGCGCGCCCTGGGTCGATCTGACGCGCTCGCTCGAGCAGGCGGCGCGGGCAATCCGGGCGAGCCTGGCTCAGGCGGGCCTGGCCGCCGGGGCAAGGATTGCCCTCGATCGTCTGCCCGAGCGAACGGAGCTGGACGCGGCCCTGGGCGTGCTGCAGCAGCGGGCCGAACACCTGCATGAGGCACTGGAGCGCAATGCAGGCCGCGATCCGGAGCTCGACCTGCTCGCGCCGCGCCTGCAGAGGCTGCGCGCGCTGTTGCAGGATTGGCGTGCGGCGACCCTGGCTCCGCAGGCGGCCGAGGCCGCGACCGATGGCGTGGTCCGGTGGATTTCGGCATCGACCTCGGGCGCGCAATTTCAGGCGACACCGCTTTCGATCCGCGACTCGTTCGCGCGCGCGCGCCAGCGCGTGGCACAGGCCTGGATCATGACGTCGGCGACATTGACGGTGGCCTCGCGTTTCGACGCCTTTCTGGGCGAAATAGGCCTGAGCGCCACCACGCGCCGATGGGACAGCCCGTTCGACTTCGCGGCGCAGGCCCTGCTGTATCTGCCCGATCCGCTGCCGTCGCCGAATTCGGAACACTTTGCCGAGGACGTGGCCGATGCGGCCTGGCCCGTGATCTGCGCCAGCGGCGGGCGGGCCTTCGTGCTGTGCGCAACTTTGAAGGCCGTCGAGCGGGTCGCGACCCGATTGCAACGGCACATGCGCGACAGCGGGACCGAATTTCCGCTGCTGATCCAGGGGCAGGGGACCCGTCGCAACCTGTTGCAGACTTACCGCGGCGCGGCCGGCGCCGTGCTGGTCGGATCGATCAGTTTCTGGGAAGGCATCGACGTGCGGGGCGATGCGCTGTCGCTGGTGGTTATCGACAAGCTGCCGTTTGCGCCGCCCGATGATCCACTGGTGCAGGCGCGCATTCGAAAACTGCGCCAAGAGGGTCGTAACCCGTTCATCGAATTCCAGCTTCCGCAGGCCGTCACGCTGCTCAAACAGGGCGTGGGGCGACTGATTCGAGACGAAAAAGACCGCGGGGTGCTGATGATCCTGGACGGCCGCCTGCTCAGCAAATCCTATGGCAAGACGGTATTGGAAAGCCTGCCGCCGTTCGCGCTGACGCGCGATCAGGCGGCCGCCTGCGGGTTTTTCAAGGGGTCTTGACGGCGACGGGCTGCGGGAAGTTCAGCCGCAGCACGCGCTCGGCGTCCGCCTGCAGCTCGGTCAGGCCGAGCCTCTCGTACGACTGCGCAATCAGCGTCAAGGCCTCCTGTTGCGCGGCCGCGCCTGGAAATTCGCGCAGCGCGCCCTGCGCGCGTTCAAGCGCGGCAATATACGCGCCGCGCCGATAGTAGTAGTCGGCGACCCGCACCTCGTGCGCAGCCAGCGCGTTCTGCAGGTAGTGCAGGCGTATCCTCGCATCCGGCGCGTAGCGGCTGTCGGGGAAGCGCGACACCAGCTCCTTGAAGGCCTCGAACGAGTCGCGCATCGCCTTCGGGTCGCGCTCGCTGACCCGGTAGCCGATCAACCGCCCAATGAATGCGGGCGGCTCGATGAAGTTGATCAGGCCCTTCAGGTAGTGGACGTAGTCGGCGTTCGGATGGCTTGGATTGGCCTTAAGAAAGCGATCCGCCGCCTCCAGAGCGTCGGCCGTCTCGCCCTGCTTGTAATACGCGTACGCGATCTCTATCTGCCCCTGCTGCGCGTAGCGACCGAACGGATACCGGCTCTCCAGCTTCTCGAGCAACTCGCGGGCGTGATTCCAGTTGCCCGCCAGCAGCTCGGAGTGGCCTTCCTTGTACAGGCGATCGGCATCCCACTTCGCGGTAGCATCCTTTTCGAGCGAGCTGCACGCGGCCAGAGCGAGGGCGCCCGCCAGCATGACGACGCGCCTGAGCGTCCGATAAGGTGAGGCCGGGCGCCGAGGGCCGCCGCTGCAGATGGGCATATCCATGGGATGGCCGCATTATATCGAGCAGCACGAAGCGGTGGACAGCCTGGTCGAGCAAATTCCCGATGACGATTCGGACGCATCGGATCCGGCCCCGACGGGACCGGTCCGGCTAACGGTGCCCGCCGAACACGGTGGCTGGCGGCTGGACCGCGCGCTCGCCGCCAGCCTGCCGTCGGTTTCTCGCAGCCGCATTCAGGTCTGGATCAGCCAGGGGGGTGCGCGGATCAACTCGACGGGGGCGCGTGCCAGCGACCGGGTGGCCCCGGGTGATCAGGTCGAAATCGACGTGCGGGAGCCGGCCGAGGCGGTCGCGTTCAAGCCGGAGCCGATGCAGTTGGCGATCGTGCACGAGGACGAGCTGCTGATCGTGATCGACAAGCCGCCCGGACTGGTCGTACACCCGGGCGCGGGCAACTGGAGCGGAACCCTGCTGAACGGGCTGCTCGCGCATCGATCGGAGCTGTCCGTGGTCCCGCGGGCCGGTATCGTGCATCGGCTCGACGCCGGCACGTCGGGCCTGATGGTGGTTGCCAAGACCGTGTCGGCGCAGCTCGACCTGGTGCGCCAATTGCAGCAGCGGATCGTTGTGCGCGAGTACTGGGCGATCGCCACCGGCGTAGCGCCCGACGCAGGCACCATCGACGCCGCGCTGTCGCGCGATCGCCGCAATCGGCTCCGATTCCAGGTCAGCAGGCGGGCGGACGCCCGCTTCGCGCGCACCCGTTATTGGCGGATTGCGGTGTCCGAACCGGCGGCCGGCCAGCTCGGGGTTGCGCTGAGCTGGCTCGCATGTCGCCTCGACACCGGTCGCACCCACCAGATCCGGGTGCACCTGGAGTCGATCGGGCATCCCCTGGTGGGAGACCCGTTGTATTCCAAGCGCCGCCCGGCCGCGGGTGGCGCGGCGCTGGGCCTGAAACGGCAGGCCTTGCATGCCTGCCGCCTGTCGCTCAGGCATCCGGGCCACGGGCGCACCTTGGCGTGGTTTCGGCCCCCGCCGGATGACCTTCGGGCGCTGATGCGCTCGGTGGGATTCGAACCCGATCGGCCAGTGGACGTGTTCGACCTGGATCGATGAACAACGAGCGGCCGCAGCCGACATGACGACGTTGGAGCTTCCCCCCGATTGGATCGTTCCCGATTGGCCGGCACCGGAGCGGGTGCGCGCGTTCGTCACCACCCGCGGCGGCGGTGTGTCGGAAGGAGCCTGGGGCGCCGGCGCGAACGGCGGGATGAATCTGGGACTGGGTAGCGGCGACCGGGAGGAACGGATCGAGCGCAATCGTGTGCTGCTGAATGCGTACCTTCCGGCGCCACCGCGCTGGCTGGCGCTGCAGCACGGATCCCACGTGGTCGAGGCCGAGTCGGTCGGATCGACGCCGGTGGCCGCCGATGCATCGACCGCGACAGCGGCCGGCGTCGTCTGCTGCGTGACGGTTGCGGACTGCCTTCCCGTGCTGCTGGCGGATCGAAACGCTACGGTGGTCGCTGCCGCGCACGCGGGCTGGCGCGGACTTGCGCAGGGCATCATCCAGGCCACGGTGATCGCAATGCGTCGCCGGGCACCCGCCTCGATCGGAGAAATCGACGCCTTTCTGGGACCCTCGATCGGGGCCGCCGTCTACGAGGTGGGACCCGAGGTTCTGAGCGCGATGCGACGCGGGTTGCCGCAGGCCGAGACCGCCTTCGCGGCGTCGGCCGGCGGAAAGTTGCTGGCCGACCTGCCGGCGTTGGCGCGACAGGCGCTGGCCCAGGTCGGGGTGCGGTCCGTTTGCGGCGGCCAGTGGTGTACGGCCAGCGATCCGGCGAGGTTCTACAGTTTCAGGCGGGATCGAGTCAGCGGGCGCCACGCGGCGCTGATCTGGTTGCAGGCCTGAGCGGATCGCTCCCTCGTTTGACACCGGTGTGCGACGGTCGCCACAATGGGACCGTGGAGACAGTGAGTCGGCCGCGCACGCGGCGCGACACCAACGCAAAATGACGACGGAGAACCGCGCGAACACGCCCACTGGGGACGCGTCCGTACCGGTTGCGTCAGTCGACGATCCGTACGGGCTGGCGTCGTGGATGCGCTGGTGGCTGCCGGCCGCCACGCAGCCACCGACGCTGCCGGGCCTCTCGATCTCGGCCCAACGGCTGGCCGAGCTGCAGGACCGCTATGTGAAAGCGATGACCGCCATCTGGAACGATTTCGTGACGCACCCGGACCGGACTGCGGCTCCGATCCGCGACCCACGCTTTTCCGACCCGGCCTGGCAGGAGAACTCGCTCGCTTCGTTCGCGGCGCGCACGTACCTGATCAACGCGGAGTTCATGAACGAGCTGGCGGCCAACGTGGAGGCCGACCCGAAAACGAAGGCACGGGTGCGATTTGCCGTGTCCCAGTGGGTCGACGCGACGGCGCCTTCGAACTTTCTCGCGTTCAATCCCAAGGTCCAGAAGCGACTGATCGAGACCAAGGGCGGCAGCCTGACGCATGGGCTGCAGAATTTGCTGGAGGATGTGGTCAAGGGCAAGATCTCGCAGACCGATGAGACGGCCTTCGAGATCGGCCGAAACGTGGCGACCAGCGAGGGATCGGTGGTGTTCGAAAACGATCTGATCCAGTTGATCCAGTACAAGCCGCTGACAGCCAGGGTGCTGGCCCGGCCGTTCGTGATCGTCCCGCCGTGTATCAACAAGTTCTATATCCTGGACCTGCAGCCCGACAACTCCCTGGTTCGATTCTGTGTCGAACGCGGCAATACGGTGTTCATGGTCTCGTGGCGCAACCCCGGCCGGGATCAAAGCGGGTTGACGTGGGACGATTACGTGGAGCGCGGCCCGATCGCGGCGCTGAACGTGGCGCGGGAGATCTCGGGCGCCGGCCAGCTTAACGCGTTGGGCTTTTGCGTCGGCGGCACGCTGGTCGCCGCGGCCCTGGCCGTGATGCGGGCGCGTGGCGACGATCCGGTTGCCAGTCTGACCTTGTTGACCTCGCTGCTCGATTTCTCGGACGCCGGGATCCTGGACATCTTCATCGACGAAACGCACGTGCGCATGCGCGAGCAGACCATTGGCAAGGGTGGCTTGATGCCGGGCCGCGATCTGGCCAATACGTTCTCGAGTCTGCGCGCGAACGACCTGGTCTGGAACTATGTCGTGAACAACTACCTGGAAGGCCGCCCGCCGCCCGCGTTCGATCTGCTCTACTGGAACGGCGACAGCACCAATCTGCCGGGTCCGATGTACTCATGGTACCTGCGCAACCTGTACCTCGAGAACAACCTGATCGTCCCGAACAAGCTCTCCACCTGCGGTGTTGCGGTCGACCTCGGTCGGATCCAGGCGCCCACTTACGTGTTCGCGGCACGCGAGGACCACATCGTTCCGTGGAAAGGCGCGTACGCTTCGGCCCGCGCGCTGACCGGGGTGGCTCCGGGCGAGCTGCGATTTGTGCTGGGGGCCAGCGGGCACATCGCAGGCACGATCAACGCGGCGTCGAAGAACCGGCGCAATTACTGGATCAATGATCAATCCGTTTTGCCGCAGCGGGCGGAGGACTGGTTTGATTCAGCGCAGGAAATGGCGGGCAGTTGGTGGATACACTGGGACCGCTGGCTGGCCGGATTCGCGGACGGGGAGGTTGAGGCCCCGGTCGCTTGCGGCAGCGAGAAATACCCGCCGATCGAAGCCGCGCCGGGGCGCTACGTCCGTCAGAAGGCCCAGGATGCAACCGCAGGAGGTTGAACGATGCAGCAAGCCGTGATTGTTTCCGCGACCCGGACCGCGATCGGGAAATTCAGTGGAGCTCTTGCCCGGATTAGCGCCCCTGAACTGGGTGCGCTGGTGATCGCCGAGGCCCTGAAAAGGGCCAAGCTCGCCCCCGAGCAGGTCGATGAAGTCATCATGGGTCAGGTCCTGACGGCGGGCTCGGGACAGAATCCGGCGCGCCAGGCCGCGATCAAGGCCGGACTTCCGGTCGCGGTGCCGGCGATGACGATCAACATGGTGTGTGGCAGCGGCCTCAGAGCAGTGATGCTGGCCGCCCAGGCGGTCGCCAACTCCGATGCGGAGGTGCTGGTCGTGGGCGGTCAGGAGAACATGACGCTGGCGCCCCACGTACTGCCGGGATCTCGCGACGGGTTCCGGATGGGTGACGCGAAGCTGATCGACAGCATGATCGTCGACGGTCTGTGGGACGTCTACAACCGGTATCACATGGGAATCACGGCCGAGAACGTCGCGAAGGAGTATGGCATCTCGCGCGCGACGCAGGACGAGTTCGCCGTCGCATCCCAGCGCAAGGCGCTTGCGGCGCGCGAGGCCGGTCGCTTCCGCGAGGAAATCGTGGCGGTTCCGGTGCCCCAGCGAAAAGGCGACCCGGTGCCATTCGTGGACGATGAATTCATCCGCGGCGATGCCACCGTGGAAGGCATGGCAGCCTTGAAACCGGCCTTCGACAAGGAAGGCAGCGTGACGGCCGGCAATGCCTCGGGGATCAATGACGGGGCCGCGGCCGTAGTCGTGATGTCGGAAGCGCGCGCCAAGACGCTCGGATTGCCGGTGCTCGCGCGCGTACGCGCGTTCGCGTCGGCGGGAGTCGACCCGAAGGTGATGGGTATGGGTCCGGTGCCCGCCTCGCGCAAGGCGCTGCAGCGCGCTGGTTGGAAGCCGGCCGATCTGGACCTGATGGAGATCAACGAGGCCTTCGCCGCGCAGGCTTGCGCGGTCAACAAGGAGATGGCCTGGGATACAAGCAAGATCAACGTGAACGGCGGCGCGATCGCGCTGGGGCACCCGATCGGCGCGTCCGGCTGCCGCATCCTTGTGACGCTGTTACACGAGATGAAGCGCCGCGACGCCAAACGCGGCCTGGCGTCCCTGTGCATCGGGGGAGGCATGGGCGTGGCGGTGGCCGTGGAGCGCGGGTAGCACGCGAGGGTAGAACGACAGGGACGAATCGCGCCGTTGGACGCATCGGACGCCTCGAGCAGGAGACAGGTGATGACAAGGGTTGCGTACGTGACGGGCGGTATGGGAGGCATCGGCACGGCCATCTGCCGTAAATTCCACGACCTGGGCTATCGGGTGATCGCGGGTTGTGGCCCGACCCGGGATCACGCGAAATGGCTCGCCGAGCAGGCCGCGACCGGCTATCGCTTCACCGCCTCGGTCGGAAACGTCGCCGACTGGGAATCGACCGCCGCCGCCTTCGAGCGCGTCAAGGCCGAATGCGGACCGATCGACATCCTTTGCAATAACGCCGGGATCACGCGCGACGGCGTATTCCGCAAGATGACCCTGGCCGACTGGCGGACGGTGATCGACACCAACCTGAACAGCCTGTTCAACGTCACGAAACAGGTGATCGACGGAATGTTCGACCGCAACTGGGGTCGCATCATCAACATCTCGTCGGTCAACGGCGAGAAGGGCCAGTTCGGCCAGAGCAACTACTCGGCCGCCAAGGCCGGCATGCACGGCTTCACGATGTCGCTAGCCCTGGAAGTCGCCAACAAGGGCATCACGGTCAACACGGTTTCGCCCGGGTACATTGCCACCGACATGGTGATGGCGGTTCGCGAGGACGTTCGCGAGAAGATCATCCAGACGATCCCGGTCAAGCGCTTCGGCAGGGCGGAGGAGATCGCTTCGATCGTGGGCTGGCTGACCACAGAGGAAGCCGGCTTCACGACCGGCGCCGACTTCTCGGTCAACGGCGGCCTTCACATGCGCTAAGAAAGCCGCGCGCGCCGCCATCGCCCCGGGACGGTACAATCCTTACGGGTGTCACGGGATCGCGATGCCGCATGTTGCCGCGCTGCACCGCTGCCGCCTCAGAAGGATCCGAGCCACATGGCCAGCGCACGCTTGATCAAGAAGTACCCGAACCGGCGGCTGTACGACACGCAAACCAGTACCTACATCACGCTGGCCGACGTGAAGCAACTCGTGATTGACCAGGAGGAGTTCCAGGTCATCGATGCCAAATCCAGCGAAGATCTGACGCGGCCGATTCTGCTGCAGATCATCCTGGAAGAAGAGCAGGCGGGAATGCCGATGTTCACTTCCCCGGTGCTGTCGCAGATCATCCGCTTCTACGGAAACGCGATGCAGGGAATCATGGGCTCGTACCTGGAGAAGAACATCCAGGCCTTCATCGATATCCAGCGCAAGCTTCAGGAGCAGAGCCGCGCCTTCTACGATACCAACAAGATCGGGCCGGAAGCCTGGACGCAGTTCGTCAACATGCAGGCGCCGATGATCCAGTCGATGATGACTAACTACATCGAGCAGAGCAAGAACCTGTTCGTGCAGATGCAGGAGAACATGCAGAACCAGACGCGTTCGATGTTCTCGACCTTCCCGTTCACTGCCCCCCCGGTCCCGACCGAAAAGAAAAGCGGAAGCGGGTGAGCGTCGTTGCGGCGCGGCCGCGGCGCCGGCGGCCGGACGATTCGTCAAAGCCCGGGCAAATGCCGGGGCGACGGCCGGCCAGGCCGGCATCCGTCGGCTTTGTATCGCTGGGCTGTCCCAAGGCGCTGGTCGATTCCGAACGAATCCTGACCCAGCTTCGCGCCGAGGGCTACCTGATCAGCCCGACCTATCGCGACGCCGATCTGGTCGTCGTCAACACCTGCGGCTTCATCGACGCGGCGGTCGAGGAGTCATTGCAGGCGATCGGCGAAGCGTTGTCGGAAAACGGCCGGGTCATCGTCACCGGATGCCTGGGCGCGCGCACGGAGCCGGACGGTGAACGCCTGGTGCGCCGTATCCATCCCAGCGTGCTGGCGGTGACCGGACCGCACGCCACCGAGCAGGTGCTGGAAGCCGTTCACACCCACCTGCCGCGGCCGCACGAGCCGTTTGCGGACCTGATTCCGCCGGCCGGGGTGAAGCTGACGCCGGCTCACTATGCGTATCTGAAAATCGCCGAGGGCTGCAACCAGAGCTGCACGTTCTGCGTGATTCCGTCGATGCGCGGCAAGCTGGTGTCGCGGCCGATCGGGGAGGTGGTCAACGAGGCCGAGCGGCTGGTCCGGCAGGGCGTGCGCGAGCTGCTGATCGTGTCGCAGGACACCGGCGCGTATGGTGTCGATCTGCGCTACCGGACCGACTTCGTGAACGGCAGGCCGGTGCGAACCGATGTTCGCAATCTCGCGTTCGAGCTGGGGCGGCTGGGCGCATGGGTCCGCCTGCATTACGTCTATCCATACCCGCACATCGACGACCTGGTCCCGATGATGGAGCAGGGCCGCATCCTGCCTTACCTGGATGTGCCGTTCCAGCATGCGCATCCGAGGATCCTGAAGCTGATGCGCCGCCCGGCCAACGCGGAGCGCAACATTGACCGCATACGCGCCTGGCGCGCCGCCTGCCCGGCCCTGTCGATCCGCAGCACGTTCATCGCGGGATTCCCGGGCGAGACCGAAGCGGAGTTCGAGGCCCTGCTCGAGTTCATCCGGCAGGCTCAGCTGGACCGGGTCGGCTGCTTCGCCTATTCGCCTGTGCAGGGCGCGGCCGCCAACGACCTGCCGGAACCGATTCCCGAACCGGTGCGCGAAGAGCGCAGGGCCCGGCTGATGCAGGTTCAGGCCGAGGTGTCGCGCGTGCGGCTTGCCGCGCGGATCGGAAGCGTTGAGCAGGTGCTGATCGATCAGACCACGCCCGAGGGCGGAATCGGTCGAACCCGCTTCGAGGCGCCCGAAATCGACGGGGTGGTGCGCGTCAACGCCGGCGCAGCGCTGACGGTCGGGCAGTTCTACGATGTGCGGATTACCGGTGCCGACGAGCACGATCTGTCGGCCGTTCCGTCTGCAACTGCGGCGCTTGTGAATGGCGCGGGGGGTTCGTTATGAACGACGTCGTGATAACGAGCGGTGTTCGCACCGCAGTCGGAACCTTCGGCGGAAGCCTGAAGGACTTCTCTCCCGGCCAGCTGGGTGCGACCGTGGTTCGCGAGGCACTGACCCGCGCCGGCGTGCCCGGGACCGACGTGGGCCACGTCGTGTTCGGCAACGTGGTCCACACGGAACCGCGCGACATGTACCTGGCGCGGGTGGCGGCCATCGAAGGGGGCGTGGCGCACCACGTGCCGTGCCTGACCGTGAACCGTCTGTGCGGCAGCGGCTTGCAGGCGATCATTTCGGCCGCGCAGTCGATCGCGCTGGGCGACGCCGCAATCGCGGTCGGCGGCGGAGCCGAGTGCATGTCGCGCGCGCCGTACGCGATGCCGTCTGCGCGCTGGGGCCAGCGGATGGGCGAGGCCCAGCTGATCGACATGATGGTGGCGGCGCTGCACGATCCGTTCGATTCGATTCACATGGGCGTGACAGCCGAAAACGTGGCCGCGAAGTACGGCATCTCGCGCGCCCAGCAGGATCAGCTGGCGCTCGAAAGCCATCGCAGGGCCAGCCAGGCGATCGACCAGGGCCGGTTCAAGTCGCAAATCGTGCCGATCGAGATTCGCGCCAAGAAGGGCACGACGGTGTTCGACACGGACGAGCACGTGCGGCGCGACGTGAAAATCGAGGACCTGGCCAAGCTGAAAGCGGTGTTCGCCCAGCAAAACGGAACCGTCACGGCGGGCAACTCCTCCGGAATCAACGATGGAGCCGGCGCGGTCGTGCTGATGGAGCGCGAAGTCGCGCGCCGGCGCGGCGCCAAAGTGCTGGCGCGACTGGTCGCCTACGGCCATGCGGGCGTGGATCCGAAGATCATGGGGATCGGGCCGGTTCCGGCGACCCGCATCGCGCTGGAAAAGGCCGGCCTGACGCTGGCCCAGATGGACGTGATCGAGGCGAACGAGGCGTTCGCCGCGCAGGCATGCGCGGTGACCAAGGAACTGGGTGCCGATCCGGCCAAGGTCAACCCGAACGGCAGCGGAATCTCGCTGGGACACCCGATCGGGGCAACCGGCGCGATCATCACGGTCAAGGCCTTGTACGAGTTGCAGAGGATCGAGGGCCATTACGCGCTGGTGACGATGTGCATCGGCGGCGGCCAGGGGATCGCGGCGATCTTCGAGCGCATCGCGTCCGCGTAGTCGCCACCGGGTCGGAGCGTCCGGGCTGCGGGGCGGGCCGGAGTGACCGGGTGCGGTTCCGCTCGCGTTACGCCCTTCGCCAGTGACGGGGGCTCGGGCGTGCTGACCTCGCTCCACCGCACCCGGTCACTCCGGCCCGCCCCGCAGCCCGGACGCTCCGACCCTTATCAGCCAGCGATGTCGTTGAACCACTCCAGCACGCCGTCCAGGCCGCTGTAGTCGAGCGCGTACTTGGCGCTTTGCCGCACGCGCGGCTTGGCGTGGTAGGCGACCGACACGCCGGCCAGCGCCAGCATCGGCAGGTCGTTGGCGCCGTCGCCGATCGCGATCGCCTGTTCGGTCGGGCAGCCGGCGTCGGCGCACGCCTGCTCCAGAGCCTTCGCCTTGCCCTGCGCATCGACCAGTTGCCCGGCAGTCCCAACGGGCCCGTGCACGACTCCGGTCAACCGCTCGTCACGTACCTGCACTTCGTTGGCCCACACCCGATCGATGCCGAGCTGGCCCTGCAGCGTCCTCGCAAAGAACCCGAAGCCGCCGGTCACGAGTAACGTCTGAAGCCCGCTACGGCGCGTCACCCCGAGCAGGCGTTCGGCTCCGGGCGACAACGGCAGTTGCTGCGCAACCGCCCGCAGCAGCGACGCGTCCGCTCCGGCCAGCAGCGCCACGCGCCGGCGCAGGCTTTCCGAGTAGTCGGCGATCTGCCCGCGCATGGCGGCCTCGGTGATCGCGGCCACTTCGGGACCGAGGCCCGCCAGCCGCGCCAGCTCGTCGATACATTCGATCCGGATCAACGTCGAATCCATGTCCAGGGCCAGCACTCGGAATTCGGACAGGACCATCCGTGGCGAAACCAGCGTCGCGTCGCAGCGCCAGCGAGCGGCCAGCTCCGCGACCTCATGCGCCAGCTCGGGCGCAAGATCGACTCCGACGAGCCGGACCGAAGCGGTCTGGCGGCGAATTGGAGCCGCCGGAAAGCGCCGCCGGAACGCGTCGATGGCTTCCGGCGACAGATCCGGGGCCTGAAGGACCAGGTCCATCGGCGCATCGGACACGCGCTCCGCCGGCGCACCAGGAGCGCGGTCCTGCGGCCGCACGGCTGCGCTCACGCCAGCTCTTTCAACAGGCCGTGCAGTTCCTGCAGCCTGTTTTCGACCTGGGGCGTTGTCACGCTCAATCGAAGCCGATCGGGCCCGGCCAGCCGCAGCCGCTTGTCGCGTCCCATCAACTGAATCACCCGGGCCGGATCGACCGGCGTCTCGGGGCTGAACTGCAGCCCGATCGAGTCGGACGAGGCGTCGATCTTGCGAACGCCCAGGCGCGCGGCGATCAGCCGCAGTCGGTGGGTCTCCAGCAGAGCGCGCGCCGCCGGCGGAAGTCTGCCGAACCGATCGACCAGCTCCTCCCGCAGCGCGTCCAGGCTCGCGTCGTCTTCGCACGAGGCCAGCTTCTTGTACAGCGAAAGCCGTTGCTGAACATCGCCGACGTAGTCGGCCGGCAGCAACGCGGGCGTATGCAGGTTGATTTCGGTCACGGCCGCCAGCGGCTGCATCAGGTCCGGCTCGCGGCCGCTGCGCAGCGCGCGCACCGCGGCGTTCAGCATCTGCGTGTACAGGTCGAATCCGACTTCCTGCAGGTTCCCGGATTGCGCCTCGCCCAGAACCTCGCCGGCTCCGCGGATCTCCAGGTCGTGCATGGCCAGGTAAAAGCCGCTTCCGAGCTCCTCCAGATTCTGGATCGCTTCCAGACGCTTCTCCGCGTTGCGGCTCAGGCCATCCTGGGACGGAACCATCAGGTAGGCGTAGGCCTGATGATGGGAGCGTCCGACCCGGCCGCGCAGCTGATGCAGCTGGGCCAGGCCGAACCGGTCCGCGCGGTGCATCAGGATCGTGTTGGCGGTCGGCACGTCGATCCCGGTTTCGATGATCGTCGTGCACAACAGCAGGTTGAAGCGCTGCTGATAGAAATCCCTCATCACATGCTCCAGCTCGCGCTCGGGCATCTGCCCGTGGGCGATCCGGATGCGCGCTTCCGGTACCAATTCGGAGAGCAGCCGGTGGCGTTGCTCGATCGTTTCGACCGCGTTGTGCAGGAAGTAGATCTGTCCGCCGCGCTTGAGCTCGCGCAGGCAGGCCTCGCGAATCAGGCCGCCGCTTTCCGGGCACACAAAGGTCTTGATCGCCAGCCGCCGTTGCGGCGCGGTCGCGATCACCGAGAAATCGCGGATTCCCTCCAGCGACATCGCCAGCGTGCGGGGAATCGGCGTTGCGGTCAAGGTCAGCACATCGACTTCGGCGCGCAGCGACTTGAGCCGCTCTTTCTGGCGCACACCGAAGCGATGCTCCTCGTCGATGATCACCAGTCCGAGCCGACCGAAGCGGACATCGGGCGACAGCAGCTTGTGGGTGCCGATCGCGATGTCGATGCGGGCATCGGCCAGCCCCTCGAGGATCTGGGCGACTTCACGCGTGGAGCGGAAGCGCGACAGCTCTCCGATTGTCACCGGCCACTGCGAGAAGCGGTCGCGAAACGTCTGCACGTGCTGCTCGGCCAGCAGCGTGGTCGGGCAAAGGACGGCGACCTGCCGGCCGCCGGCCACCGCGGCAAACGCCGCCCGCAGCGCCACCTCGGTCTTGCCGAAGCCCACGTCGCCGCACACCAGGCGGTCCATCGGAAAGCCCGCGCGCATGTCCTTCAGCACGGCGTCGATGGCGGCGCGCTGATCCGGCGTTTCCTCGAAGTCGAATCCCTCGGCGAAGGCCTGGTAGTCGCGCTCCGAGAACTTGAACGCGTGGCCTTCGCGCGCGGCCCGCGCCGCATACAGGTTCAACAGTTCGGCCGCCGTGTCGCGCACCTGGCGGGCCGCGCGGCGCCGTGCCCGGTCCCATTCGCCGCCGCCCAGCGCATGCAGCGGCGCAGCGTCCGGATCGGCGCCAATGTAACGCCCGATCAGGTGCAACTGCGCAACCGGCACGTACAGCTTGGCCTCGTTCGCGTATTGCAGGTGCAGAAACTCGGTCGGTCCTTCTCCAAGATCCAGCGCCTCCAGTCCCAGGTAGCGCCCGATTCCGTGCTCGATGTGCACGACCGGATCACCGGTACGCAGCTCGGCCAGGTCGCGCACGACCGCATCGACGTTGGTGGCGCGGTCTCGTTGAGTGCGGCGCTGGCGGCGCGGATTGGCCGCATACAGCTCGGCCTCGGTCACCACGGCCAGTCGCGCCGTCGGCGAGGCGAATCCCTGGTGCAACGGCGCCGTTCCCAGCATCAGCCGCGCGTCGGAGCCGGCGAAGTCTTCGAAGCGTTCGCAATCCGTGAAGGGCAGCCGCGACTCGGACAGCATCTGCGACATCGTGTCGCGGCGCCCGGGCGAGTCGGCCACCAGCAGCACACGGCCGGCAAACTGTTCGCACCATTCGCGCAGCTGCTGGACCGGATCGGCGCTCTTGCGGTCGACCGCGAGCGCGGGCAAGGGCTCGAAGTCCGGGTGATCGGATTCAGACAGCGCGAGGCGGGCAAACGGCTTGAGCTGCAGGAACAGCTCCTCGGCCGACAGGTACAGCTTCCCGGGCGCCAGGCAGGGGCGCTGCGCGTCGCGCGACAGGAAGGCGTAGCGCTCGCTGGTCTCGTTCCAGAAGCGCCGCATGGAAGCCTCAACCGGACCATGCAGCACGATGCGGGAATCGCGCGGCAGATAGTCGATCAGCGTTGCCGTTTGATCGAAGAACAGCGGCAGGTAGTACTCGATCCCGGCGCCCGCGATGCCATTGCCCACGTCCCGATAAAGCGGTGCGCGGCTCGGATCGCCCTCGAACGCGTCGCGCCAGCGGCCGCGAAAGGCGGTGCGTGCCTGCTCCTCGAACGGAAACTCGCGCCCCGGCAGAAGGCGAACCTCGGGCACCGGGTAGACGCTTCGCTGGCTGTCCGGGTCGAACGCGCGGATCGTCTCGACCACGTCGTCCAGCAGATCCAGCCGCAGCGGCAGCGTCGCACCGGTCGGGAAGAAGTCGATCAGCCCGCCGCGCAACGAGAACTCGCCGGGCCCGACCACCTGAGACACGGCGTGGTAGCCGGCCAGCGCCAGTTGCGAGCGCAACTGCTCGACGTCGATCCGCTGTCCCTGGCGCAGCCAGAACGTGCGCGCCGCGACAAAAGACGGTGGCGCGAGGCGCTGCGTGGCCGTGCCGGCGGCCACCAGCAGCACGTCGGTGCCGGGCGTGTCGGCGGCGGGCTGGCGGGTCATCAGGCGATACAGCGTTTCGATCCGCTCCGAGGCCAGGTCCGGGTGCGGAGACAGGATGTCGTAGGGAAGCGTTTCCCAGTCCGGAAACGCGCGCGCCGTCAGCACCGGCTCGAAGTAGGGCAGCTCCTCGGACAGGCGATGCACGTCCAACGCATCGGCACAGATGACCACCGTCAGGTGGCCGTTTTGCCGTTCGCGATCGGCCAGTTTCGCCAGCAACAGCGAGTCGGCCGAGCCGGCCGGTCGACCGATCACGAAGCGCTCGGCCGGCTTCAGCAGCGGCACGGCAACTTCGATCGGGCGGGTCGAGAGGCACTCGCTCATAGCGTGCGAGAATTCATCCGAAGAGGCCGCGCATTCCGGCGATTCGCTCAGGCAGCACGGCGGCACGCACGATAACACCGCAATCCGGATTCCCAGCCTTGGCCATCCGCTTCTTTGGTCTGATCCCCGCAGCCGGACAAGGCTCGCGGATGGGAAGCGACACTCCGAAGCAGTACCAGCGCATCGGGCGATGCACGCTGCTCGAGCATTCGGTGCGGGCCCTGATGTCGGATCCGCGCGTTGCGCGAGTCCTGATCGTAGTAGCCCCGGCCGAGCCGCACGCGGCCGCGCTGGCGTTTCCGAGCGGCGTGCGGCTCGCGCCGGTCGGCGGCTCTTCGCGCGGCGAGAGCGTACGAAACGGCCTGCGCGCGCTTGCGGGCGAGATCGATTTGGACGATCGGGTGCTGGTGCATGACGCGGCCCGTCCCTGCCTGTCGGCGCGGGACTTGACGGCCCTGATCGACGCGGTCGGGGTGCACGATGCGGGTGGACTGCTGGCGGAACCGCTTTCGGACACGTTGAAGCGGGTCGACGGCGCGACAGTGATCGAAACGGTGGAAAGGACCGGACTGTGGCGCGCCCAGACGCCACAGCTTTTTCCTTTCGGTATCCTGCTGCGCGCGCTGGAGAAGTGCCAGGACCTGGACGCAATCACCGACGAGGCCGGCGCAGTGGAACGAATGGGCATCCGCCCGCGGGTCGTGAACGCAATCGACAGCAATCTGAAGGTCACGACAGCGGCGGATTGGCCGCTCGCGGAGGCGGTATTGAAGGCGAACGGGCGATGGTAGATCCGATCCGGGTAGGGCAGGGATTCGATGTGCACGCACTCGTGCCCGGGCGCCGGCTCATGCTGGGCGGCGTCTCGATCGAGCACGAGCAGGGCCTGCTCGGACACTCGGATGCCGATGTGTTGCTGCACGCGATCACCGACGCGTTGCTCGGGGCGGCCGCGCTCGGAGACATCGGCCGCCTCTATCCGGATTCCGATCCGCGCTATCACGGGGCCGACAGCCGCGCCTTGCTGGCTGAAGTGGCGCAGCGCGTGCAGCAGGACGGCTGGCGCCTGGGCAACCTCGATTGCACCGTGTTCGCGGAACGGCCCAGGATCGCCCCTTACGCCGACGCCATCGGCCGCTCCATCGCGGCTCTGCTGAATGCCGACCCGACAAGGGTCAACGTGAAAGGCAAAACGACCGAGCGGCTGGGTTTCATCGGACGCGGCGAGGCGATCGCAGCCAGTGCGGTCGTCCTGCTGTTTGCAAGATGATGCGTTCGAAGCCGCAGCGGTGCACGGATGGATAGTCCCATAATGGAGGCGGTCGAACTGCAGTGCGAGCGCGGTCATCGGCGCCTGTTCGACCAGCTCTCCTTCGGGCTCGACGCCGGCCGCTGCCTGCACATCGCCGGCGACAACGGCGCCGGCAAGACCAGCCTGTTGCGGATCCTGTGCGGCCTGCTGAGGCCGACTTTCGGAGAGGTGCGCTGGCAAGGCCGACCCATCGCTCAGGTGCGCGACGAGTACGGAGCCGATCTGGTCTACGTAGGACATCTGAACGGCGTCAAGGACGACTTGACCGCGACCGAGAACCTGCGCACCTGGGCTGCAATGGCCGGACTTCGCGTGGACGCCGACCGATTGGAGCAGGCGTTGCGCCTGCTCGCGATCGAACGGTTCGCCCAGTGGCCGGCGGGTCAGCTGTCCCAGGGCCAGAAGCGGCGCATCGGCCTGGCGCGCTTGACTGTGGCTCGCCAGGCGCGGGTCTGGATCCTGGATGAACCGTTCAACGCGCTGGACAGAAACGGCGTCGAAATCCTGAACCGGCTGATCGCCGAACGCGTCGGCAGCGGCGGGGCGGTCGTGCTGACGACGCATCAGGCCTGGCAGGCGCCGGTCGAGGTCATTCGGCTGGAGCTGGCCGCGGAAGCGGCATCGTGATCGGCGCGCTGCTGGCCGTCGTCCGCCGCGATCTGCTGCTGGCGATGCGACAGCGCGGCGACGTTGCCAACGTGCTGCTCTTCTTCGTGATCGTGGTGACGATGGTTCCGTTGGGAGTCGGCCCGGACCGGGACATGTTGCGGCTGATCGCCCCCGGCGTCGTGTGGGTGGCCGCGCTGCTGTCGGCAATTCTGTCGCTGGGCAGGCTGTTCGCGCTGGATTACGCGGACGGCACGCTGGAGCAGATCATGTTGTCCGGCCAGCCGTTGTCGCTGGCAGTGCTCGGCAAGATCGCCGCGCACTGGCTGATGACGGGCGCACCGATCACGGCGCTGTCGGTCGTGCTGGCCATGATGTTTGACATGGCGGCCGCCCCGAGCGCCACGCTGGTCGCTTCGCTGCTGCTCGGCACGCCATCCCTGAGCCTGATCGGAGCGGTGGGCGCGGCGCTGACCTTGGGTCTGCGCGGCGCCGGAGTGCTGGTGACGCTGCTGGTTCTGCCGCTGTACGTTCCCGTTCTCATTTTCGGGGCCGGGGCGGTCGATGCATCGGCCGGCGGGGTTTCGCCCGGGGCGCATCTGATGCTGCTGGGCGGGCTGTCGCTGGCCGCCGCGGCCCTGGCGCCCTGGGCGATCGGCGCCGCGCTCCGGGTGTCGGTCGAATAATTTGAAATAATGGGGCTATGCAGACCCAAGCGATACGTCCCCTGAAATTCGGCTTGCACCGCTTCGCCGCGCCCCCGGAGTTCTATCGGCTGGCGGGGCGGCTGATCCCGTGGTTCGGTTCGGCCGCCGCGCTGCTGGCCGCAGCCGCCCTGTATCTGGGGTTTTTCGTGGCGCCGACCGACTTTCAGCAAGGCGAGGTGTACCGGATCATCTTCATCCACGTTCCGGCCGCCTGGATGGCGATGTTCATCTACGCGGTAATGGCGTTCTGGGCCGGTTTCGGGATGGCATTCAACACCCGGATGTCCTCGATGTGGGCGTGCGCGATGGCGCCGACGGGCGCACTGATGGCCTTCCTGGCGCTTTGGACCGGCGCGCTGTGGGGCCGCCCGACCTGGGGCGCGTACTGGGCCTGGGACGGCCGGATGACCTCGACGCTGATTCTGCTGTTTCTGTACATCGGCTTCATGGCACTGCACGGCGCAATTGATGATCCTCGCCGGGCCGACCGGGCGGCCGGGGTGCTGGCCCTGGTCGGGGTCGTGAACCTGCCGATCATCTATTTTTCGGTCCAGTGGTGGAACTCCCTGCATCAGGGCGCGTCAGTCAGCCTGACGCGCGCACCCTCGATGGCCGTCACGATGCTGGAGGCGATGTTCGTAATGACGCTTGCCTTCTGGATGTACAGTATCGCCGCTTCGCTGGCGCGCGCGCGTGCGATCCTGCTGGAGCGGGAAAAGCGCTCCAGCTGGGTCCAGGCCGTCGCGCAGGGCTGACGATGCACTGGGCGAGCTGGCAGGATTTCTGGGCGATGGGCGGCTCCGGGCGCTATGTATGGGGCGCCTACGGTCTGGTCGCGCTGGCGCTGGCGACTGAAGTGATGATGTTGCGGGCGCGCGTGCGGCGTGCGCGCGAAATGGCGCGCCGCACTTCGGACTGGTCGAAGAAGGAAACGCAATGAAACCCAGACATCGCCGTGCGGCGCTGATCGTCGCAGGCGTCGCGGTGCTTGGAGTCGCTACGGCGCTGGTGCTGTCGGCCTTCCGGCAGAACCTGGTGTTCTTCTACACGCCGAGCGATGTGGCCGCGAACAAGGCGCCGGCCAATCAGACGTTTCGGGTCGGCGGACTGGTCGAGACCGGCAGCGTCAAGCGCGAAGGCGTTCGCGTCACCTTCCGGGTGACCGATACGGCCCAGACGATCACGGTGGCCTACGACGGCATCCTGCCGGATCTGTTCCGCGAGGGCAAAGGCGTGGTCGCCGAGGGCCGGATCGAACCGGGCGGGATGTTCCGGGCCTCCCAGGTGCTGGCCAAGCACAACGAGAACTACATGCCCCCGGAAGCTGGCCGTGCGCTCGAACAGGCCGAAAAGGCTCGCCGGACCTTGAAAGTTCCGACCGGATCGTCGAGCTGACCGCCGGTCAATTGTCCCGAGCGATCGCGGGGAGCCTGAGCTCGACGCGCAGGCCGGTCGGCGAGTTGGCGGACAGTTGCAATCGCCCGTGATGGGCGCGGGCGATCCGATCGACAATCGCCAGCCCCAGTCCGGCTCCGCCGGAGCCCGAACGGGATGGATCGCCGCGCTCGAACGGTCGCAGCAGCCGTTCGATTTGATCCGGCGCTATCCCTGGTCCTGAATCGGACACTGCGACGATGGCTTCGGAGCCATCCCGGTGGACTTCCAGACGCAGGTCCAGGTCACCCGCCGGGCCGCGCCCGTACTGCAGGGCGTTGTTCAGCATGTTGTCGAGCGCCCGCGCCAGCTCGGTCGGCTGTCCGAGCACGCGCAGCCCGGGTTCGACCTGCTGGTCGACCCGGCAGCCGATGGCGGCGCCGACACGGCTGCGCGACAGGGCGTCGATCGCGAGGGCGGACACATCGGTGGCCTGCGGCGGTCGCGCACCGACCGGCCGCGCATAGTCGAGAAACTGGCGGACGATCAACTCGAGCTGGTCCAGGTCTCCGATCATTCCGCCGCGCACGGCTTCGGGCAGACCGCTCATTTCCAGTTCGAGACGCAGGCGAGTGAGCGGCGTGCGCAGGTCGTGCGAGACGCCGGCCAGCAAAATCGCCCGCTCCCGTTCGAGCCGGTCGAGGCTGTCGACCATCCGATTGAAGCTTCGGTTCACCATTCGAATCTCGGGAGGTCCCACATCCGGCAGATTGCGCGGAGTGCGTCCGGCGCCGAGCTCGGCCGCGGCCCTGGACAGTTCCGCCAGGGGTCGATTGACCAGACCGGCGATGGCCGCCGCGATCAGCAACGAGATGATCGCTGCCAGCGCGGCCCAGGCGATCCACTCGCGGCCGACGTCGCCGGCCAGCAGGTCGCGGTCGATGAAGGCCCAGTACGCATCGTCGTCGATCGAGAAACTGATCCACATGCCGGGCACGCCGTTCACTTCGGAGGCGAGCCGCGTCGCCGGCCCGAGCTTGGCCCGCACGTTGCGCGTGACCAGACGCACCAGCGCATCGTCGGGCAGCGGCATGAGCTGATCGCCCGGCTCCAGAGGGACGACCCGGATCCCCTCGTTATCGGCCAAGTCGTTCAACAGGTCACGGCGGCGCCCCGGATCCGAGAACACGAGCGCGCTGCGCGTCGTATTGACGATGGAAACGACCTGCTGAGCGATCTGGCGGGCGCGCGGCTCGCGCTCGAACACCTGCACTGTCGGCCACCAGGCCGCCATGGAGGCCGCAAACAAGAGCAGGATCAGCAGGAACGTCCGCCAGAACAGCGGCGGCGAACGAAGCCTCAAGCGGTTCCGTCCGGTATGAACACGTACCCCAGGCCCCACACCGTCTGAATGAAGCGAGGCTTGGACGGATCCGGTTCGATCAGCTTGCGCAGGCGCGATATCTGCACGTCCAGGCTTCGATCGAACGCCTCGTATTCGCGCCCGCGCGCCATTTCCATCAGCTTCTCGCGCGACAGCGGAACCTTCGGAAATCGCGCGAAGACCTTCAGCACCGCAAACTCGCCGGTCGTCAATGCGACGGGTTCGCCGGAGCGGGTCAGCGTCCGGGTCGCCAGATCCAGCACGAAATCGCCGAATACGACGCTGGTGGCCTCCTGCGAAGGGGCGCCCGGCAACTCGGGTGGCGCCTTGCGGCGGAATATCGCGTTGATGCGCGCCAGCAATTCGCGCGGATTGAACGGTTTGGGCAGGTAATCGTCCGCGCCCATCTCCAGGCCGACGATCCGATCGACGTCTTCGCCCTTCGCGGTCAACATCAGGACCGGAGTCGGGTCGTTGCCCCCGCGCAGGCGCCGCAGTACCGACAGACCGTCCTCACCCGGCATCATCAGGTCCAGGATCAGCAGATCGAAACGCTCGCGTAGCCAGAGCTTGTTCATGGCTGCGGCACCGTCCGCCGTATAGACGGTGAACCCGTTTTCGGTCAGGTAGCGCCGCAGCAAATCACGCAAGCGCTGATCGTCGTCGACGACGAGAATCTTCGGGGAGGGCGCTTTGGACATATCGCTGAGTCGCGGGCCGCGCCGATCGTATCGCCGGGCGCCGAGGGCGCCCGCCCAAGGCACAAAGTGTTACAGAATTTACCCCCCTCGGGCGCACTTTTCGAGCGGCGCTCTGGCGCCAGCGGGCGCCGGATGACAAGATCAGTGTCACGGAGTTAGACAGAATCGATGAGAGTCCCGATCGTCGCGGTCGCCGCAGCGTGTCTGGCCTGGGGCGTCGCCTCGGCGCAGATGGGCCCGTCGTTTGCGCCGCCGGCGCTGCGCGTGGACTCGCCCCCGGCTGCGCCGCCGCCCGACGCGACGGCGGAAATCTGGAGCCACATGACTCCGGAGCAACGCAAGCAGCTGTGGCAGCAGCTCACCCCCGATGAGCGCGCCTCGATCTGGCGGCGGCTTCCGCCCGAGCAGCGCCAGGCGATCCGTGAACGCCTTGCTCCCGAGCAGCGCCCGTCGATTCGGCCCGGTCAGCCACCCGAGCAGCATGCCGGTCCGGGACCTGGCCCGAGACTGAGCCCGGAGGAGCGTCGCCGGCTGCGAGAACAGATTCGCGACGCCCACCGCGATCTGCGGCGCGGTCGGGGGGGTCGGTAGGGTCGGTCGGGTCGGTAGTCGATCAAGCCCGTACGGCGCGACCGCGAGCGCGCCGCGCTTTATTAAATACAATGCCACCCCGTGCGGATCCTTGCGATCGAAACGTCGACCGAGCGGTGTTCGGTCGCGCTGGCGCGCCCGGCCGGCGTGGTACAGCGGCAGCAGAAAGCCAGCCAGCGGGTCGCCGAACGTGCGCTGTCGATGGTTGCGGACCTGCTGGCTGAACAATCCGTTACGCTGAGCCAGATCGACGCGTTCGCCTTTGGCAGTGGGCCGGGCGCCTTCACCGGGCTGCGAGTGGCTTGCGCGCTGGTACAGGGGCTCGCGTTCGCGGCCGATCGTCCCGTGATTGCCGTCGGTAGCCTCAGGGCGCTCGCGTTCGGCGCGTGGCAGCAAGTGCGGAGCGATGATCCGCTTCGCGTAATGGCGGCAATCGATGCCCGGATGGGTCAGCTTTATTGGGCCGTTTACGAGCACCACCGGGTGGGCGCACGCGAGCTCGCTGCGGCGGCGCTGGCCGTGCCCGAACAAATGGCCGGGCTGGTAGCGCACTGGCAGCCACAAGTGATCGTCGGAAACGCGCTGCGCACGTTCGAAGCCGCCTGGCCGTCACAACACCAGGCGACCCGCTTGCCTGATCTGGCTGCCGACGCGTCGATGACCGCCGAGCTGGCCCGCATCGATCTGGCGGCCGGCCGCACGGTCGCGGCCCGCGACGCCGCCCCCGAATACGTACGCGACCAGGTCGCGCTGACCGTGGCACAGCGGTCAGCCGACGCCGGGAGCGCGCCGTGAGCGCCGTTCGCAGGCCAGAGGAGCCGATGTTCAGGCCGCTGCTGCAGGCGGACCTGAATCAGGTGATGCGGATCGAGGCGGACGTATATCCGTTTCCGTGGACGCGCGGCAATTTCGAGGACGCATTGCGTGCCGGTTACACGGCCTGGGCGATGTTCGACACCGCGGGGTCGATGATTGCCTACGCGATCGCGATGCTGGCGGTCGATGAGGCGCACCTGCTGAACCTGAGTGTGGCGGGCCCGCTTCAGCGGCAGGGGTACGGATGGAAGATGCTGGAGTGGGTCGCACAATCCACGCGCGACTATGGTGCGCGCAGCCTGATGCTGGAGGTGCGTCCCAGTAACGACGCGGCACTACGGCTGTATAAGCGTTACGGCTTCGAACGGATCGGCGTGCGCCCCGGCTACTACCCCGCGGTCGGCGGCCGGGAGGATGCGGTCGTGATGAGGGTGCCCCTGTGACCAGCTTGGACCCGCGTCGCGCGCGCCTGTGGGAGCGGCTCGGGCTCGGGCCCGTCTGGACCGAGCGGTCCGCGCCCGCCTTGGCGCCAGCCGGTTCGGCGGGCGCGCCGGTGGAAGTACCGGTCGCCCTCGACCGAGGGATCGACCGGATGGGCTGGGACGAGCTCGAACGTACGGTGGCCGGCTGCACCGCGTGCGGATTGTGTAAGGCGCGCACCAACACGGTATTCGGCGTCGGCAGCCGTGACTCGCAATGGATGCTGATCGGAGAGGCGCCCGGCGCCGAGGAAGATCTGCGGGGCGAACCCTTCGTCGGGCAGGCGGGCCGACTGCTGGACAGCATCCTGGCCGCCGCCGGACTGGGTCGAGCAGCGACGGGCGCCTCGGCCGTCTATATCGCGAACGTCGTGAAGTGCAGGCCGCCTGCGAATCGCAATCCGGAGCCCGATGAGGTCGTCCGCTGCGAACCGTTCCTGCGACGGCAGATCATGCTGCTCGCGCCGCGCGTGATCGTCGTGATGGGGAGGGTGGCTGCTCAGGCGGTACTCGGCACCGATGCGAGCATTGCATCGCTGCGCGGCCACGCCCATCGGATCGATGTGGCCGGCGCCAGCGTGCCGGTGATCGTCACCTATCACCCGGCCTACCTGTTGCGCAACCTGGCCGACAAGGCCAAGGTCTGGGCCGACATGTGCCTGGCGCGGGAAGTCTTCGATCGGACGCAACCGCGAGCGCACTAGCAGCCGTGGCGGGTGTCTCCAATCTGCGAGACGGCGTCGAACTTGCGCTGGTTGGCCCGGTGCTTCAGGATCACCAGCAGCATCGTGACCGCGACGAAGGCTCCGATCAGGGACATCGTGACCGCGGCCGAAAGACCGGCCACGATCAGCAGCGAGTAAACGCCCAGCATCAACAGGATTCCCAGGTTCTCGTTGAAGTTCTGCACCGCGATCGAATGGCCGGAGGACAGCAACACGTAGCCGCGATGCTGCAGCAGCGCATTCATCGGAACGACGAAGTAGCCGGCCATCGCCCCGATCAGCACCATCACCACGGCTGCTGCCAGCAGAGCCCACGGCACCATGTGCCCCCAGATGACCGGCCCGGAATGTGCCAGGTGGGCGAAGTTCAGCAACGACAGCACCGACACGGTCAGCCCCATCGCGACGCCGACCGGCAGCACGCTGAGCGAGCGCCGCAGCGAGACACGGCCTGCGGCCACAATTGCACCGATCGCGATGCCCACCGCCGCCAGCGCCTGCAGCACCGCGCCGTGAGAAAGATCCAATCCGAGCATGTCGGCCGACCAGCGCAGCACGATGAACTGCAGCGTCGCACCCGCGCCCCAGAATAGCGTGGTGACGGCAAGCGAAATCTGTCCGAGGGGATCCTTCCACAGAGTGACCATGCAGTGTCCGAAGTCGGCCATCAGTCGCCAGAGCGTGCGCTCCTGCTTCCGGTAGCGAACCTGGGTGTCCGGCACCCAGATGTTGATTACGGCCGCAGCGGCGTAGACGCCGCAGATCACCGCGATGGCCGCCTTGCCCACCTTGCCGAGGTCGGGCTCGATATACGGGACTCCCAGCGCCAGCACGATCGCGCTGACGGTCGGCGAAACCAGCACGCCGCCGGCCACGAAGCCCAGGATGATCGATGCGACGGTCAGGCCTTCGATCCATCCGTTGGCCGCCACCAGCCGTTCGGGGGGCAGCAGCTCGGTCACGATCCCGTATTTGGCCGGCGAATAGGCGGCCGCGCCGAAGCCGACCACCGCGTAGGCCAGCAGCGGGTGGATTCCGGTCAGCATCAGCAGGGCGCCGGCGAGCTTGACTCCGTTCGTAATCAGCATCACGCGCGCCTTGGGCATCGAATCGGCGAAGGCGCCGACAAAAGCGGCCAGCAGCACGTACGAAATGAAAAAGAACAGCTTCAGCATCGGCGTCATCCACTGTGGCGCGTGCATTTCGCCGAGCAGGGAGATGGACGCGATCAGCAGTGCGTTGTCGGCCAGCGACGAGCCGAACTGAGCTGCCATCACGAGGAAGAAGCCGCGCGAGCGGACGGCAGCGGGAGCGGGGGTCGGGACCAAGAATGGCAGACGGGCAGACGGCGGGGTGGACTGGGCGGCGCGGTTTATAGCACGAGGCCGACGGGCACCTGCACCGAGAGCCGGTATTCTTTGGAAATCCCCCACGTAGCGAGCACAGGCACGTGCCCAGACCGCTGATCGCCCGCATCGATGGCCACGCGTTGAGCCACAACCTGTCGGTGGCGCGCGCGCGCGCCGGACAGCGCCGCATCTGGGCGGTGGCGAAGGCCAACGCCTACGGCCATGGGCTGGAACGCGCGGTCCGCGCCTTTGCCGATGCCGACGGCCTGGCGGTGCTCGAAGTGGAGGAAGCGCAGCGGGCGCGCGAGAGAGGATGGAGCAAGCCCATTCTGCTGCTGGAGGGAGTGTTCGATCCGCGTGAGCTGGACGAGGCGGTGCGGCTCGATCTGACGTGCGTGGTCCACTGCTTCGAGCAGATCGAGATGATCGAGCGCCGGCCCGATCCGGCCGCGCTGAACGTGTATCTGAAGCTGGACAGCGGAATGACTCGCCTGGGTTTTGCGCCGGTCGATGCCGCCTCGGCGCGGCAGCGTCTCGGCGCGGTTCCAGGGGTTCGGGTGGCCGCACTGATGAGCCATCTGGCCAACGCCGACCGCCGGGACCCGGGGCCGTGCAGCGTTCAGGTCCAGCGTCGCGCATTCGACCGGTTGTGCAAGGGGATCCGGGTGGAGACGAGCCTTTGCAATTCGGCCGCGCTGTTCCTGCACCCGGATCTGGGCGATCACTGGGTGCGGCCGGGGATCGCTCTGTATGGTTCGTCACCGGCCGGATCGCCCGCCGCAGCGGCGCTCGGCTTGCGTCCTGCGATGGCCTTGAATTCGGCGCTGATCGCGGTTCGCAAGGTGCCGGCGGGTGCCCAGGTCGGCTATGGCAGTCGCTGGACCGCAGCGCGGCCGACCCGGCTGGGCGTGGTGGCCTGCGGGTATGCGGACGGCTATCCGCGCAGCGCGCCGGACGGCACGCCGGTGTGGGTGGCGGGCCGGCGCGCGGCGCTGGCCGGACGGGTCTCGATGGACATGCTGTCGGTCGATTTGACGGGGATCGACGACGCCGCGGTCGGCAGCCCGGTTCAGCTGTGGGGCGAACACGTGGGCATCGACGAGGTGGCGCGGCACTCGGAGCGGGTCGCTTACGAGCTGATGTGCGGCCTGAATCCGCGGGTGCGGGTCACGGACGCCCTCAGTGATCCGGACTGACGCCCGCGACGTGTCGAATCCGCGAACCCAGTTTGTCTGCAACGCCTGCGGCGGCTCGGCCGTCAAGTGGCAGGGCCAGTGCCCGCACTGCGGCGCCTGGAATGCGCTGATCGAGACCCGCTCCGAAGGGGGCGCGGCGCGGCGGCGCGCCACGGCCACGGGGGCAGCCAGCGCGGTGGCGATCGGCGAGGTGACGGCCGCCGAGCCCCGGCGCCTGTTCACCGGGATCGAGGAACTCGATCGGGTGCTGGGCGGCGGGCTGGTCGACGGCGGCGTGGTGCTGATCGGGGGCGATCCGGGAATCGGCAAATCGACGCTGCTGCTGCAGGCGCTGGCGAAGCTGGCGGCGTCCGAGGCGGTCCTGTATGTGAGCGGAGAGGAGTCGGCGGCCCAGGTGGCGTTGCGTGCCCAACGGCTGGGAATCGAAGCGGACCGCTTGCCCCGCCTCAGGGTGCTGGCCGAAATCGAGTTGGAAACGGTCATCGCCGCGATCGAAGCGGAAAAGCCCCGAGTCGTCGTGGTGGACTCGATTCAGACGATGTTCACGCCGGCGCTGAGTTCGGCGCCCGGTTCCGTATCGCAGGTGCGCGAATGCGCGGCCAGTCTGACGCGCCTGGCCAAGCGAAGCGGCACCGTCGTCGTCCTGGTCGGCCACGTGACGAAGGAAGGCGCTCTGGCCGGTCCGCGCGTGCTGGAGCACATGGTCGACACGGTGCTGTACTTCGAGGGCGATACGAACTCCGCCTACCGGCTGGTTCGGGCGTTCAAGAACCGCTTCGGAGCGATCCATGAACTCGGCGTGTTCGCAATGACCGACCGCGGACTGCGTGGCGTGAGCAATCCGTCGGCGCTGTTTCTGTCGCAGCAAGGCGACGGCAAAGGAGGGCTGGTTCCGGGCTCCTGCGTGATGGTGACGCAGGAAGGCAGCCGCCCGATGCTGGTGGAGATTCAAGCGCTGGTGGATGCGGCGCATGTGCCGAACCCGCGGCGGCTGTGCGTCGGGGTCGATCCGCAACGGCTGGCGATGCTGCTGGCCGTGCTCAGTCGGCATGCCGGGGTGGCCACCTACGACCAGGACGTGTTCGTCAACGCGGTGGGCGGCGTGCGGATCGACGAGCCGGCCTCCGACCTGGCGGTGCTGCTGGCGGTTCTGTCTTCGATCCGGAACCGTCCGCTGCCGCGCGCGATGGTGGTGTTCGGCGAAGTCGGACTGGCCGGCGAGATCCGGCCGGCGGCGCGCGGCCTCGAACGGATGCGCGAGGCCGCCAAGATCGGTTTTTCGACGGCGCTGATTCCGAAGGCGAACGCGCCGCGCAAGGCGTTCGAGGGACTGGAAGTCATCGCCGTGGAAACGCTGACCGAGGCTATCGGCGAGTTGCGCCTGCGATAGCGAAGCAGCCTAGCGAAGTTCTGTCCTGTTTCGCATCACTGCACAGAACGCCGCAAGCGCGATTGCGCACGCCGCCAGCGGAGCGAATGCGAGCGCCGCAATTCCGGTCAGATCCCACGCGACGCCGCCGATCACTGCTATGACGACCGCGCCACCGTAGCTCAGAGTGAATACGCCCGCCGATGTGCGCGCGACGTCCTCCGGCGGGCACAGGTGCGCCGGCAGGGTCAGTCCCAATATCAACGCTGCGGCGTCGGAAAATCCAAGCACCCCGGCGCAGACGATGGTCACGGGCCCGGTCAGAAAGACGATACCGCCGATGCTGGCGAGCGATGCGAGGCCGGAAGCAAAGTAAGGCCAAGCGCGCAGCTCCAGCCTTCCTGCCACGACCAGCAACAGCAACGAGGCAGGAAGCTGGCCCAGATTCAGTGCGAGCAGCGCCCCGGCGATCAGGTCCGAGCGGCCTTTGCCCGCCAGAAAGATTGGGACAAACGCGTTGGCGGCGAAGTAGATCGCGTTGATGCAGCAGAAAAGCCCACCCAACCGCCAGACCAGGCCCAGGCGCCAGTCAGGAAGCCATTTGCGCGGCGGCACCGACTGCGCGGGGTGGGCGATCCGCGTTCGGGGCGCGAGCGCGTAGACGACGAGCGCGATGATGGCTATCGGCAACGACCATGCGACGAGCGACAGACGCCAGCTGCCGCCGACGAGCGGCAGGATCACGGGAGTCGTGAGCAGAACGGCCAGAATCTCTCCGACCAGAAGGCCGTTCGTATACACGGCAGTCCCGAGGCCGATTCGGTCGGGCAGCCACTGCCGGACCGTCGTCGGCATGATCGGTTGCATGATCGCGACCCCGGCCGACATGACGACGGTCGTCAACAGCAGCACGGCGTAGTTCGGGCTGAGCCCGCGCAGGGCAGATCCTGCAGCCACGAGCGCGAGGCTGCCGGCCAGCGCGGCCACCACGCCGAGGCGCTGAACGAGCAGCGACCCGACCAGCGCGGCGATTGCGAACATGGCCGGCGCAATGCTGCCGAGGAGGCCGACCTCGGTGGCGCTCAAGTGCAGATCGTCGCGTATTGTCGCGATCACCGGTGGCACGGCGAGAATCGTCAGCCGAAGTCCATTTCCGGAAAGCCATAGCAGGACCACCGCCTTCCACGGCGTACGGTGTGCACTGGTGCACGTGAGGACTGCCATCGTCAGGCCTGCGAGGCAATGCGGTCACGGGCCGGCATCGGAAGCTGCAAGCCGCGCCGCTTCGAGGCCGGACCGCACCGAGCCTTCGAGCGTCGACGGAAACGGGCTTTCGGCGATATCTCCGGCCAGGTACAGGCCGTCGGCCGGCAGCTGCGGCGGCGGCCGGCGCAACCCGATCGCGGGCAGCAGTGTTGCGCGCCGCTCGATCACGATGTTCTGCGCGATCGAGGGCGGCAGCCCGAATTCCGCGCTGAGCTGGCGGTCGGCGGCGGCGCACAGCGCGCCACGTTCGCTTTCGATCCGCAGCGCCGGAGCGCCGATCACGACGCTGAAGATCCCCTGGTTGGCCGGATCGATCCGGCCGCGATCGAACACCCATTGGCCGGGGCGGTCGTTGGCCGGCTCGTCGAGCAGCGCATAAACGGGTTCGGGCAGGCGGATTCCGTTCGGGTAGCGCAAATAGACGGTGGCGATCGGCTCGTATTGCAGGCTGCGCAGCTCACTGATCGCCGGCTGCAGCGCCTCGATCGAGGCCGACTCGAGCAGGCGCGCCGCCGGCTCGGCGGGAACCGCCAGCACAACGCGGTCGGCCTGCAAACGCTGCTCGCGCAGCTGCACGCTCCAGCCATGGCCAGATCGCGCCAGCGCGATCACCGGCTGGCGCAGAAGGACGGTGGCGCCGGCCTGCTCGAGGTACCGCCGTGCCGCTTCGGGCATCGTGGAGGACAGGTCGCGCCGTGTCAGCAGCAGCCGGCTGTCCGCCTCGGCGGCTCCCAGGGTCAGACGCAGCAGGTTCAGGAACATCTGCGACGACGCCTGTGCGGGCTCGGCGTTCATCGCCGCAATGCAAAGCGGTCGCCACAGCCGGCGCACCATCGTGTCGGACTGCGTGGCCAGCAGCGTCGCCACCGGCCGATCGACGGACAGCTGCCACCGACTGCGACGCTGGCGCGCGACCCAGGCGGCCAGCGCGAGGCGGTCGCGCCACCGCACGCGGCGCGCGCGGGCCAGCCCGAACGCGAGGTGCAGCGGGGCCGGCAAGGAGACCGCTCCGAGCCGCCATCCGTCCGGATACCGGACCATGAACGGCAGCGACAGCAGTGTCTGATGCGGATCGACCCCGAGCAGGCGCATCAGTGCGATGGTTTCGGAGCATGCGCCGAGCAGCAGGTGCTGTCCGTTGTCGACCGCGAAGTCCTTATCGCCGATCCGAAGGTCGACGCGCCGGGCCCGGCCGCCGATCGCCGGCGCGGCATCCACCAGCGTGACCGCTACGCCCAGGCGAGCCGCTTCGACTGCGCACGCCAGGCCCGACCAGCCCGCCCCGATGACGACCCAGTGGGCGGAGCCCCTCGTCTGCGCCGTCATCGCGCCATGGCACCGCCGCGCGGCGGCCCGAAGACCCAGGTGCGCCAGGCGATCAGCAGTTTTCGTACCGGGGTCAGCGCGATGCGCTGATGCAGCACGCGGAAGTCGCTGCGCTCCAGCTCGTCCAGCAGCGTCTCGTACAGCGCGCCCAGGATGATGCCGGGTGCCTGGGCGCGCCGCTGCGGCGCCGGCAGCTGGGCGGCCGCCGAGCGCAGCGCGGCGCGCGCGCGCTCGGCCTGCCGGGCCATCAGCGGGGCGAAACCCTCCACATAGCGCGCTGCCGACAGGTCTTCCGGTTTCACGTCGAAGTCTCGCAGGTCCCGCATCGGAAATACGATCCGGCCCCGGCGGGCATGCCGGCCCGCATCGCGCACCATCAGGATCATCTGTATCGCGAGCGCGAGCTCGCGCGCGTGTGCTTGCGTGGCCGGCTCCACCGCCCCGAACACCGTCGCTGCCATCTCGCCGAACGGCGCTGCCGCAAGATAACAGTGTTGCACCAGCGCGTCGAAGTCGTCGAACGGGGCCGGCTCGAGCAACCGAAGGCGCGCTTGCAGCGAAAGCGCGAACGGGGCGGACGAAAGCCCATAGACGGGCAGATGAGGCGCCAGCGCGCGCGTAACCGGGTGCTGGGGCTTTTGCTCGAACAGGTGCTGGATTTCCTGCGCCCACCAGCCCAGACCTGCGCGCGCGACGGCCGGATCGGAGGCGTTTTCGATCGCTTCGTCCAATTCCCGGCGCAACGCGTACAGCGCGGTGGCTGCGCGTCTGCGCGCGGCCGGCAGGAACAGCAGGCTGTAGTGGGCGCTGGATGCGACGCAGGCGAGCTTATCCCGGCAGTATTGGTCCGGACTCATCGCGTTCGATTAGAATCCAATTGCCGGTGCGAAGGTGGCGAAATTGGTAGACGCACCAGGTTTAGGTCCTGACGCCTTCACCGGCGTGGGGGTTCGAGTCCCCCCCTTCGCACCACGGACACCGCAGATGAAGGGCTTTGGAACGGTAAGAACCATCCGATCGTGCATTGTCGATGCGGGCTGACATTCAGGATCTCGGTGGATTGCAGCGGCGCGTCGACCTGACCGTCGCGGCCACCGATGTCGCGCAGGAGGTCTCGCAGCGGCTGGCCCGCATAGCGCGGCAGAGCAGCATGCCGGGCTTTCGCCGCGGCAAGGTTCCGATGAAGATCGTCGCGGCCTCGTACGGCTCGCAGATTCAGGCCGAGGTGATGCGGGAAAAGCTCGGCAGCGCTCTGTCGACCGCCCTCGATGCGAGCAAGCTGCGCCTGGCGGGCGCTCCCAGGCTGGAGCCGCAATCGGCGCAGGATGCGGGTCAGATCGCGTTCAGCGCGACGTTCGAGGTCTATCCGGAGATAGACCTCGGCGATCTTTCGCGGGTCGAGCTGCATCGCTACACCTGCAGCGTCAGCGAGGCGGACGTCGATCAGACGGTCGAGATCGTTCGGCGCCAGCGGGCGAAGCGGGCAGCGGTGGAGCGCGAAGCCGCTGACGGCGATCGCGTCACGGTCGATTTTCGCGGAACCATCGACGGCCAGGAGTTCGAAGGCGGCGAGGCGAAGGATTTTTCGTTCAACCTGGGCGAAGGGCGGATGCTGCCGGACTTCGAGCAGGCAGTGCGCGGATCGCGCCCCGGCCGGCAGTCGCAATTCACGGTGAGCTTTCCGCCCGACTACCCGGCCAGCAAGGCGGCGGGTCGCACGGCGCAGTTCGCCTTGACGGTCAAGCGGGTCGAGCAGATCGAATTGCCGCCGGTCGATGCGGAATTCGCCCGAGCGCTTGGAATCGCGGACGGCGACCTGTCACGGATGCGGGCCGAACTCAGAGCCAATGTGGAGCGCGAGGTGGCCAGCCGCCTGCGCGCGCGCACGCGCGAGCACGTTTTCGACAGGCTGCTCGAGGCGACGCGTTTCGAGGTGCCGCAGGCTCTGGTCGACGAGGAACTGCAGCGCCTCGTGAAGGGCGGGGCGGCGGGCGAGGCGCCGGCCGGCGCCGCGCTGCAGCAGGCGGCGCGGCATCGGGTGCGGCTCGGGCTGCTGATCGGCGAACTGGTGGCACGGCAGGCACTGCAACCGCGGCCGGAGCAGGTGCGCAAGGCGGTCGAGTCGATCGCCCAGAGTTACGAGAATCCGTCCGAGGTCATACATTGGTATCTGGGCAGCCGCGAGCGCCTGGCCGAGATCGAGGCCGGCTTGACCGAGGACAACGTGGTGAACTGGGCACTGGCGCACGCGAAGGTGAGCGAGGTGAACGTGCCGTTCGACGAACTGATGGGAGGACGCAAGTGAAGCAGCGCGCCGTTTCAGCGATCAACCTGGGCCCGACAGCGGGGCCGCGGGAACCGGTCGGATTGGGCATGGTGCCCATCGTGATCGAGCAAAGCGGTCGGGGCGAGCGCGCCTACGACATCTACTCGCGCCTGTTGAGGGACCGGGTCGTATTCATCGTCGGCCCGATCAACGAGCTGACCGCCAACCTGGTCGTGGCGCAGTTGCTGTTCCTGGAATCGGAAAACCCGGACAAGGAGATCGCGCTGTACATCAACTCTCCCGGTGGCTCGGTGTACGCGGGGATGGCGATCTACGACACGATGCAGTTCATCAAGCCCGACGTCTCCACCATTTGTGTCGGGATGGCCGCCAGCATGGGCGCCTTTCTGCTCGCCGGCGGAGCCAAGGGCAAGCGCTACGCGCTGCCCAACTCGCGGATACTGATCCACCAGCCCTCGGGCGGATCACAGGGCCAGGCCTCCGACATCGAGATCCAGGCGCGCGAAATCCTGTACCTGCGGGAGCGTATCAACAAAATCCTGTCCGATCGCACCGGGCAGCCGGTCGACCGCATTGCACGCGACACCGACCGCGACAACTTCATGTCGGCGGGCGATGCAGTAAGCTACGGGCTGATCGACAAGATCTTCGTCAAGCGGGGCGATGCCGCATGAGCGGCTCTTGGTCGCCGCAGTTCTGACCGCCATTGTTTCGACGGGGAGGAGCGGACGCACGATGACGGACCGGAAGGGATCGAGCGAAAAGCTTCTGTACTGCTCCTTTTGCGGCAAGAGTCAGCACGAGGTCAAGAAGCTGATTGCCGGCCCGTCGGTGTTCATCTGCGACGAGTGCATCGACCTTTGCAACGACATCATCCGCGACGAGGGCTCCGGTGAAGCGGGCGGCAGCGGTCCGCGGTCGGATCTGCCGACGCCCAAGGAGATCTGCTCGATCCTGGACCAGTACGTGATCGGACAGGAAAAGGCCAAGCGCATCCTTTCGGTCGCGGTATACAACCACTACAAGCGACTGAAGCACCTGGCGACCAAGGACGACGTCGAGCTGGGCAAGAGCAACATCCTGATGATCGGCCCGACCGGCTCCGGCAAGACGCTGCTGGCGCAGACGCTGGCCCGCCTGCTGAACGTGCCGTTCGTGATCGCCGACGCCACCACGCTGACCGAAGCCGGCTACGTCGGAGAGGACGTCGAAAACATCATCCAGAAGCTGCTGCAGAACTGCAGCTATGAGGTCGAGAAGGCGCAGCGCGGGATCGTCTACATCGATGAGATCGACAAGATCTCGCGCAAGAGCGACAACCCGTCGATCACGCGCGACGTCTCGGGCGAGGGCGTGCAGCAGGCGCTGCTGAAGCTGATCGAGGGCACGATCGCCAGCGTGCCGCCACAGGGCGGCCGCAAGCACCCGAACCAGGACTTCGTGCAAATCGACACGACCAACATCCTGTTCGTCTGCGGCGGCGCCTTCGATGGGCTGGAAAAGATCATCCGGAACCGCTCGCAGCGCAGCGGAATCGGCTTCGGCGCGGAAATCGCCATCTCCGGCGACCACTCGGTCAGCGACCTGCTGCAGGACGTTCAGCCCGAGGACCTGATCAAGTTCGGCTTGATCCCGGAACTGGTCGGGCGGCTGCCGGTCGTTGCGACGCTCGATGAGCTCAGCGAAGGGGCGCTGGTGAAGATCCTGGTGGAACCGAAGAATGCGCTGATCAAGCAGTTCCGGCGCCTGCTGTCGATGGAGGGCGTCGAACTGGAAGTGCGTCCCGAGGCTCTGGATGCGATCGCTCAGCGCGCGCTGAAGCGCCGTACCGGTGCGCGCGGCCTGCGCTCGATCGTCGAAAGCATCCTGCTCGACGTGATGTACGACCTGCCGAGCATGGCCAACGTGATCAAGGTCGTCATCGACGAGAGTTCGATCGAAGAAGGCCGACCGATCCTTATCTACTCCGATCAGCCGAAAGTCGCAGGGGCACCCCGCTAACGGGTAGTTGCACCCGCGCAGGTTACGGGCAAGAGGCCCCACCTGTTCGCTACTGGCCGGCTCCGCGCCGTGCTAGAGTCGAATTGCCCATGGCGCCGGTCCGATTCCTCTTGAATTGGTGCGGATTGTCCCCATTTCCACGGCATCCCGCCGTGAGGATGAGATAAATGTCCACCGCCTTGCTGCCTTTGGAACCCACCGTACTGCCGCTTCTGCCGCTGCGCGATGTGGTTGTATTCCCCCACATGGTGATTCCCCTGTTCGTCGGCAGGCCGAAGTCGATCAAGGCGCTCGAAGCGGCCATGGAGGCCGGCAAGAGCATCATGCTGGTGGCGCAGAAAAACGCGGCCAAGGACGAGCCGTCGGCCGATGACATCTACGCCATCGGCTGCGTGGCCAATATCCTGCAGATGCTGAAGCTGCCGGACGGCACCGTCAAAGTGCTGGTCGAGGGAGCGCAGCGCGCGACGATTCACCGGATCGAGGACCTGACCACGCACTTCGTGTGCGACCTGACCCCGATGGCACCCGAGACCGGGGGCAACGCCGAGCTCGAGGCACTGCGCCGCGCAATCGTCGCGCAGTTCGACCAGTACGTGAAACTGAACAAGAAGATTCCCGCGGAGATCCTGACGTCGATCGCCGGCATCGATGAGGTCGGCCGCCTGGCCGACACGATCGCCGCGCACCTGCCGCTGAAACTGGAGCAGAAGCAGCGGATCCTCGAGATGTCCGGGCTGAACGAGCGGCTGGAACACCTGCTCGGCCAGCTCGAAACGGAGATCGACATCCTGCAGGTCGAAAAGCGGATCCGTGGCCGCGTGAAGCGGCAAATGGAAAAGAGCCAGCGCGAGTACTACCTGAACGAGCAGGTCAAGGCGATCCAGAAGGAGCTGGGCGAAGGCGAAGAGGGCGCCGACCTGGACGAGCTGGACAAGAAGATCAAGGCGGCCCGGATGCCCAAGCAGGCGCGTCAGAAGGCCGAGTCCGAGTTGAAGAAGCTGAAGCTGATGTCGCCGATGTCGGCCGAGGCGACGGTCGTGCGCAATTACATCGACACGCTGGTCAATCTGCCCTGGAAGAAGAAGAGCAAGATCAACAACGATCTGGGCAACGCCCAGCGCGTGCTCGACGAGGACCACTACGGGCTGGACAAGGTCAAGGAGCGCATCGTCGAGTACCTGGCGGTCCAGCAGCGGGTCGACCGCCTGAAGGCGCCCATACTGTGCCTGGTCGGCGCTCCGGGAGTGGGCAAGACCTCGCTAGGGCAATCGATCGCGCGCGCGACCAACCGCAAGTTCGTCCGGATGGCTCTGGGTGGCGTGCGCGACGAAGCCGAGATCCGGGGACACCGCCGCACCTACATCGGGTCGATGCCGGGCAAGATCCTGCAGAACCTGAGCAAGATCGGCGTGCGCAACCCGCTGTTCCTGCTCGATGAAGTCGACAAGATGGGGATGGACTTCCGCGGAGATCCGTCGTCGGCACTGCTCGAAGTGCTCGATCCCGAGCAGAACCATACCTTCGTCGATCACTACGTGGAGGTCGACTACGACCTGTCGGACGTGATGTTCGTCGCGACGGCCAATACGATGAATATCCCGCCGCCCCTGCTGGACCGGATGGAGGTGATCCGTCTGTCCGGCTACACGGAGGATGAAAAGGTCAACATCGCGATGCGCTATCTGCTGCCCAAGCAGATGAAGAACAACGGCGTGTTCAAGCAGGAGCTGGAGGTGACCTCGGCTGCGATCCGGGACATCGTCCGGTACTACTCGCGCGAGGCCGGCGTGCGTGCGCTCGAGCGCGAGATTTCGAAGATCTGCCGCAAGGTCGTGAAAAACTCGCTGATCAAGGAAAACGGCGGCAAGGTCCGCGTGCTTCCGGGCAACCTGAGCAAGTTCCTGGGCGTGCGCCGCTACACGTTCGGCGTAGCCGAGAAGGAAGCGCAGATCGGACAGGTCACCGGGCTGGCATGGACCGAAGTCGGCGGCGAGCTGCTGACGATCGAAAGCGCGATCATGCCCGGCAAGGGAAACATCATCCGGACCGGCTCGCTGGGCGACGTGATGAAGGAGTCGGTCGAAGCGGCGCGTACCGTGGTTCGGGCGCGCGCCCGGCGGCTCGGCATCAAGGACGAAGCCTTCGAGAAGAGCGACATTCACGTTCACCTGCCGGAAGGCGCCACGCCCAAGGACGGTCCGAGCGCGGGCGTTGCGATCACCACTTCGGTCATCTCGACGCTGAGCGGCATTCCGGTGCGACCCAATGTGGCGATGACGGGCGAGATCACGCTGCGTGGCGAGATCCTGGCGATCGGCGGCTTGAAGGAAAAGCTGCTGGCGGCATTGCGCGGCGGAATCAAGACCGTTCTGATCCCCGAGGAAAACGTGAAGGACCTCGCGGAGATTCCGGATAACGTGAAGAACCGGATCGAAATCGTGCCGGTCAAATGGATCGACCAGCTGCTCGAAGTCGCGCTGACGCGCCAGCCGATCGCGCTGACCGAAGAAGAGGTCGCCACGGCGGCGCGCGCCCAGCCGGCGCCGGCCGAAGCGGTGAAACCCGAAGCCGCGCCGGGGGAATTCGTCAAGCACTGAACGGGCAGCTGCGCAGACACTGACGGGCCTGCTCAGGGCGCGTGCGTGGTGCCACTCGACGGGACCGCTTGACACTGTGAAAGCGGCGCGGTTGAATAGTCGCCTTCCACATCTCGGGGCCTTGCACTGACGATCGCGGGTTTGGCGCGAGGCGGCTATTCGATTCGAACGAAGAAGTCGACAAGACGACTTGGGAGGGGGTGGCAGTGAACAAGACCGAACTGATCGAGCATATCGCGCGCCAGGCCGATATCTCGAAAGCGGCGGCTGGTCGCGCGCTGGAAGCGATCGTCGGCGGCATTCGTACGTCCCTGAAAAAGGGCAATTCCGTCACGCTGGTCGGCTTCGGCACGTTCATGGTCGGCAAGCGCGCGGCGCGGCTTGGCCGCAACCCACGCACCAATCAGCCGATCAAGATCAAGGCCGCGAGGGTTCCGAAGTTCCGGGCTGGCAAGGCCCTGAAGGATGCAGTAAACTGATTTGTTCCGGTGCCCTTGCACGCGGCGCACGGTAAGGAGATTCGGCGCGCGAAGGGTGCTTAGCTCAGTTGGTAGAGCGGCGCCCTTACAAGGCGTAGGTCGGGAGTTCGAACCTCTCAGCACCCACCACAGGCGACGCGTCGGACAGCAGGCACGCGCGGAGTGGTAGTTCAGCTGGTTAGAATACCGGCCTGTCACGCCGGGGGTCGCGGGTTCGAGTCCCGTCCACTCCGCCATTTATCGTACCGAGGCGAGGCTGGCTTCGCCTTTTTTCTTCGCCAATAGCGATCGCGCTCAAATGTTCGACTCGATTCGGTCCAAACACCGCTTCTTCACCTTTGCCCTGATGATGATGGTCGTGGTGAGCTTCGTCCTCACGGGGGCCTACGGGTACAAACAGTTCCTTGAGATCGACACGTCGATCGCCAAGGTCGGCTCCGAACGCATCAGCCAGCAGGACCTGGACGTGGCGGTGCGGGAGCGCCTCGAGCAGATGAGCCAGATGCTCGGCGCGAATTTCGACGTGCGCACGATGGATACCCCGCAGGCACGCGCGGCCATGCTCGATGCGCTGATGTCGCAGCGGGCGCTCAAGCTCGAAACACAGCGGACGCGGCTGCTGGTCACCGACCACAAGCTGCAGGAAGTGATCGGGTCGAACGCCGCGTTCCAGCAGAGCGGCCGCTTCGACTACGACACCTACAAGGCTCTGCTGGCCGCGCGCGGAATGAACGAGCACTTGTTCGAGGCCGAGGTGCGCGACGATCTTGCGCGCCAGATGCTGGTGGAGGCGGTCGCCGGTTCGGCCGTGCTGCCGAAGTCCGTGTCGGACCGCCTGTGGCAGTTGCAGCATGAAAAGCGCGAAGTGCGCGAGCTGACGTTCCGGCCCGATGCCTACCTTGGAAAGACCGAGATCAGCGACGAGGCGATCCGGGCCGATTACGAGAAAAACAAGTCGCGCTACATGACGCCCGAGGCCGCGCGGGCCGAGTATGTGGTGCTGCGCGCCTCCGACCTCGCCGCTCAGGTCACCGTCTCGCCGGACGAGGTGCGCGCGTTCTACGATCACAACCCGAAGCGCTGGGGCCAGGCCGAGCGTCGGCGGGCCAGCCATATCCTGATCACGGTCGGTGGGCCGGATGGCTCGGCGCCGGACAAGGGCGCGGCGCGCAAGCTGGCCGAATCCGTGCTGGCCAAGCTGCGTTCGAACCCGGCCGATTTCGTGCGCCTGGCCAAGGAATATTCGAAGGATCCCGGATCCGCGCAGAAAGGCGGCGACCTTGGCTGGTTCGGGCGCGGGATGATGGTCAAGCCGTTCGAGGACTCGACGTTCGCGATGAAAGATGGCGAGACCAGCGGCCTGGTGGAGTCCGATTTCGGATTTCACATCATCCGGGTCACCGGGATCGAGCCAGCCCGCACCAAGTCTTTCGAGGACGTCAAGGCTCAGATCGAAGGCGAGCTGCGGCAGCAGGCCGCCGAAAAGCGATTTTCCGAAATCGCGGAACAGTTCAGCAATTTCGTCTACGAGCAGGCCGATGGATTGAAGCCGGCGGCCGACAAATTCAAGCTGCAGTTGCACGAAGTCGACGGGCTGACGCGCCGGGGGGCGCCGCCCGCAGACGCTGCGAGCGTGTTCACTGCGCCGGTGATCGAGGCCGTCTTTGCCCCCGATTCGGTGCAAAAGCGCAGGAACACGAAGGCGATCGAGATCGGAAACAACACGCTCGTGTCGGTACGCGTGCTCGATTACCATGCTGCCGCGCCGATTCCGCTGGAGATCGTCAAGCCGACCATCAAGGACGCGCTGCAGCGTGCCGCCGCGGCCGAAATGGCCAGGACCTCGGGTCAGGCGCGCCTGGCCGAGCTTCAGAAATCATCCAGCGACGATGGCTTCGATGCACCACGCTGGGTCGGCCGAGACGACCCTCAGCAATTGCCGCCGGCGGCGGTGACTTCGATCATGCAGCTGGCACCGGGCCGCCTGCCGGCTTTTGTCGGGGTCCAGGCGGGCGACGGTAGCTACCTGGTGGTACACGTGCTGTCGATCAAGGCTGCCGATGCCCCCGCCGCCACCGCCGCAGCCGGCGCGTCGGAACAATGGCTGCGAACGCTTTCTTCGGCCGATCAGGTCACCTACGTGCAGGGGTTGCGGCAGCGGTTCGGCGCGAAGGTCGTGCGAGGCGCGCCGATCGCAGCGGCCAAGGAAGAACAGGAATAAAGCGGCCCGCGGTTAATCGCCGAGCGCCAACTGGCGCGCGGCCCGTTCGAACTCCGAGGCGTCGGCGCTGGGGATCGAAACGCACACCGCTTCGCCCGCGCGAAGATAGTTGGACTGAATCGAGCGGCAGTACACCGGGTCGTAGTGCTCCTGGAGCAGGCAGGCGACCAGCGCGTCCCAGCTGTCGTTTCGCACCATGGCCTTCCAGCGCTCGACGGCGGCGAGCCCGTGCAACGCGGCCAGGCAGTCGAGCTGCGCGCACAGCCGCTCAGGGTGGCGCTCGTAGTGGCGGTATTCGTCGCGTAGCAGCCGGATACGCTGCGCAACCGGAACATCCAGCGCGACGCAGGCAGACTGGCGTATCGCACCCAGCAGCGCGTCGGGCAGCTGGCAGTCTCCGATCCTGCGGCTTTCCGACTCGACGAAGACCGGGCGCGCCGGATCGAGGCGCCGCAGCGCCCACCAGAGGCGGGTCTCGAATTGCTTCTGGCTCGGCTGCGGCTGGCCCGGCAGATCCCCCAGCACCGACCCACGATGAGCCGCCAGAGCTTCCAGGTCCAGCACCTGCGCACCGGCCCGATCCAGATGATTCAGCAGGCGGCTTTTCCCGCTGCCCGTGGCCCCGCACAGCACGCGATAACGGAACTGCGCCGGCAGCGTCGCCAGTGCGCCGACCACCAGGCGCCGGAAGGCGCGGTAGCCGCCCTCCAGCTGCACTACGCGCCAGCCGATGCGCGCCATCACGTGAACGATCGATGCGCTGCGTTCGCCGCCTCTCCAGCAATACACCAGCGGGGACCATGTGCGCGGGCGCTCCGGGAAGCAGCTGCGCAGATGCCGCGCGATGTTGCCGGCCACCAGCGCGGCGCCCGCGCGGCGCGCCTCGAACGGCGAAACCTGCTTGTAGCGCGTTCCGATTTCGACCCGCTCGGCGTCGGTCAGCACCGGGCAATTGACGGCACCGGGCAGGTGATCGATCGCGAATTCGGACTCGCTGCGAACGTCGACGATCGTATCGAACTGCGCGAGGCGCGCCAGCGCGGCATCACAGTCGATCGTCTTCAGCACGCTTCACGCCGCCGGTCGACGCAACATCGGCTGCAGCCTCGGCCAGACGTTATCGAGCATCAGCCCCTGGGCCTGCTGGTTCGGGTGAATGCGGTCGGGCTGGAACAGGTCCAGGCGATCCGCGAATCCTTCGAGCAGGAACGGAACAAGATCGACCCGGTTGTGACGGGCCAGCAGCGCGTAAGTTTCGAAGAATCGTTCCGTGTAGTCGCGCCCGTAATTGGGCGGTATCCGGATTCCGACCAGCAGTACGCGAGCCCGCGCCTGATGGCACGCGTCGATCATGGCCTGAAGATTGTTCCGCATCTGATCCAGATCGAGCCCCCGCAGGCCATCGTTGGCGCCCAGCTCGATCACCACGATGGCGGGTTCCCAACGCTGCAGAAGCGGCGGCAGCCGCGCGCGGCCTCCACTCGTGGTGTCGCCGCTGATGCTCGCATTGACGACGCTATACTGCCGGTTCTGCCTCGAAAGGCGTTCCGACATACGGCCGACCCAGCCGGTGTCGCGAGGCAGCCCGTATTCGGCCGAAAGGCTGTCGCCGAGCACCAGGATCGTGCGGGTCGACGGCACAGCCGGCGCGGCCGCCGAACCCACCGCGATCGACACCAGCAGCGGCAAACACAGCGCGGACAGGCACACGTGAAATCGGAAGCGGAGGGCGGCAAGCAAGCGCAATTTCCGTCTGCCTTCGCCGTGGAGGCAACGGACCTGTGCAAGATCGTCCCCGATCCGAGCGGCAGCCTGACGATTCTCGATCATATCAACCTGGCCGTCAGCGCCGGCCAGACAGTCGCGATTCGAGGCGCGTCGGGCTCGGGAAAGTCGACCTTGCTCGGCCTTCTGGCCGGGCTGGATGTTCCGACCCGCGGCACGGTGCGGCTGTTCGGCCAGGATTTGACGGCCCTCGACGAGGACGGCAGGGCGCAATTGCGTGCCGGCCAGGTCGGCTTCGTATTCCAGACGTTTCACCTGCTCGATCACCTGACGGCGCTGGAAAACGTGATGCTGCCGCTCGAAATCGGTCCGGCACAGAGGGGACGGACGGCCCGCACCCGGGCACTGGAGCTGCTCGAGCGGGTCGGACTGAACGGCCGCAGCGCACACGAGGCACGGACGCTGTCCGGCGGGGAACAGCAGCGCGTTGCGCTGGCGCGCGCGTTCGTCACGCAGCCGGCGATCCTGTTTGCCGACGAACCGACCGGCAGCCTCGACTCGGCGACCGGAGCTGCAGTGATCGATCTGATGTTCGAGCTCAATCGCGAGCTCGGATCGACGCTGGTGGTCGTCACCCACGATCCGGAGGTCGCCTCACGATGCTCACGACGCGTGGAACTGCGGGCGGGCCGGATCATGGCTCAGGGCAGCGAGGCGGCTCACGCGGGCGGCTCGGCTCGCCACTTCTGAGGCGGGCCAGTTCGCGCACCGCCAGTTCGGGCACTTCCGAGGCCACCAGCCCGACGTCGGCCCCGTAGACTTCGGCGGCGCGGCCGTGCAGCCAGACCGCAGCCAGCGTGCCGGTCAGAATGCCGAAACCCTGCGCGATCAATGCGCCGATCATCCCGGACAGCACGTCGCCGGTGCCTGCCGACGCAAGCGCGGGGCTCCCCGTCGGGTTGATCCAGTACGACTCGCCCTCGGCCGGGCGATCGACGATCACGCTGCCCGCGCCCTTTAGCACGAGGGTTGAGCGCAGCTGCTGAGCCAGCAGAATCGCGGCCGCGATGCGGTCGGCATTGACGTGGATCGGCGGCACGCCCGCCAGCAACCGTGCCGCTTCGCCCGGATGCGGTGTCAGCACGCTGGGCGCTTCGCGTCCGACCAGCGCTTGGCGCAGGCGTTCGTCGAGCGCGATCAGGTTCAATGCATCGGCGTCCAGCACGACCGGCGTGTCCTGCAGGAGCGCGTGCCGCAGCGCGCGCCGCGCCGGCTCCGAGGTTCCCAGCCCGCAACCGATCACGGCCACATCGACCGGCGGCAGCCGGTCCAGCGTTCGGATCATCAGCTCCGGACTGACGGGATCGACGTCAAGGTCCGGGGCGCCCACGCAGCACACGTACACGCGGCCAGCGCCCAGCCTCAGTGCCGATCGGCCAGCCAGCAGCGCCGCGCCGATCATCCCGACCTCGCCCCCGATCACCGCCACGCTGCCGTACCGGCCCTTGTGCGAATTGCGCTGCCGAGGCTTCAGGACCGCGCTGAACTGGTCGGGCCCGTTCAAGTGACCTGCGGCGACGCCGGCATCGACTCCGAGGCCGTCGACGTGGACGGTGCCGGCTGCATCGCAACCGTCGCTCATGTGCAGCCCGGGTTTGTCTCCGAGGAAGGTCAAGGTCGCCTGCGCGCGCACGCCAGGCACGTCGCCGACCCAGGTGCCGGAGTCGGCGTCCAGGCCGGTGGGTACGTCCAGCGCGACGACGGGTGCGCCGCATTCGTTGGCCCAGCCCGACGCTTCCAGGTACGGTCCGGAGAGCGGGCGGCTCAAGCCGATCCCGAACATTGCGTCGACGATCAGGTCGAAGCGGCCGCCCTTGGGCAGTTCCGCCGTCGATTCGCCACCGGCGCTCGCCCAGGCTGCGTGAGCGTCCTGCGCGTCGCCCGAGGTCGGTGCCGACGGCGACCAGCACAGGCAGGCATGCCCGAGCTCCCGCAGCACGCGGGCGCACGCATAGCCATCGCCGCCGTTATTGCCCGGCCCGCACAGCACGACAAAGGACGCGGGCCGCACGGGCGCATGTCGATCGAGCCACTGGGCGGCCGCATGCCCGGCCCGGCTCATCAGCGTGCCGGGCGCCAACACACGCGCATGTTCCTGCTCGATACGGCGCAGTTCTTCGGTCCGATACAACGCGCTCATCGGCGTCGACTCACGTTATGCCCTTGGCGCCTCAGAGGCTCAGGGCCTGCTGGCTCACCCGCTGACCGACCGCGAGCGAGCTCGTCAATCCGGGCGACTCGAAGCCGAACAGCTGAATCAACCCCGGCAAACCGTGCTGTCCGGGCCCGTCGATCACGAAGTCGTGCGGCGGCTCTCCGGGCCCGGACAGTTTCGGGCGGATGCCCGCATACGCGGGCTGCAACGCGCCGTCCGGAAGCTGCGGCCAATAGGCTCGAATGCTCGGGTAGAAGAGCTGCGCGCGGCGTGCATCGACGTTGAAATCGATCCGATCGACCCACTCGACATCCGGGCCGAACCGGGCCGCGCCGCCCAGGTCCAGCGTCAGGTGCACTCCCATTCCCCCGTCGACGGGCAGCGGGTAGATCAGGCGCGCAAACGGCGCCGCCCGCGTCAGAGAAAAATAGTTGCCTCGAGCCAGCCGTAGCGATGGAATGCGCTCCTTCGGATACCCTTCGATCGTCGCCGCAACACGCTGGGCCGACAGGCCGGCGGCGTTGACCAGCACGTCGCAACTGATCCGATAAGGCTGGTCCGTCCCGGTGGTCAGCTCCCACACGCCATTGTGGCGTGCGGCCCATTGCATCGGCGAGCCCAATGCGATCGAGCCATCATGGGATTGAAGGTCGCCCGACAGCGACAGCATCAGCGCGTGGGAGTCCACGATCCCCGTATCGGGCGAATGGATGGCTGCGTGACAGCGCAGCGCAGGCTCCAGTCGGCGCGCCTGCTCCGCATCGAGCAGCTCGAGGCGCTCGACCCCGTTGGCCAGCCCCCGGCGCCGAAGGTCAGTCAGCGCGGGCTCCTGCGCCGGTTCGGTCGCGACGATCAGCTTGCCCAGTCTGCGGTGCGGCAGACCCCGCTCGCCCAGGTAGCCGTACAGTAGCTCGCGTCCCTGCACGCACAGCCGCGCCTTCAAGCTGTCCGGCGCGTAATACAGGCCGGCGTGGATGACCTCGCTGCTGCGCGAACTGACCCCGGATCCGATCCGCGACTCCGCCTCCAGAACGATGGTCTGGAGCCCTGCCATCGCGAGGGCGCGGGCGCAGGCCAGCCCGATCACCCCGGCGCCCACGACGATGCAATCGGAATGCTCCAAAACGACCTGCTCCAGACCCGCCAGACGATACATTAAGCACGGAATTCCCCCTAAGCGTGCCGATATTTCGTCCGACTGGCAGCCGCCCGCTCCCCGCTAATCTGCGTCAGCCTACTCAGCCAGAAACCCATGAACGCGCCCGAACGACTTGCAAACGCCGCGCTCGGCGTGCTCGACACGCTGTCGATTTGCTACGCCCCGTTGATCGACAAGAAGCGCAAGGCGATCGGCACGCGTTTGACGATGCTGGCCAGCAATCCGAACGACCGCCCGCCGATCGGGCGGGTGCTGGAGGCACTGAATACGGTCTGGCCCGAATCGGACGCTGCGGTGCTGGTGGCCCCGCTCGATGCGATTTTTGATGAGTCAGCGTTGGACTGGGACCCGCCGAGCAACGCGATCCTGGAGATTCCGACGGCCGCCTTGCGCGATCCGCGAACGCAGACGGTCACCCAGTCGCTGTTCCGCGACGGCAAGCGGCTGGCGCTCAGAGGCCGACCCGACGTCGCCCTGCCGCCGGCCCTGCTCTCGTGCTTCGAATATTCGCTGATCCACATCAGCGATGACCGCCGCCGCGGGGCCGACTACACGCCGCCGGCCGGCGTCTCGCGTCGCATCCCGTTCATCATTACGGGCGTGCAGACCGTGGCCGACGTGGACGCGGCCTACGAGCGCGGAGCGGCCGCCAGCGTGGGCTGGCCGCTGGACGACGTGTCGCAAAAGTCGGCGCGGCCGCTGCAGCCGGGCCAGGCGGTCGTGATGGAGCTGCTGCGCCTGGTGCGCGACGACGCCGATATCGCGAAGATCGACTCCACGCTCAAGCGCGACCCGGCGCTGGCCTTCAAGCTGCTTCGACTGGTCAACTCCGCCGCCTTCGGCCTGCCGGTGCAGATCACCTCGTTCCAGCACGCGGTGATGATGCTCGGCTACAAGAAACTGATGCGCTGGCTCTCGCTGCTGCTGGCCACGGCCTCCAAGGACACCAACACGTTCCCGCTGATGCACGCTTCGATCCGGCGCGGGATGTTTTTGGAAATTATCGGTGCCGACGAGCGCCAGACCGAGATTCGCGACGAGCTGTTCATCACCGGCGCCTTTTCGCTGCTGGATCGGATCACCGGAGCGCCATTCGCGCACCTGTTCGAACTGATCTCGTTGTCGGAGAGCATCGTCGACGCGATCGTGCGCCGCAGCGGTCCCTACGCGCCGTACCTGAATCTGATCGAGGCCATCGAACGTAGCGACCCGATCGCGATCCGCAAGCAGGCCGACCAGCTGGCGCTCCCGGTGGGCGCCTGCAACCAGGCGCTGCTGAAATCGATGACCTCGGCCGAGCTGCTCGACGCCGAGATCTGATCCGCCACCTCCGGCCCGACGCGCGCGCACTATAATGCGCACGCAGCTCGGGCCATGTCCAGCCAACCCAACGGTTTCTTCCTCGACGGTCCGGCCGCGCTGACGAACGCGCGCAGCACGCAGCTCGCGATCCGGTTGCGGTCGGTCGAACCTTCCCTGGTCGCGGTCGGCGCGCACTATCGGCACTTCGTTCAGTTTGATCGCACACCCGAGCCGTCCGAGGTGGCGCGCCTGGCCCGATTGCTCGATTACGGCGAGCCGTTCGAACCATCGGCCTGGGCCGGGTCGCGCGAAGCGCTGGTGGTGCCCAGGCCCGGAACCGTCTCACCGTGGTCAAGCAAGGCCACCGACATCGCCCGCAACTGCGGATTCGACTGGGTCGTGCGCGTCGAGCGCGGCACGCGGGTGCTGCTGCGCTTCAATGAGGCGTCCGGCTCCGCGGCGCAGCGGCCCAGCGAAGCGCTGCTGGTCCATCTGCACGACCGGATGACCGAATCGGTCATCGAGCCGAAAGGCGCCGTGCGGCGGCTGTTCGAACCGGCTCAGCGCAAGGCACTGTCGAGCCTGGAACTGGGCGGCGATGCACGAGGCGCTCTGGAACGTGCCAACGTCCAGTTCGGATTGGCCCTGTCGGCCGAGGAGATCGACTACCTGGCGCGGGCGTTTTCCCGCGCGGGTCGCGACCCGACCGACGTGGAGTTGATGATGTTCGCGCAGGTCAACTCCGAGCACTGCCGTCACAAGATCTTCAACGCCCGCTGGACGATCGACGGCCAGCCTCGGGGCGATTCGCTGTTCGACCTGATCCGCTCCACGCACGCGGCGGCACCCGATGGAACGCTGGTCGCCTACCGCGACAACGCCGCGGTGCTGCAGGGACGCGCGACGCGCCGCCTGACGCCGCGCCGCTCGGCCGACGATGCGGCCGCGCTGTACCGGCCTGCCGACCAGATCGAGCACATCGTGTTCAAGGTCGAGACCCATAATCATCCGACCGCCATTGCGCCGTTTCCCGGCGCAGCGACCGGCTCCGGCGGCGAAATCCGCGATGAGTCGGCCACTGGCCGCGGGGCCCGCCCGAAGGCTGGGCTGTGCGGCTTCAGCGTCTCGAATCTGGGGCTGCCGGGAATGAGCGCACCGTGGGAATCGGACCGCGACGTGACGCGGATCGACGCGGACGGCGACGGCGCCGATTATGGCTTTCCGGCCCGAATCAGCGACGCGTGCCAGATCATGCTGGAAGGGCCGATCGGGGCAGCCGCGTTCAACAACGAGTTCGGGCGGCCCAATCTGCTGGGCTACTTCCGCGCCTTCCAGCAAAACGTGGCAGGCGAGCGGGTCGGCTACCACAAACCGATCATGATCGCGGGCGGCATCGGCAGCATCCGCGCCGAGCAGGTCGACAAGCAGCCGTTGCCGGTCGGGGCGCTGCTGGTGCAGCTGGGCGGGCCGGGAATGCGGATCGGCCTCGGTGGCGGAGCCGCGTCGAGCGTCGGCGGCGGCGCCAATGCCGAGCAGCTTGACTTCGACTCGGTGCAGCGTGGCAACGCGGAAATGCAGCGGCGGGCGCAGGAGGTGATCGACGCGTGCGCCGCGCTGGGCGCGAACAATCCGATCCTGGCGGTGCACGATGTCGGAGCCGGGGGGCTGTCGAACGCGCTGCCGGAACTGGTGCATGGCGCCGGTCGGGGAGCGCGCATCGACCTGGCCGCGATTCCCGTGCTCGACAGCTCGATGAGTCCGCTGGAGATCTGGTGCAACGAGTCGCAGGAAAGATACGTGCTGGCGATCGAGCCGGATCGCCTGGACGAGTTTGCGGCTCTGTGCGAACGCGAGCGTTGTCCGTACGCGGTGCTCGGAGTAGCAACTGCGGAGGACCGGCTGGTCGTCGCGCGCGACGGGGAGCGCGCGGCGGTGGACATGCCGGTCAGCACGCTGCTGGGCCGGGTGCCGCCTGCGCAGCGCGATGCGCGGTCGGTGCCGGTGCAGCCGCCGTCGCTGCAGGCGTCGGGAGTCGATCCGTCCCAAGCGGCCGTTCAAGTACTGCGACACCCGACCGTGGCCAGCAAGTCGTTCCTGATCACGATCGGCGACCGGTCCGTCGGGGGCTTGTGCAGCCGCGACCAGATGGTCGGACCGTGGCAAATGCCGGTGGCCGATTGCGCGGTGACGCTGGCCGATTACGAGGGATATGCGGGCGATGCGTTCGCGATGGGAGAGCGCACGCCGCTGGCGATCGAGAACGCGGCGGCGGCATCGCGTGTCGCGATCGCCGAAGCGCTGTTGAACCTGGCCGCGGCCGACGTCGATTTCGCCCGCGTGAAGCTGTCGGCCAACTGGATGGCCGCGTGTGGGGAGCCCGGGCAGGATGCGGCGCTATACGGGGCGGTAGAGGCCGCCGCGTCGTTTTGCCGGGCGCTGGGAATCGGAATTCCGGTCGGCAAGGACTCCCTGTCGATGTCGACCCGGTGGCGCGACGGCGGCACGGCGAAACGGGTGCGGGCGCCGGTTTCGCTGATCGTCAGCGCGGCCGCGGCCGTGGGCGACGTGCGGCGCAGCCTGACGCCGCAGCTGCGACTGGACGCCGGCCCGACGGACCTGATACTGATCGACCTGTCGGCCGGCCGGTTGCGTCTGGCCGGATCGATACTGGCGCAGATCGTCCGGCAGTTCGGACGCGAGGTTCCGGACGTGGACGATCCCGCGCGCCTCAGCGCGCTGCTGTCGCTGATCCGCGAGCAGGCCGCTGCCGGGCGCATCCTGGCCTATCACGATCGGTCCGATGGGGGCCTGTGGGCCTGCGCCGCCGAGATGGCCTTCGCCGCGGGCTGCGGAGTTACGCTGAATATCGACGTGGTTGCGGTCGACCCGCTGGCTTTGGATGCAGGCGACTACCGGATCCGCGCCGAGCAGCTGAGCTCGCGCCGCAACGACGCAGTCTTGAAGGCGCTGTTCAGCGAGGAACCCGGGTGCCTGATCCAGGTCCGCCGCTCCGAGCGCGCACTGTTGATGGACGCGCTGCGTGCGGCCGGGCTGGGCCCCTGCAGCCACGTCGTCGGGTCCCCGAATCAGACGGACCAGATCGAGGCCTGGTACGACGCTAAGCCGGTCGTGTCCCATGCGCGCCAGGCGCTACTGCAGGCATGGGGCGAGGTGTCCTGGCGCATCGCGCGCTTACGCGACGATCCGGACTGCGTCGATTCCGAGTACCAGGGCCTCGGCCACCGTGGGCCGCTGTCGATGTCCCTGAGCTTTGCTGCCGACGAGGACGTGGCGGCGCCGCTGATCGCGCGCGGGGTCCGCCCCCGGATCGCGATACTGCGGGAGCAGGGCGTCAACAGTCAGCATGAAATGGCGGCGGCTTTCGATCGGGCCGGTTTTACCGCGGTCGACGTGCACATGTCGGACCTGCTCGCCGGACGCGTGTCGCTGGCGAATTTCAAAGGGATGGCCGCCTGCGGGGGATTCTCATACGGAGACGTGCTGGGCGGTGGGGGCGGGTGGGCCAAGACGATCCTGTTTCATCCGAGGTTGTCGGACGAGTTCGCGGCTTTTTTTGCCCGCACCGATACGTTCGCGCTGGGCGTGTGCAACGGCTGTCAGATGATGAGCCAGTTGAGGTCGATGATTCCGGGGGCGCAGCACTGGCCGCGCTTCCTGTCCAACGCCTCGGGCCAGTTCGAGGCCAGGCTGACGATGGTGGAGGTGGTCGAATCGCCGTCGATTTTCTTTGACCGGATGGCGGGCAGCAGGATACCCATCGTCAACGCACACGGGGAGGGCCGCGCCGCCTTCGAAAGCGCGGACTCGCGCGGCCAGGCGATGGTCGCGTTGCGCTACGTGGACGCGATCGGAGGCGCCACCGAGCAGTATCCGGAAAATCCCAATGGGTCGCCAGGCGGCATCACCGGGCTGACCACGCGCGAGGGCCGCTTCACGATCCTGATGCCGCACCCCGAGCGGGTTCGCCGTACCGTTCAGATGTCGTGGCAGCCGCCCGGGCTGGGCGAGGATTCGCCCTGGATGCGGATATTCAGGAACGCGCGCCGCTGGGTGGGCTAGCGTCCTCGGCGTTCTGAGCTGGTTCGCACTGGCCTGCCCCGGTTCGTTCGCCGAGCGCGATCCTGCGCCGGTTGCCGCTGACCGACGAGACGCATATCTGGACTGAGGCTCAGCCGCTGGACGCAGATCCGAAGTGAGAGGCATCGGCATTCGAGCAGGTGCTCGAGCAGCGACTTCAGACGACGTGCGCGTCGGATCGTAGCTTCGACCTCCTTGATCTTGCTGTTGGCGAGCGCCTTCCATCGCGCTCCGATCGGAGCCTCGTCCCGCAAGCCGTTCAGAAAAAGCTTGATTTCGCCGAGGCTGAACCCCATATCGCTGGCGAATCGAACCAAAAGGACGCGGTGGTACGCGTCATCGGAATAGCGGCGTTGCCCGCTCGTTCGATCGGGGGCGGGCAGAAGGCCGAGCCGTTCGTAGTAGCGGATGGCCGAGGGCGCGAGCCCCGTGTGGCGGCCAAGTTCTCCAATCTTCATTTCGCCCTTTCCGGGTCCGGTTCGAAAACACCCGTTGACTTAAAGCCGACTTCAATGAATAGCATTGTGCGCTCTGGCATCGCAATTCCGATGGAGCAATTGTGATCGTTGACAGGAAAGCGCTTGCAGGAATCCGGAAGTGGATGCTGAGGGGCCTGGTACCCGCGTTGTGCGGGACCGCGGCCGCGCAGCCGCAGCCTCAAGAGCTCTCGTCAAGAACCTCTGAGGACAGACCCATCACAACGACAGCCGGCAAGTTCTACTGCAGGGTCGATGCGCTCGGATTTGCCGGACGGGCCATGCACCTGAGGCTGACCGGCAAGCTGATCGCCCTGCACATCAAGGTCGTTGAAACCGACACGGGCTATGAGTTCCAGTTCGACCCTGCAAAAGTTTCCCTTGAGGAGTTGGCGAGCTGGGTCGCAGCCGAGAGCAAGTGCTGCCCCTTCTTCGACTTCCACATCGACCTCGAACGCGCGGGCCGTCTGCTGTGTTTGCGACTGACCGGCGAGGAGGGCGTCAAGGCATTCATCGCGAGCGAATTTCAGGTGCCCGCGAAATAACCGCGGATTCAGCCGCCGATATAGGACATCTCGACCTTGGCGGAGGCATCGGCCTGAGCCTGGCCGCGCAGCTCCGAATAGCGGTCGGCGCGGGCGCCCCAGATCTGGCCGATGGCCGTCGACAGCTGTGCGTCGCTGGCGCCGCTGCGCAACAAGGAGCGCAGGTCGTGGCCCTGCGAAGCGAACAGGCACAGGTACAGGCGCCCATCGATCGACAGGCGGGCGCGCGTGCAGGAGCGGCAAAACGCCTGGGTGACGCTCGCCACGACGCCGATCTCCCCCCGACCGTCGCGGTAGCGCCAGCGCCGTGCGACTTCGCCGGGATAGTTCGGTTCCATCGGCTCCAGCGGCATTTCGGAGTCGATGCGCGCCACGATCTCCGACGCCGGCACGACCTGGTCCAGGCGCCAGCCGTTCGTCGTACCGACATCCATGTATTCGATCATCCGCAGCACATGAGCCCGCTCCTTGAAGAAGCGCGCCATCGGCAGGATCTGCTGTTCGTTGGTGCCGCGCTGCACGACCATGTTGACTTTGACCGGCAGCCCGGCCGCCGCGGCCGCGTCGATGCCGTCGAGCACGTCGGCCACAGGAAAGCCGACATCGTTCATGCGCCGGAACACGTCGTCGTCCAGCGCATCGAGCGACACGGTGACACGCTTCAATCCGGCCCTTACCAGGCCCGCCGCATGACGCCTGAGCAGCGAGGCATTGGTCGTCAGCGCCAGGTCGACGCTGCCGCCATCGGGCGTCGACAGTTCGGCCAGCATCCCGATCAGGTGGGTCACGTCCTTTCGCAGCAGCGGTTCTCCACCCGTGATTCGGATCTTTTCGACGCCATGCGCCACGAACACGTGCGCCAGACGCGTGATCTCCTCGAAACTGAGCAGTTCCGAGTGCGGCAGGAAGCGGTGCTCCCGGTTGAACACCTCCTTGGGCATGCAGTAGGTGCAGCGGAAGTTGCAACGGTCGGTGACCGAAATACGCAGATCGCGCAGCGGGCGCTGCAGCCGATCAGTGATGTGGCCCAGCGCCGGACGGATCTGCGCGGACGGGGGCAGCGCCACGCTGCGCACGCGGGCGTCGAGCAAAGGCACGAAGCGTTCGGACATCTGGTTCGGCTAACCCGCCAATGCCGGTAGGAGATTTCAGTGTTCGAGAGCATCCTACGCGACCTGCGTGCCCGCGAGGGTCGCGGGCAAACGAGGGAATTCGCAGCCGCGGGTGTTCGGTGGCCTTTCAGGGTTGAGCGCGCGTTTCGACCTGCGTCAGCGGGGCCTCTTCGATCGGCGGCACCACCGGGCGTTCGCGCCCGATATGCTCCGAAGGCGGCTGCATCGCGGCGGCACGGGCCTGGGCGGCAGCCAACTTCTGCGGGTCGGTCTGCGCGAGCTTCAGTCCGGACGACTCGACCATCGGCAGCAGATCCGCCACCGCCATCGGGGCGGCTTCGACCGCGCGCGGACGCGGTGGCGGTGCGTCGCTGGCCGTCGCACTGACCGATCCGCCCGCTGACGGCCGCTCTGGGGCCGGCTCGACCGCGGCCTTGGCTGCCTTGACCGGCTCGATCGCGGAAACCTGCATGCCCGCCGGAGCGCGCAGCGCGGAGGCTGGTGCAGGCGCTGCTTCGGCGGCTCGCTCCATGGCGGGCATTTCGGCTGGTGTGTCGAGGTCCTCCCTGTCACCATCGGCGCCGCCCGGTGTCTCGGCCGACGTTGCGCCGGAGGCGCGATCGCCCCGCTCCGCGCCGCGCCCACGACGCCGACGACGACGTCCGCGCTTCTCTTCTGCGGCGGCACCCGCCTCCGCGCCGCGCGCTCCGGCGGGCATGGCCGTCTCCGCGGCCGTGGCGGTGCCCGTCGCGGCTGGACCGCCCGCCGGGGTTGGCGTGGGTGCCAGTGCCTCGATCGCGGCCCGCGCTTCACTGGGACCCCCCGCGGCCTGCCCACGACCTTCCCGTGCCGGCCGCCCACCTCCTTCGCCGGCCCGAGCCCCGCGCTTCGGGCGTTCGTCCGCATGTTCGGATCGTGGTGCAGCGGCCGGTCGCTCCCGGCGCGGTGCCTGGTCCCGGCCGCGTTCGGTCCGCTCGCCGCGTCCCTGGCCCGCTGGGGTCCTCTCGGGGCGCCCTTCGCGCCCTTCGCGCCGTTCAGGCCTGCGCTCGCCGCGCCCGCGTCCGCGCTCGGGCCGCCCGCGGGCGGCCGCAGCGGCTGCCGGGGCTGCGGGGACTGGCGCCGGTTCGGGTTGCGCACCGGCGGCGAACCAGCTGACGAAGCGCGACCACAACGTCGGGCCGGCTGGCACGGTCGCCGCCGGCGCGATGGTCGCCGGAATGACCGGTGCCGGCGTCTCGGGCAGCACCCCCTTGACCACGGCCTCCTGGCGCCGCACGCGCGCCTCGTCGGTGCGCGCAGGCGAATAGGGCTGCTCCTCGCTGGGCGCGCTGACACGGTCATAACTCGGCTTGACCTGGTCCAGCCGCTCATCATCGTGCTTCAGGCGCTCGATGCTGTAATGCGGCGTCTCGAGGAATTTGTTCGGAATCAGTACGACCGAGACCTTCAGCCGGGCCTCCAGCTTGGCCAGATCCGGGCGCTTCTCGTTCAGCAGATAAGTTGCCACGTCGACCGGAACCTGCGCGTGCACGGCGGCCGTGTTCTCCTTCATCGCCTCTTCCTGCAGGATGCGCAGGATGTGCAGCGCCGAGCTCTCCGTGTCGCGCACCTGGCCGACTCCGTTGCAGCGCGGGCAGGTTATGTGGCTGCCCTCGCTCAGGGCCGGACGCAGACGCTGACGCGACAGCTCCATCATGCCGAAACGCGAGATCTTTCCCATCTGGACGCGGGCACGGTCGTGGTGAAGTGCCTCCTTCAGCCGCTGTTCGACCGCGCGCTGGTTGCGGGCGTCCTCCATATCGATGAAGTCGATCACGATCAGACCGCCCAGGTCCCGCAGCCGAAGCTGCCGCGCGACTTCGTCGGCCGCTTCCAGGTTGGTCCGCAGCGCGGTCTCCTCGATGTCGGAGCCGCGCGTGGACTGTGCCGAGTTCACGTCGATGGCCACCAGGGCCTCGGTGTGATCGATGACGACCGCGCCACCCGAGGGCAGGGGCACCTGCCGGGAATGCGCGGTCTCGATCTGGTGCTCGATTTGAAAGCGTGAAAACAGGGGCACGTCGTCGCGGTAGCGCTTGACGCGGGCCGACACGTCCGGCATCACCAGGTCGACGAACGTCCTGGCCTGCTCGTGGACGTCTTCGGTATCGATCAGGATCTCGCCGATTTCCGGATGGAAATAGTCCCGGATGGCCCGTATCACGAGGCTGGACTCCAGGTAGATCAGCTCCGGCGCCTTGACCTGCTGGACCGCGTCCGTGATCGCCTTCCATAGCTGCAGCAGGTATTTCAGGTCCCACTGCAGCTCTTCGAGCGCCCGGCCCAGACCGGCCGTGCGCGCAATCACGCTCATACCCGCCGGAACGTCCAGCTGGTCGATGGCCTCGCGCAGCTCCTGCCGATCTTCGCCTTCGACGCGGCGCGAAACACCGCCGCCGCGCGGATTGTTCGGCATCAGCACCAGGTACCGGCCGGCCAGCGAAACGAAAGTGGTCAGCGCGGCCCCTTTGTTGCCGCGCTCCTCTTTCTCGACCTGGACGATCAGTTCCTGCCCTTCGGAGATCGCATCGGAGATCCGGGCCCGCGCCACGTCCACGCCCGGCTTGAAATACTGCCGCGAGATTTCCTTGAACGGCAGGAAACCGTGGCGTTCTTCTCCGTAATCGACAAAACAGGCCTCCAGGCTCGGTTCGACCCGGGTGACGAGGCCCTTGTAGATGTTGGACTTGCGCTGCTCGCGGCCTGCTGTCTCGATGTCCAGATCAAGCAGCTTCTGGCCGTCCACGATTGCAACGCGCAGCTGCTCCGCGTGAGTCGCGTTGAACAGCATCCGTTTCATCAGCACTCCCTGCGCCCTTCAGGGCGCTTGTGTGCCGATCCGGATCCCGGCTCAGGCGTCAGCGTCCGCGCGGGGCGCTGCAAAGGCGTCGCGGAGACGCACGACCGGATGCAGCGCACGCCCACGCGCGCGGCGCCAATGGCCACCTGCCCGCGGTTTTGCGTCGTTGTCGCTCACAGTCAGTCCGTCCACTCGCAATGCACACTACCTGTCAAATGCCTGGCGCAGGCTTGCCTCGCAACCTGTCGACACCGATCGTCGATTGCGACGGTCGGTTGACATCGTCGGTCACGCGGCCCAGCGCACGATCCGAATTCGGCTGGCGCCGGGCATCCTGGCCGCGGCGCCGACAATTACAGAAGAGCCGGTCACGCGGCGCACGCCGCCGCGACGTCGGCCCTTCCGTTCCTACGCGTGGCACACGTCGGCGTACCACGCACCCTTTGGCTGCACAATCCGACCACCAGGCGCAGTCCGCCAGACTCGACGTGTTGGCGCCGCTTAGAATTGCAGCCCACGACTGCACCGCAGCGGACGCGCCCGCAGCCGCCGCGCGACCCGCGCCCGATCAGGCTCCGCCGCCCCGTGCAAGCGCACGACGGCACCCGGTGCGTGAAATCGGCCGCAGTTCGTTACAGACTGATTAAGTATAGGCAACATGAGGGTCGAACGCAAAGCGGTGTCCGCCCGTCCGGCTGGTGTCCGATACGTCACCGTGGGCGCCGAATCCGCGGGTCAGCGACTGGACAATTTTCTGATCAGGCTCAGCAAGGGCGTGCCCAAGAGCCACATCTACCAGGTGGTTCGCAGCGGGCAAGTCCGCATCAACAGCGGGCGGGCGGCGGCCGATCGGCGCCTCTCGGCCGGCGACCAGATCCGGATTCCGCCGATGCGGATCAGCGGCCGCACCGGCGCACTGCCGCCGGCTGTGGCATCGATGCTGCCGGTGGTATTCGAGGACGAGCATCTTCTGGTCGTGGATAAGCCGGCCGGGATGGCGGCCCACGGCGGCAGCGGGATCTCATTTGGAGTGATCGAGCGAATCCGGGCGGCGCGTCCCGATCAGCCGTTTCTGGAACTGGCGCACCGGCTCGATCGGGACACATCGGGGCTGCTGCTGCTGGGAAAGTCCCGCCGGGCGCTGCTGCAGATGCACGCGATGCTGCGGCAGGGCCAGGTCGAGAAGCACTACCTGGCGCTGGTGGCCGGCCATTGGCTCAATGATCGGCAGCACGTGAAGCTCGCACTGTCCCGGGGCGCGGCCGGTGCGGCCGGCAAGGTGCGGGTCGACCCGGAGGGCGGGGCGGCGTCGCACAGCGTGTTCGAGCTGCGCGAGCGGTTCAAGCAGTTTGCGCTGCTGGACGCCGAGCTGCGCACCGGGCGAACGCACCAGATCCGGGTGCACCTGGCGCACATCGGCTTTCCGATCGTGGGCGACGGCAAATACGGAGACTTCGAGTTGAACCGCAGGCTGACCCGCGGCGAATACGGCGCCCGGCTGGGGCGCATGTTTCTGCATGCCTGCCATCTGCGCCTGCCGCATCCGGTCAGCGGTGAGCCGATCGCATTCACGTCGCCGCTCCCGCCGGAGTGCCGAGCCTTGCTCGAGGCCCTGCGTGGTGCTTGAGCGGTTCGACGCGATCGTGTTCGACTGGGACGGCACGCTGCTCGACTCGACCGCGGCCATCGCGGGCGCGATCCGCGGCGCGGCGGCCGACCTCGGTCTGCCGGACCCGGGACCCGAACGGGCCGCCCAGGTGATCGGGCTGGGGCTGATGCAGGCTCTGTCGATCGCGGTGCCGGAGCTGCCGGCCGAGCGCGCGGCCGAATTTTCGGCGCGATACCGATTCCACTACCTGGCCGGCGAGCGCGGTCTGCAGCTGTTTCCCCATGCGCGCGAGTTGCTCGGGGAGTTGCGCGCCCGCGGACAGCGGCTGGCGATCGCCACCGGCAAGACGCGCGCCGGACTGGACCGCGCTCTGGACAGCCTGGGGCTGGCTGCGCAATTCGATGCCTGTCGCTGCGCCGATGAGTCCGAGGCCAAACCGCACCCGAGAATGCTGCTCGATCTGGCCCGGATGTTGCGTGCCGAGCCGGCGCGGATGATGATGGTCGGCGACACCACACATGACCTGCAGATGGCCGCAGCGGCCGGCGCCGCGGCGGTGGCGGTCACGCACGGTGCGCATCCGGCCGACGTGCTGCGCCAGTACGGTGCGCTCGCGGTGCTCGATTCGCTGCAGGAGCTGCAACGGTGGCTGATCGCGGCCTGATCCCGATCTGCGAGTCTGCCGCGCTGACCGAGTGCGGCGAGGGCGTTCGCTTCAGCCTGAGCACGGAAGGCATCGAGCGCGAGGCCTTCGTGATCCGCCATCAGGGTAAGGCGCTCGGGTACCTGAATCGCTGTGCGCATACGGGTCTCGAGCTCGACTGGATACCGGGCCGTTTCATGGATTCGGAGCGCCGCTGGCTGATCTGTGCGGCACATGGCGCTCTCTACGAGCCCGCCACCGGCGCGTGCGCCGGGGGACCCTGCGAAGGGCGCGGCAGGCTGGTCGCGGTGCCGGTGTGGGAGATCGACGGCATCGTTTACTGGCGGCGCAAGGCGGGTGAACCCGCCGCCGCTTTCGAAGGGGCCTTGGCGGGCGGACCCTCCGAGTGAAGCAGAAATACCGCGGGGCGCCGCTGCAGCGCGGGGCGCTCGGCCTGCGGCAGTGCGCGCCACTGGCCAATGCGTCGGGTGAGCGTGGTCTCGCTCGCCCCTCCCAGGTCCAGCGCCAGGCCCAGTCGCGTCGAGTCCGCGCAATGCGCGAGGATTGCCTGAAACAGGCGCTCGGTCCGATAAGGTGTCTCGATGAACATCTGCGTCTCGCCGCCCAGCGCGTCGCGTTCGATTCGCCGCAGGCTGTCGGCCAGAGCGCTTGCGTCCCGCGGAAGATAGCCGTGGAAGCGGAACCGTTGACCGTTCATGCCCGAGGCCATCAGCGCCAGGCACAGCGATGAGGGGCCGACCAGCGGTCGCACGCGCAAGCCCAGATCGTGGGCGCAGGCGACCACGGTCGCTCCCGGGTCCGCAATGCCGGGGCAGCCGCATTCCGACACGAGCGCGGCGTCGCTCTGGCCCGACCGCAGCGGAGCCAGCCACTCGAGCGCCTGCGACACCTGGGGCTGATGCCCGATCTCGATGATCCGTACCTGCTGGATCGGCCCGGGGTGGCCGGCGGCTTTCAGGAACGCCCGTGCACTGCGCGCGTTTTCAGCCAGCAGATAGCGGGCTTCGCGGGCGATTGTGAGCACCGACGGCGGCAACACGTCCCGGGGATCGGCATCGGCCAGGGGCACGGGCAGCACGAACAGGGTGCCGGTCATCGGTTCAACGCGCTGGCAACGCGACGCCGAATCCGGCCAGCATCGACGTCAGGCTGATCAGCGGCAGCCCGATCAGCGCGGTCGGGTCGTCCGATCGGACCGACTCGACCAGGCAGATTCCGAGCGACTCGATCTTGGCCGAGCCAGTGCAGTCGTAGGGTTGCTCCAGTCGCAGGTAGCGCTCGAGCGCATCCGGCTGCAGCCGGCGAAACCGCACCCAGGTGTCCACGCAATCCGTCGTGCTGCGGCCGTCGGATCGGCGCACCACTGCCAGGGCCGTGTGGAATACGACGGTTCGTCCCTGCATCGCCACCAGTTGCTGCAAGGCGTCCTGGTGCCCGCCCGGCTTGCCGATCGCAAGGCCGTCCATCTCGGCGACCTGGTCGGAACCGATCACGATCGCCTCGGGATAGCGCACCGCGACAGTGGAGGCCTTAAGAAGTGCCAGTCGGCAGGCCAATTGCAGCGGCATTTCGCCCGGCCGGCCCGCCTCGTCGACGTCGGGCCCATGGCATTCGAATGGCAGCCGCAGTCGATCCAGCATCTGGCGCCGATACGGCGAGCTCGAGGCGAGTACGATGAAGTCCGGCATGCGAGTACGAAGATTCGGATCGGTCGCAGTGTAGCGGCGCACCATGAAGCGGACGATTGAACGGTCGACGGTCGACGTGTTCGAGCTGGCGCGCCAGGGCGGCGCCGTCGAGGGAGAGTTCGAGGCGGCCGCACTGGAGCGCTTGTCGAGCCTGCTGACACCTCCGGCGGGCCGGATCCGCTTCCATCTGCAGGGCCGGATCGACGAGTGGGGTCGCAATGCGGCCACACTTCGAATCGAGGGCCGCCTCGGCCTGCAGTGTGACTTGTGCGGTGCGCGGCTCGAATGGACGCTGGATGAGTCGAGCGGATTTTTCTTCGTCGATGACGAAGCGCATCTGGGCGCACTGCCGATCACGGCCGAGGGCGACGAGCCTCTGGTGGCAAGCCCCCGCTTCGACCTGCAGGATCTGGTCGAGGAGCAGGCCATCCTGGCGCTGCCGATCTCGCCGCGTCATCCGGCGTGCGAACAGCGGACCCGGGGTGCCGAGCAGCAACACGGCACCAGCCGGCCCTTTGCGGCGTTGCGCTCGCTCAAGCGCGGTCGAACCGATATACAATAAATGGTTTAACTTTTGTCGGGTGCCACCATGGCTGTCCAGCAAAACAAGAAATCGGCCTCGCGGCGTGGCATGCACCGCGCGCACGATTTCATTACGCCCCCGCCGCTCGCGATCGAGCCATCAACGGGCGAAGTGCATCGCCGTCACCATGTAAGCCCGAACGGGTTTTACCGGGGCCGCAAGGTTCTGCAGACCAAGAACGACGAGTAGGCTCGAGCGGAGCAGCGGGCCGGCGCCTGCGGACCTGGACCTCGCGGGCATCGACAACGCGCAGACGGCTGACGAAATGACCGTCCGGATCGCGATCGATTGCATGGGCGGCGACCAGGGCCTTCCGGTCACGGTGCCTGCCGCCGTGCGGTGTGCGGCCGAAGATCCGGACGCGGTGTTTCTGCTGGTGGGTCGCTCGCAGGACATCGAATCGGCGCTGCGAGACGCCCATGGCCGCTCCCTGCCGAGCCGGCTGCAGATCGTTCACGCGGAACAGACGGTCGCGATGGATGATCCGCCCGCGGTGGCGCTGCGCGCCAAGCGCGATTCATCGATGCGGGTCGCGCTGCAACTGGTCAAGAACGGTCAGGCCGATGCGTGCGTGAGCGCCGGCAATACCGGGGCACTGATGGCGATTGCGCGCTTCGTTCTGAAGACGATCGAGGGTATCGACCGGCCGGCGATCGCGCACCTGCTGCCGAATCAGAAGGCGGGGTCCACCGCGGTGCTGGACCTGGGCGCCAACGTGGACTGCTCGGCCGAACAGTTGCTGCAGTTCGCGATCCTCGGGTGCGCTCTGGTGTCCGCGCTGCAGGGTACCCAGCGGCCCACCGTCGGGCTGCTGAACGTGGGCGAGGAAGTGATCAAGGGCAACGAGGTGGTCAAGCGGGCGGGCGAGCTGCTGCGCACGAGCGGGCTGAACTTTCGAGGCAACGTGGAGGGCGATGACATCTATCGCGGCACGACCGACGTGGTGGTGTGCGACGGCTTCGTTGGCAACGTCGCGCTGAAAGCCTCGGAGGGGCTGGCGCAGATGCTGGCCGGATTTGTGCGAGAGGAGTTCACCCGCAACCTGCTGGCGCGGGTGATTGCGCTGATCGCGTTTCCGGTGCTGAATCGCTTTCGGCGCCGCGTCGATCACCGGCAGCACAATGGAGCCTGCCTGCTCGGCCTGCGCGGCATAGTGATCAAGAGCCATGGTTCGGCCGACGCGTACGCGTTCGGCTTTGCGATCCGGCGCGCGGTCGAGGCGTCGCGTCACCAGTTGATGATGCGCACGCAGGCCGTCGTCGCCCCGCTGGTGGCGAACCGGCCGGCCCGTCCGGCGGAAGCAAGCGCCGGGGCGCTCTGAATGGACAATGCACCGCGCATGAAAGCGGTGGCGGGCTCGCGCATCATCGGCACCGGCAGCGCGCTTCCGCAGCGGGCCGTCGGCAACGAGCAGTTGGTGGCCGAGCTGGCCCAGCGCGGCGTCCACACCTCCGATGCGTGGATTGTCGAGCGCACCGGAATCCGCCAACGCTACCTGGCCGAGCCAGGACTGACCACGGCCGGGCTCGGCGCGCGTGCAGCCCGATCCGCGCTGGAGGCCGCCGCAGTCACGGCCGACTCGATCGACCTGATCGTGCTGGCCAGCTCGACGGCCGACCAGATCTTCCCGAGCACCGCGTGCCTGATCCAGGCCGAGCTGGGTATTCGCGGAGGCGCCGCCTTCGATGTGCAGGCCGTCTGCAGCGGCTTCGTGTACGGTCTTGCGGTGGCCGATGCGCTGCTGCGCACCGGCGCGCACCGCCGGGCGCTGGTGATCGGCTCCGAGCTCTTCTCCCGAATCCTGGATTGGAACGACCGGACGACCTGCGTGCTGTTTGGCGACGGAGCCGGCGCGGTCGTGCTGGAGGCCTCCGATCGGCCCGGACTGCTCGCGCAGCGCCTGCATGCGGACGGTTCGCGGGCACGGATACTGTGTACCGCCGGGCGGGTCGACCAGGGGAAAATCGAGGGAGATCCGTTCTTGCGGATGGACGGGCAGGCCGTCTTCAAGGTCGCGGTCGAGGTGCTCGAGGCTTCGGCGCGCGAGGTGCTGGAAGCGGGCGGGCTTACCGTGAGCCAGCTCGACTGGTTGATTCCGCATCAGGCCAACATCCGGATTCTGACCGCGACTGCGCGCCGGCTGGGACTGCCTGCCGAGCGAATGATCGTCACCGTCGATCGTCATGGAAATACTTCGGCCGCCTCGGTGCCGCTCGCTCTGGACTGGGGCGTTCGATGCGGCATGATCCGGACCGGCCACAGCGTGCTGCTGCAGGGCGTCGGCGGAGGCCTCACGTGGGGTTCGGTGCTTGTGAGAATGTGAGCTTTTGGGTTTCGTCTGATGGCGCGCGTGGCGTTCGTATTTCCGGGGCAAGGTTCCCAGTCGGTCGGTATGCTGGGAGCCTTCGCCGACAGTGCGGTGGTGGGCGACATCGTCCGGCGCGCGTCCGAGGCGCTGGGCGAGGACATCGGACGGATGATCGGCGAGGGTCCGGCCGAACGGTTGGAGCTGACGGTGAACACGCAGCCTTGCCTGCTGACCGCCTCGTACGCGATTTACGCGGCCTGGCGTGCCGCCGGCGGGCTGCCGCCGGCCCTGATGGCCGGGCACAGTCTGGGCGAGTACACGGCCCTGGTGGCAGCCGAGGCGATCCGGCTGGAGCAAGCCGTGCCGCTGGTGCGCTTTCGCGCCCAGGTGATGCAGGAGGCGGTTCCGGTCGGCGTCGGCGCGATGGCGGCGATCCTCGGGCTGGACGACGGTCGCGTGATAGAGGCATGCGCGGAGGCGGCCGGCGACGAGGTGGTCGAGGCGGTCAACTTCAATGCGCCGGCCCAGATCGTGATCGCCGGACATCGTGCCGCCGTTGCCCGCGCCTGCGACATCAGCAGGCGGCTCGGCGCCAAGCGAGCGGTGACGCTGGCGGTGTCGGTTCCGTTTCACTCGAGCCTGCTCGCGTCGGCGGCCGATCGACTGCGCGTGCGACTGGCGAGCGTCGACGTACGCTCCCCCTCGGTGCCGGTGATCAACAATGTCGATGTGGCGGTGGAGTCCGATCCGCAGCGCGTTAAGGACGCGCTGGCGCGCCAGGCGGCGGGCCCGGTGCGGTGGACTCAGATCATTCAGGCGATGAGCGAGCGCGGCATCACGCACGTGGTCGAGTGCGGCCCGGGCAAAGTGCTCAGCGCGCTGACGCGCCGGATCGCGCCCGGCCTTCAGAGTCTGTCGGTCTCGGATCCGGACTCCCTGAGGCAGGCCTTGTCCGCGGTGCGAGGATGACATGGCCGATCCGACGGTGCTGCGCAGCGACGCACTGGACGGAGAAGTGGCCCTCGTGACGGGGGCCTCGCGCGGCATCGGACAGGCCATCCTGATGCACCTGGTGAGTGCGGGCGCCTGCGTGGTCGGCACCGCAACCTCGCGGGCCGGCACCGACGCAATCGCGGCGAAGATCGCCGAGCTGGGCGGACGGGGAAAGGGGGCGTTGCTGAACGTGCGGCAGACCGAGCAGATCGAGGCCCTGATCGAGTCGGTGATGCAGTCCTACGGCAAGCTGTCGATCCTGGTGAACAACGCCGGCGTCACGCACGACACGCTGGCGATGCGGATGCACGACCAGCAGTGGGACGAGGTGATCGACACCAACCTGAGTGGCGCTTTTCGGCTGTCGCGCAGCGTGATCCGCGGCATGATTAAGGCCAGACATGGGCGGATCATCAACATCTCCTCGGTCGTGGGTTCGAGCGGCAACGCCGGCCAGGCCAACTATGCCGCGGCCAAGGCTGGCCTGGAGGGCATGACCCGCGCTCTGGCGAGGGAACTCGGAAGCCGCGCCATCACGGTGAACTGTGTGGCTCCGGGGTTCATCGACACCGACATGACGCGCTCGATGACCCCGAACCAGGCGCAAGCGGTTCTGGCGCAGATTCCGCTAGCGCGCCTGGGCCAGGCCGACGAGATCGCAGCGGTGGTGGCGTTTCTGGCGTCGCCGGCGGCCGGTTACATCACCGGCTCGATCGTGCACGTGAACGGTGGGATGCACATGAGCTGATGCGTACGCGGTTCGTTTGCCGACCTCTGATAGAATCCGGCCCGCTTTTGGGAGGCCGTCGGCGATGAGCCAACAAGACGCAGGAGGAGTACATGGACAGCATTGAACAGCGCGTCAAGAAGATCGTCGCCGAGCAGCTCGGAGTCAACGAGGCGGACATCAAGAACGAATCGGCCTTCGTCGACGATCTTGGCGCCGATTCGCTCGATACGGTGGAGCTGGTCATGGCGCTGGAAGACGAGTTCGAGTGCGAAATCCCGGATGAGGAAGCCGAAAAGATTCGCACCGTCCAGCAGGCGATCGATTACGTCAACGCACACTTGAAGAAGGCCTAGGCGCAAACCGCGCACACGTCTCTTCATTGGATGGGCACCGATGTCGTCACGACGTCGAGTCGTGGTGACGGGGCTCGGGATCGTTTGCCCCGTCGGCAATGACCTGCAAACCGCCTGGCAGCAGTTGCTGGCCGGCACGTCCGGGATCGCGCGAATCACGCGTTTCGACGCGTCGGCTTACCGCTGCCAGATCGCCGGCGAGGTCAAGAATTTCGATGTGACGCGCTACGTTGCCGCCAAGGAAATCCGCCGGATGGACACCTTCATCCATTACGGTGTGGCTGCCTCGGTACAGGCGGTGGCCGACAGCGGAATCGAAGTCAGAGATGACAACCGCGACCGGATCGGATGCATCGTCGGATCGGGCATAGGCGGCTTGCCTCTGATCGAGGAAAACCACTCCGAAGCGGTCAATCGCGGTCCGCGCCGCATCTCGCCGTTCCTGATTCCGGGAGCGATCATCAACATGATTTCGGGCAACGTCTCGATCATGTACGGCTTGAGGGGTCCGAATTTCGCGGTCGTGTCGGCCTGTACCACGGGCCTGCACTCGATCGGAGAATCGGCCCGGATCATCGAGCGCGGCGACGCGGACGCGATGCTGGCCGGCGGCTCGGAGTCGACCATTTGCCCACTCGGGATCGGAGGCTTCGCCTCGATGCAGGCTCTGTCGGTGCGCAACGACGATCCGGCGGCGGCCAGTCGCCCGTTCGACCGCGGGCGCGACGGCTTCGTGCTGGGCGAGGGCGCCGGCGTGGTCGTTCTCGAAGAATACGAGCATGCGCGTCGGCGCGACGCCCGCATCTACTGCGAGCTGATCGGGTTCGGCATGACCGCCGATGCCTTCCATATGACGGCGCCCGACGTGGATGGGCCGCGCCGCTGCATGCTGGCGGCCCTGCGCGACGCCCGCATCGAGCCCGGGCAGGTTTCGTATCTGAATGCCCACGGAACGTCGACTCCGCTGGGCGACGTGAACGAGACGAATGCGATCAAGGGGGCGTTTGGAGATTCGGCGCGCCGGTTGGTGGTGAATTCGACCAAGTCGATGACCGGTCACCTGCTCGGCGGCGCCGGGGGTGTCGAAGCGGTGTTCACGGCGCTGGCGGTGTACCACCAGATATCTCCGCCGACCATCAATTTGACGGACCCGGATCCGGAGTGCGACCTGGACTACTGTGCCAATACGGCGCGCAACCTGAAGATCGATTACGCGCTAAAGAATTCTTTCGGCTTCGGCGGCACCAACGGCACGCTGGTATTCGGACGTGCTCCTTAAGACCGCGCCCTCGGGCCTGCGGCGGCGCACGATGTCGGCGGCGGCCGCGTTCAGCGGGTCGTTGGCCGCGTTGTGCCTCGGAACGGCCATCACGAGCGGCAGTCCGGGGCCGGTGTGCGGCTTCCTGGCCGGGCTGGCCGCAGCGGTCGCCCTCGTGCGCGCGGTCCGGGACGCGCCGACCGAGGGTGCGCTGCGCATCTGCCCCGGCGGGGCTTTGCTGCCGGTCGAAGCCGAGGACGGGGAGGCGCCGTTTCAGCCGGTCGGCGTTACTCGCAACCTGATTTGCCTGGTCCGAACCCGCCATGGCTCCGAACGGCGGTCGATCTGGCGCGATAGCATTGCGCCGGACGCGTACCGGCGCATCGCCGCTTATGGGTTGTGGCGCCGCGGTGCGGCGCGGCATTTGTCGGATCGTTCCGAACTAATCGCGCGGAAAACTGTCACAGCAGAGCTGTCGGTTCCGCGGACCAGAAGGCCACGGGGCCAATGACCGAACGCGACGTCGACTGGCAACTGGTCACTCGCGTGCAGCGTGGAGACAAGCACGCGTATGAATTGCTGGTTTCGAAATACCAGCGCAGAATCACGCGCCTGCTCTCGCGCATCATCCGGGACCCGTCCGACATCGAAGACGTCGCGCAAGAGGCCTTTATCAAGGCATATCGGGCACTGCCGAGCTTCAGGGGCGAGAGTGCGTTTTATACGTGGCTTTATCGAATTGCGATCAACACGGCCAAAAATCATTTTGCCGCACAGGGCCGCCGGGCCCCGACACGCTCGAGCAGCGATCTGGAAGACGCGGAGAACCTGGAGGACGGCCTGGCGTTTCGGGACGATGCAACTCCCGATGCGCTGCTGCTGTCCAAGCAGGTCGGCGAGGCGGTCAACCGTGCGATCGAGCGATTGCCGGAGGACTTGCGCACCGCCATCGTGCTGCGCGAGCTCGAGGGTATGAGCTACGACGAAATTGCGACCGCGATGAACTGCCCCGTGGGCACGGTGCGATCGCGAATCTTCCGGGCGCGCGAAGCGGTGGCCGCCGAATTGCGACCGCTGCTCGGCACCCGGGAGGATCAACGCTGGTGAAGGAGACGATTCGATGAATGCGACGCGCAGAACCGACCGGCCGATTCCGGCTGACGCGGATCTGGAACAGCTCTCGGCGTGGCTCGACGGCGAGCTGGAGCCCGACGTGGACGCAGTGATGCTGGATCGTCTGAAGACCGATCCGGACCTGCGCGCGCAGTTCGAGTGGTTCAACCTGGCCGGCGACGCGCTGCGTTCGCACGAGGTCGCGGCCTGCCATCGCCCACAGCTGGTCGAACAGGTGCGGCGTGCGCTCGATTCGGAACCGGTCCGGGTCGCTCCCGGAGCGCTGTCGGCCTCGAGGCTGCGACGGCATCTCGTCGCGGGAATCACAGTGGCTGCGGCGGCCGGGGTGCTGGCAGTGGTCGCTCTGCCGCAGTTGCGCGGCACCGACTTGGCGCCGGCGACCCCGGCGGCCGCACCGATGGCGGTCGCGGGCCGGCTGCCCGGCGCTCCTGCGGCCGCGCCCAATGCGCTGGCGGCCCGCAGCCCGCAGCTGGATGCCTATTTCAGGGCCCACCGCGAGCTGGCCACGAACGGTGTGATGCCGTCGGCGGCGGCCTACATTCGGATGTCCACGGAGCCGGACCGGTGAGGCAGCACGGTTTAGAGCGCCCGCACTGGCTGGGCGCGCTGTTGTTGGGAACCGCATTTTGCTTTGGTGGGCCGGCTGCGCGGGGTGACGAAACTGCCGGCGCGGCGCCGCGCCCCGGTGTCGCCCGCAGCCCGGTGCAATGGTTGCAGGCGATCCGCGCCGCCGCGCAGCGCACCAACTACACCGGCACGATCGTGTATCAGCGCGGCGACGAGGTCCGCTCGTCCCGGATCGTGCATTTTTTCGATGGCACCGCTGCGCGCGAGCGCGTGCAAACGCTCGATGGCCGCCCGCGCGAATTCATACGGCAGGGCGACGAGGTCCAGTGCCTGTATCCTAAGTTGCATCGCGTCGTGATCGAGCAAACAGGTGGGCGCGCGACGTTCCCCGCGCTGGGGCAGTTCGACCTGGGACGCGTGCTGGAACACTATGTACTGACCGTCGGCGACGTGGAGCGGGTTGCGGGCCTCGAATGCCGGGTGCTGCAGCTGATGCCACGCGATGCGCTGCGGTACGGCTACAAATTGTGGGTCGAACCGGACAGCGGGTTGCTGCTGAAGACTCAGGTGGTGGGCGGGGACGATTCGGTGATCGAGCAGATTGCGTTCAGCGACGTGCGGGTCGGCGGTTCGATCGATCCGGCCCAGCTCAGGCCGTCCTGGTCGACGGCCGGCTGGGAAGTGGTGCGCCACGCGTCGCACCAGACCGAGCTGAGCCGGCAGGGTTGGTCGATCACGGCGCCGGAAGGCTTTCAGATGCTCACCCAGGTCGAGCGTAATCTTAGAAACGATTCGCATGCGGCGCTGCAGGCGGTGTATTCCGATGGTCTGGCCACCGTGTCGGTGTTCATCGAGCCGGGCGCGGTGCTGGCCGAGCCGGAGGCGGCGCAGCACCGTGGGCCGTCCAGTGCATTCATGCGACAAGTCGGCGACGCCCGGGTCACGGTGGTGGGCGAAGTGCCACCGACCACCGCGCGTTCGATCGCCGAATCGGTGCGGTTCGTGGCCAGCCACTAACGTACTTCAACGCGCGCCATCGCGCGCCAACTTCAGACAAGAGTCGAAAAATGGTCAAAGGACTGATAAGCGGCCTGTGCACAGTTTGCGCGCTGGCGATTCCCGCGGCGGGCTCGGCGCAACCTGCCGACTTCTCGGAGCTGGTGGAGCGAAGCGCGCCGGCCGTCGTGAACATCCGCACGACGGCGCGACTGTCGCAGTCAAAGATGCAGCAGTTTCCTGAACTGGACGAAAACGATCCCGGTTGGGAATTTTTCCGACGTTTTTTCCCGCAGCCGGGGCCGATGCCCAGCCCGCGCCCGGGTCCGGTGCCGAGAACACCGCGGCCGGACCGCGAGATTCCGCGCGGGCAGGGTTCGGGCTTCATCATTTCGGCCGACGGCTACGTGATGACGAATCATCACGTGGTCGATGGCGCCGATGAGATCACGGTCACGCTGCCCGACAAGCGCGAATTCAAGGGCCATCTGGTGGGCTCCGACCAGCGCAGCGACGTGGCGATGGTCAAGATCGACGGCACCGCGCTGCCCTCGAGCAAGATCGGCGATCCGGCCAAGCTGAAGGTCGGGGAGTGGGTGATTGCGATCGGCTCTCCGTTCGGCTTGCAGAACACGGTCACGGCCGGCATCGTCAGTGCCAAGGGGCGCGAGACCGGCGAGCTGCTTCCGTTCATTCAGACCGACGCCGCGGTGAATCCCGGCAATTCGGGCGGACCGCTGATCAACATGCGGGGCGAAGTGGTCGGTGTCAACTCGCAGATTTTCACGACGTCCGGGGCCTACGCGGGAATCTCGTTCGCCATCCCGATCGACGAGGCGATGCGGATCGGCGAGCAGCTGCGCACACAGGGTAAGGTGGTGCGCGGCCGGATCGGAGTGTTGATCGGCGAAGTCTCGCGCGAGGTGGCCGAGGCGATCGGCATGCCGCGGGCAGCCGGTGCGCTCGTGTCCAGCGTCGAGGGCGACGGGCCGGCCGACAAGGCGGGCGTAAAGCCTGGCGACGTGATCATCAAGTACGACGGCAAGCCGGTCGAGAGCTCGAGCGATCTGCGCCGCATGGTGGCCTCGACCAAGCCCGGCTCGAAGGTCGCCACGACCGTGTGGCGCAACGGCAGCGCGCGCGACGTGCAGATCGCCGTCGGCGAGATGCAACCGGATCAGCCGCGCCAGGCACGCGCCGATCAGGGGCAGGGAAAGGCCCCTGCCGCGGACGCTCTTGGCCTCGTGGTTTCGGACATTGCACCCGATCAGCAAAAGGAGCTGAAGATCAAGGGAGGCGTGCAGGTCGACAACGTCGACGGGCCGGCTGCGCTGGCGGGCATCCGCACCGGGGACTACATCGTTTCGATCAACAACGTCGAGGTGACCGGCGCCAAGCAGTTCGGCGAGCTGGTGGCCAAGCTGGATCTGACCAAGCCCGCTGCGCTGCTGGTGCGCAGCGGCGAGCAGAGCCGCTACGTGATCGTTCACCCGTCCCAGCATTGACCGTCAGGCACCGAAGGCGGCGCTCGGGTGGCGGGTCCGCGCCCGGGTTACAATCGCGCTTTTCGTTCGGCCGACCCAGGAAGGCCGACGCAGGAGGCCTTCGAGGAGGCCGACTACAGGGGGGGTGATCCCGTGGGTTCACCCCCTTTGCGTGTCAGGCTCCGCGTGGCCCGCTCACGGGCTGTCCGGCCGGCGCTTCAGGCCACTGCATTCGAATGCAGCACATCCGCAATTTTTCGATCATCGCGCACATCGACCACGGTAAATCGACGCTGGCCGATCGGCTGATTCAGCGCTGCGGCGGCCTGGCGGATCGGGAGATGGCGGAACAGGTGCTCGATTCGATGGACCTGGAACGCGAGCGCGGCATCACGATCAAAGCGCAGACCGCCGCCCTGCGCTACAGCGCGCGCGACGGGCAGGTCTACAACCTGAATCTGATCGACACGCCTGGCCACGTCGATTTCTCGTACGAGGTCAGCCGCTCGCTGTCGGCGTGCGAAGGTGCTTTGCTGGTGGTCGACGCCTCGCAGGGCGTCGAAGCGCAGACGGTGGCCAACTGCTACACGGCCATCGAGCTGGGCGTCGAAGTGCTGCCGGTGCTGAACAAGATGGACCTGCCCCAGGCCGATCCGGAGCAGGCACGGGCCGAGATCGAGGATGTGATCGGGATCGATGCGCACGACGCGATTCTGGCCAGCGCGAAAACGGGTCAGGGCGTCGACGAAATCCTGGAACGGGTCATCGAACGCATCCCGGCGCCCGGCGGCGACCCGGCCGAGCCGTTGCAGGCGCTGGTGATCGATTCGTGGTTCGACAATTACGTGGGCGTCGTGATGCTGGTGCGGATGGTGAACGGCTCGCTCAAGCCCAAGGACAAGCTGTTGCTGATGGTCACCGGGGCGACCCATCTGTGCGAGCAGGTCGGCGTCTTCACGCCCAAGGCCCAGTCACGCGACATGCTGAGCGCGGGCGAAGTCGGTTTCGTCGTGGCCGGAGTCAAGGACCTGCGCGACGCCCGGGTCGGCGACACCGTCACGCACGTGTCGCGGCCCGCGGTCCGGGCATTGCCCGGATTCAAGGAGATCAAGCCGCAGGTGTTCGCGGGCCTGTTTCCGGTCGAATCGAATCAGTACGAGGCGCTGCGGGACGCCCTGACGAAGCTGCAGCTGAACGATTCGGCGATGCACTTCGAGCCGGAGGTATCGCAGGCGCTCGGCTTTGGCTTCCGGTGCGGCTTCCTGGGCCTGCTGCACATGGACATCGTGCAGGAGCGGCTCGAGCGCGAGTACGGAATGGATCTGATCACGACCGCCCCCTCGGTCGTGTACGACGTGCTGCTGCGCGACGGCACGCTGATCGGTGTCGACAATCCTTCGAGAATGCCGGATCCGGCCAAGATCGCCGAAATCAGGGAGCCGATCGTGGCGGTCACGGTCTTCGTGCCGAAGGAGTACGTGGGTGCGGTGATCACGCTGTGCACCAACAAGCGCGGCGTGCAGACCAACCTGAGCTACCACGCCCGGCACGTGCACCTGAGCTACGAGCTGCCGCTGGCCGAGATCGTGCTCGACTTCTTCGACCGGCTGAAGTCGGTGTCGCGCGGATACGCCTCGATGGATTACGAGCTGCGCGAGAGCCGGCCGGCCGACGTGGCGAAGGTCGACCTGCTGATCAACGGCGACCGCGTCGACGCCTTGTCGGTGATCGTGCACCGCTCCAACGCGGCCCGGCGCGCGCGCGAGCTGGTGTCCAAGATGAGGGAGCTGATTCCGCGCCAGATGTTCGACGTCGCGATCCAGGGCGCGATCGGCTCGACCATCATCGCCCGGGAAAACATCAAGGCCCTAAGGAAGAACGTGCTGGCCAAGTGTTACGGTGGCGACATCACGCGCAAGCGCAAGCTGCTGGAGAAGCAGAAGGCCGGCAAGAAACGGATGAAGCAGGTCGGAAGCGTCGAGATTCCCCAGGAAGCGTTCCTCGCCATCTTGCAAGTGGAGGATTAGTGACTCCCATGAGTGCATTGACGGCCGTCGTGTTGGGCGCGCTGGGCGCCTACGTGCTGGCGATGATCGGCGGCCAGGTCCCGACGGACTTCGCACTGTTTCTGTTCGTGTGCACGCTGGTGAGCGGACTGTACTTCGCAGCTGAAGTGTGGTTTTTCGCTCCGCGCCGACGCGAACAAACGGTGCGCGCCCTGCTGGAGTTCGATCGGCGCAACCGGCCAGCGCAGAACGCCCGCCCGGAGGTGCTCGCCAAGGAGCGCAGCGCGCTGCAGGAAGCGCTGTCGCGTCGCCCCTGGTGGGTCGAATACACGGCGGGCTTTTTCCCGGTGATCGCGCTGGTTTTCGTGCTCAGGTCGTTCCTGTTCGAGCCGTTCCGGATCCCATCCGGATCGATGATACCTACTTTGCAGGTAGGGGATTTAATCCTGGTGAACAAGTACCAATACGGAATCCGGCTGCCGGTGCTGAATCGCACGGCGCTGGAACTGGGTCACCCGCAGCGCGGGGATGTGATCGTGTTCCGTTACCCCCATCAGCCGAGTCAGGATTACATTAAGCGGGTAGTCGGGCTGCCAGGCGACCAGGTCGACTACCACGACCGCCGGCTGACGATCAACGGCAAACCGGTTCCGATGCGGGAGGTGGCCCCGTATTTCGACCCCGGGCGGGTTCAGAGCTATCTGCAGTTCATCGAGACGCTGGGCAGCGTGGAGCACAAGGCGATTTTCAGCGAAGGTGAAGGGACTCAGATTCGTCCTGCACTGCAACATACAAACCGGGACGCTTGCGTCTACAGTGCGGGCGGCGTGGCCTGTACGGTGCCGCCGGAAAGCTACTTTGTGATGGGCGACAATCGCGATAACAGCGAGGACAGTCGTTTCTGGGGGTTTGTGCCCGATCGCAACGTCGTGGGGCGCGCGTTTTTCATCTGGATGAATTTCGGCAATGTCGGACGAATCGGTCGCTTTCGTTGAACGCTGGCGCGCGGCGCCGCGACGCCAGCAGGGTCTGAGCCTGGTCAGCCTGATTTTCCTCGGGCTGATCGCCATCGTGCTGCTCACGATCGGCTTCAAGCTGGTGCCGTCGCTGATCGAGTACCTGGCGATCGATCGGGCGGTGCAGAAGATCAAGAGCGAGGGCTCCACGGTGCGCGAGATTCGGTCGGCCTTCGACCGCTATGCGACGATCGACGACATCAAGTCGATCCAAAGCAAGGATCTGGACATCACGAAGGATGCCGACGGGGTCGTGATCTCGTACGCGTATTCGTATTCGGTGTCGCTGGCCGATAACGTGCGACTGGTGATCGATTACTCGGGCTCCACGCGAGACCGGCGCGGGAAGGCACCGTGACCAGCGCCGACGGGCGGGAAAATGGATCTGGAGGCGCTTGAACAACGCCTGCAGTATCGGTTCGCCGGTGCGGCACTGTTGCAGCAGGCGCTCACGCATCGATCGCACGGCTCGGTGCACAACGAGCGGCTGGAGTTCCTCGGCGACGCGGTGCTGAACTGCGTGATCGCGCAGTTGCTGTTCCAGAAGTACGGCCGGCTCGACGAGGGCGATCTGTCGAGGCTGCGCGCCAACCTGGTCAAGCAGCAGTCGCTGTCCGAAATCGCCGAACGCCTCGGGTTGAGCGACTTTCTTCGACTCGGGGAGGGCGAGATGAAGAGCGGCGGTTTCCGCCGCCCTTCGATCCTGGCCGATACGATCGAGGCGATTTTCGGCGCGGTGTTCGTCGACGGCGGATTCGAGGGCGCGCGCGACGTGATCGCGCGGCTGTTCGAACCGGTGCTGAAGACGGTCGATCCGAAAACGCTCGGCAAGGACAGCAAGACGCTGCTGCAGGAGTACTTGCAGGCCAAGCGTCTGCCGCTGCCGGTCTACACCGTCGTCGAAACGCGCGGCGCCGCACACAACCAGGAGTTCGAGGTCGAGTGTGCGATTCCGAAGCTGGAGGTCGGCGTGCGCGGCAGCGGGCGTAGCCGGCGCGCGGCCGAGCAGTCGGCGGCCAAGCAGGCACTGGAGGCGGCGCAGGCGGTGGCCCAGGCGATGCGGCGCGCGCGCCGCAAATCCGGCCAGGCTCCGGACGCCGCGGCTGTTGCGGCGCCGCCGCGCGACGAAGCCGGCACCGAATCGGCCGAAACCGAGCCGGCCGGCCAGGCATAAGGCTGGGCCCGATGCCGGAGTTCAGAACCGGCCTGATCGCGTTGATCGGGCGGCCCAACGTCGGCAAGTCGACCTTGATCAACGCGCTGGTCGGCCAGAAGGTTTCGATCACCTCGCGCAAGGCTCAGACGACCCGGCACCGGGTTCGAGGCGTGCTGACGCGGCCCGATGCCCAGTATGTGTTCGTCGATACGCCGGGGCTGCAGTGGCAGCGTCGATCGCTGCTGTCGGACCGGATGAACGCGGCCGCCGTGTCGCTGATCGGCGAAGTCGACGTGGTGGGGCTGATGATCGATGCGCGCGGATGGCGTCCCGAGGACGAACGTATCGCACGACTGCTGCCGCGCGCGCCCGACGGCGGCGGGCGGGTGGTGCTGATCATCAACAAGATCGATCAGCTGCACAGCCGCGACCGGCTGCTGCCCTTGATCGAGACTTCGCGCCATCTGTATCCGTTCGCCGACATCGTTCCGGTCAGCGCCGAACGAGGCGATCAGCTGGACGAACTGCTGCAGGTGTTGCGCGCCAAACTGCCGCCCGGCGCGCCGCTGTTCGATCAGGACCAGTTGACCGACCGCAGCGTGCGTTTCATCGCTGCCGAGCTGGTCCGGGAGAAGGCGATCCGGCTGCTCGGCGACGAGATCCCGTACGGGCTCGCCGTCACGATTGAGCGCTGGACCGAATCGGAGGGCAGGGCGCTGATCGAGGCGACGGTCTGGGTCGAACGCGAATCGCATCGCGGCATCGTGATCGGGGCCGACGGCGGCAAACTGAAGGAAATCGGCACGATGGCGCGGCTGGAGATCGAGCAGGTGCTGGAGAAACCGGTTCATCTGGACCTTTGGGTGAAGCTGTGCCAGCGCTGGCGCGACGACCCGGCACAGATGGCGCGGCTCGGCTACGGGCTGCGGGAGTGAAGTGAACGACGCACGGCAGCTTGTCGTTGATCCGGCCGATCCGCTCGAGCGCACGCCCGCGCGGCGCGCCGCGGGAGGCGAGGCGCGGGTGGACCATCAGCCGGCCTTCGTGCTGCACAGCTACGCCTGGCGCGAGACCAGCCTGATCGTCGAAGTGCTGAGCCGGGACTTCGGCAGGATGGCGCTGGTGGCTCGCGGCGCCAAGCGCCCGACCTCGCAGTTCCGCGGGATCCTGATGCCGTTCTCGCCGCTGGCCCTGTCCTGGTCCGGCCGCTCCGAGCTCAAGTCGCTGGTGCGCGCGGAGTGGCAGGGCGGACTTGCGCCGTTGCGAGGAGACGGCCTGCTGGCGGCGTTCTATCTGAACGAGTTGATGGTGCGCCTGCTGCCGCGCGCCGATGCCCATCCGCCGCTGTTCGGGTCCTACGTGCAGTCACTGGCCGCGCTGGCCGGCCAGCACGGCGATCACGATCGGGTTCTGGGCAGCTTCGAGCTGGACCTGCTGCGCGATCTGGGGGTCGTACCGTCGTTCCAGATCTGCGGCGACGGCGAGCCGATCGATCCGGACCACTGGTACTGCGTCGATCTTCAACGAGGTCTGCAGCGCAGCCTCGATTCGAACGATCCGGAGCGCCTGCCCGGCTTGACCGTTCTGGCGCTGGCGCGTCGCGATCTTTCCGACCCTTCGACGCTCGCGGCGGCGCGGCCCGTTCTGCGACGACTGATCGGATACCATCTGGAAGGAAAGCCGCTGAACGCGAGACGCGTGCTGATGGATCTGCGCGCGCTTTGATCGGCGGCGCGAACCCTCACTGCCGCCCCTGGACGATTTTCCGAAGGATCGGACGGATGGTCTCGTTGAGCGTGAATTTGAACAAGGTCGCGCTGTTGCGAAATTCCCGCAAGCTGGACATCCCGAGCCCCGTTCACGCCGCGATGCTGGTGCTGGAGGCTGGCGCCGACGGAATCACGGTTCATCCGCGCCCGGATGAACGCCACATCCGGCCGTCGGATGTTCGCGATCTGTCGGCGCTGTTGAAGTCATCCTGGCCGGCGGTCGAGCTGAACATCGAAGGAAATCCGCTTCATCAGCTGATGGATCACGTGCGGACGGTGCGGCCCCAGCAGTGCACGTTCGTGCCCGATGAAGTCGGCGCCGCAACGTCCGATCACGGCTGGGATCTGAAGCGGGATGAGCCGCGGCTGCTCCCGCTGATCGCCGAAGCGCGCTCGCTCGGCTGCCGCGTGAGCCTTTTCATGGACCCGGACCCGTCGCAAATGGCGTTCGCGCGCCAGTTGGGCGCCGACCGCGTCGAGCTGTACACCGAGCCGTACGCGCGGGCGTTCGCCACGCCGCAGCAGCAGGTGTGTGCGGGGCGTTACCAGGAGGCCGCGCGCGCCGCGTTGCAGGTGGGCCTGGGCGTGAACGCCGGCCATGACCTGAATCTGGCCAACCTGGCCGCGTTTCTGTCGGCGGTACCGGGCGTTCTGGAAGTGTCGATCGGGCACGCGCTGATCGCCGACGCGCTGGAGTTCGGGCTGCCGCGCACGGTCGGCCTGTATCTGGCGCAGATCAGACGCGCCGAGGCGAGCGCGCGGGAGCTGCAGTGATATTCGGCATCGGCCATGACGTGATCGAAATCGAGCGCGTGGCGGCGGTACTGGCGCGGCGCGGGGAGCGTTTCGCCTCGCGCGTGCTGGGCCCGCGCGAGCTCGCCGTGTACCAGAGCCGTCGCCGTCGATCTCAGCAGCGGGGCATGGCTTTCCTGGCAACCCGGTTTGCGGCCAAGGAAGCGATCTCGAAGGCGGTCGGGCTCGGCATGCGGCTTCCGATGACCTGGCGTGCCGTCGAGATCGTCAACGAGGCCAGTGGGCGGCCGTGCGCTATCGCCAATGGCCCCTTCGCGGCCTTTCTCGAGGGCAAGCGGCTGCGGATTCACGTGTCGGTGAGCGACATCGCAAACCTGGCGGTCGCGCACGCGGTGGCCGAGACGGTCGACCGATAGGAGGGGGACCATGCTGGGCCCGATGGTGATCGACGTTGCAGGCATCGAGCTGACCGCCGAGGAACGCAAGCGCCTGCAGCATCCGCTGGTCGGGCAGGTCGTGCTGTTCACCCGCAATTTCGAATCGCCCGAGCAGCTGAGCGAGCTCAGTCGCGAAATCCGGGCCCTGCGCGAGCCGCCGCTTCTGATCTGCGTCGACCACGAAGGAGGGCGGGTGCAGCGGTTTCGCGACGGATTCTCGCCGATCCCGAGCATGTCGCGGCTCGGTGAGCTATGGGACCGCGACGTGCTGGCTGCCTGTCGAACCGCGATCTCGATCGGGTACTTGATCGCCGGGGAGCTGCGCAGTCGCGGGGTGGACCTGACGTTTGCCCCGGTGCTCGATCTGGCCTGGGGCCGCAGTGCCGTGATCGGCGACCGCGCCTTGCATGCGGACCCTCGCGTGGTGTCGATGCTGGCGGCCCACCTGTTGCACGGCTTCGCACTGGCCGGCATGGCCAACTGCGGCAAACACTTTCCCGGGCACGGTTGGGCCGAAGCCGATTCGCACCATGAAGTTCCGGTCGACCCGCGCCCGCTGGATCAGATCCTGGCGCAGGACGCCGCGCCCTATCGGTGGCTTGGCGTTTCGCTGAGCTCGGTCATGCCGGCGCACGTGGTGTACCCGGAAGTGGATACGTTGCCGGCCGGATTTTCGCGCCGCTGGATCGGCGAGATCCTAAGGGGCACTCTGGGATTCGGCGGGGCCGTGTTCAGCGACGACCTGTCGATGGCCGGAGCGGGCATCGCCGGCGACCTGCACGCCCGCGCACGGGCGGCGCTGCAGGCGGGCTGCGACTTCATCCTGGTGTGCAACGATCCGGATAGCGTCGACCGCCTGCTCGCCGGTCTGCGCTGGCAGGCCGGCAGCGGATTCGCGCAGCGTCTGGCACGTATCGCTCCCAGAGGCTCGTTCGCCGATCGGCTGCTGCGGCACGACGATGTGTACCGCGCGGCGTTGCACGACCTGGGTCAGATCAGTCGCACTTGAAACAAGCCCCGCACCGCATTGCACAGGTACAGTTGCTGTGCGCGCTGCAGCTCGTGCCGCAGGATCGTGCGCTCGACGGCCGAGACAGCCGGGTCGGCCAGCAATTGCGACCTCATCACGCCCGGCAACGCGCCCGATTCGAGCGGCGGGGTTGACAGCTGCCCGTCGAGGCGGACGAACACCGAGCTGCGCGCGCCCTCGACCAGCTCATCGCGCTCGTTCAGGAAGAGCACGTCCCACAGTCCCTCGGACAAGGCCTGTTGCAGCGCCGGGTCGTACAACGGCCGATACGTGGTCTTGTGGGGCTGGTGCCAGGCGTCCGAACGGAGGGTCGGGCGCGCGATCCGCACCGCGGGCATGGTGCCGGCGGCTGGGATCTGCAGCGGTTCGGACGAAACCCTGACTCTTCCAGCCTTGTTCAGCGTCAGGCGGACGCGCCACGGCCCGGCCGCCAGGGCGGCAAGCGCACCGGTGAGTGCGGCGGCGAGGCGGTCCGGATCGAAATGGAAGCCGAAGTGCCCGGCCGATTGCTGCAGGCGCCTGCGATGGTGTTCCCACAGCGCGACCCACGCCGACAGCGCCGTCTGCTCCAGACTACGCTGCTGCGCAGCTACGGCTGGCAAGTCGGCCCGCATCGTCTCGATCAGCTCGAAACCCGGGTCGGTGTGCGTCAGGAAACGGGCTTTGATGAAGCACTCGTTCCATTCGTCCAGCGCTGTGGAATCGGCGACCACGCCGCCGCCGATTCCGAGCCGGCCGCGCCCGCCCGGCTCCAGCTCCAGCGTGCGGATCGCGACGTTCAGCGACAGGGTTCCGTCCGGATCCAGGTAGCCGATCGATCCGGTGTAGATGCCGCGAGCGCGCTGCTCCAGCTGCGCAATGATCTGCCGGCTGCGATGCTTGGGGGCTCCCGTCACCGAACCGCAGGGGAACAGCGCCCGCAGAATGCGTTCGAGTCCGACTTGCGGCGAAAGGCGACCCTGCACGGTCGAAGTCATCTGCAGCACGGTGTCGAAGGTCTCGACGTCGAACAGGCTTTTTACCCGGACCGAGCCCACTTCGCACACCCGTCCCAGGTCGTTGCGCAGCAGATCGACGATCATCAGGTTCTCGGCGCGCGATTTCGGATCGGCGCGCATCTCGTCGGCGACGCTGCGATCCTGCTCGGGGTTTTCGCCGCGCGCTCGGGTGCCCTTCATCGGCCGGGTCTGGATCGACTCGCTGCGCCGGTGAATGAAAAGTTCCGGCGACAGCGAGACGATGCTACGGTCCGCGAGCTCGATCAGCGCGGCATAGGACACCTTCTGGCGTGCGCGCAGCTGCCGGTACAGCGCGAGCGGCTCGCCGAACCAGCGAAAATGCAGCGGAAAGGTCAGGTTGATCTGGTAGGTGTGGCCGTCGCGGATGAACTGCTGCACCTCGTCGAAGCGGCGTTCATATTGATCGCGCGTGAGCGCCGGTTCCACCGCGGCCACGCCCGCGGGCGCCGCTTCGGCGTGCCTCGCACGCAGCTCCTGATCGATCCAGCCGTCGACGTCGCGCGTGGTTCCGGCCAGCACGGATTCGAACGCCAGGGCCTGCGCCACGCAAGCGCGAGCGCCGAGCGCCGGCGTGACCGCAGCCGCGTCCAGCAGGTTGCCGAATTCGTAGTCCAGCAGCAGCAGCACCGGCAGGCCCCTGCGGCGCCACGACTCGATGGTCCCGAAAAAGCCGGCGAGGTCCTGCGGCCTGCGGCACAAGGTCGACCCGGCCGGGCGCCGGTACAGGCGGCTGCGCGCCTCGCCGCCGGCGAGCATGTCCTCGAGAAGTACGAACGCGCCCGATCCAGCCATGATCGGCCCCGGTCAGCTGGCGAGCCGGGCCCGGTCAGGTCAGGCGCGTTCCAGGTAAGACCCGCTGTCCGTGCTCACGCGTATCTTCTCGCCTGCGCTCACGAAGCCCGGAACCTGCACGGTTATGCCGGTCTCCATCTTGGCGGGCTTGAACGAATTGGTCGCCGTTGCGTTGCGGATACCCGGTTCGGTCTCGACGACTTCCAGCACCACGCTGGTGGGAAGCAGGATCCCGATCGGGCGGTTGTTGTGGAAGTTGATCTGCACTTCCATGTTAGGAAGCAGATATCCGCTCTGGCCTTCGAGGAAATCGGCCGGCAGTGTCAATTGTTCATACGTTTCGTTGTCCATGAAAACGTAGCTGTCACCGTCCTGATACGAGTAGGTCATCGCCCGCGAATCAATGGACGGGCGCTCGATCTTCTCGTCGGTCGAAAGCCGTTCGTTGCGCTTCTGGCCGGACTGGATGTCCTTGATCTCGATCTGCATATAAGCGCCGCCCCGGCCACCCACGTGGACGTGGTAGGACTTCAGCACGCGCCATAGCCGCTTGTCCCATTCGAGCAAATTGCCGACGCGGATTTCGGTCGCGAGGATCTTGGCCATCTTAAGTTTCCCGTTCGCTCAGTTTCCAATGCCCCGCTCCCGGGGCCTTACAATGCCCCCGCGTCCGCGGTGAAAAACCGCTCATTATATTGCGACTCAGCAGCCGGCCGTGACGGAACCGCCGCGCTTCGATCCGAAGCCCGTAATCGAAAGCCTCCCGCACCTGCCGGGGGTGTACCGCATGCTCGATGCGAAGGGCGCGGTGCTGTACGTCGGCAAGGCGGGCGACCTGAAAAAGCGGGTCGCGTCCTACTTTGGGCGTGCCGTGGGTCCGCGCACCGCGCACATGTTGCAGCGGGTGGCGCGGATCGAAACCACGGTGACCCGGTCCGAAGCCGAGGCGCTGCTGCTCGAAAACAACCTGATCAAATCGCTGCTGCCGCGCTACAACGTGCTGTTCCGCGACGACAAGTCGTATCCGTACCTGAAGTTCAGCGACCATGCGTTTCCGCGAATCGCCTATTACCGCGGCGTGATCGACCGGCGCGCGCGTTACTTCGGCCCCTTCCCGAACGCCTGGGCGGTCAAGGAGACGATCCAGCAGCTGCAGAAGGCTTTTCGCCTGCGCACCTGCGAGGACAGCGTGTTCAGCCACCGCTCGCGTCCCTGCCTGTTGCATCCGATTGGCCGGTGCAGCGCCCCCTGCGTGGGTTTGATCAGCGGCGAGCACTACGGGCAGGACGTCGAGCGCGCAGTGCGGTTCCTGAATGGCGCGGGCGGAGATGTGGTAGCAGAGCTGGAGCAACGGATGAACGAGGCGGCCGCGCAGCTCCGTTACGAAGAGGCGGCCGAGCTCAGGGACCGGCTGGCCGCGATCGCGCGTGTTCAGCACCAGCAATCGGTCGACATCAGCGGCCAGGCGGGCGAGCTCGATGTCGACGTGATTGCGGTGGCGATCGAGGGGAGCAGCGCCTGCGTGAACCTGGCGATGATCCGGGGCGGCCGTCACCTGGGCGATCGCCCGTATTTTCCGGTCGGGGCCCCGTCGGAGCCCGATCCGGCCGATCTGCTCGAGGCGTTCATGTCGCAGCACTACGTCGAACAGCAGTGCCCGCGCCTGGTGCTGGTGGGGGCCGACCTGGACGCCGAGGAGCTTGCCGCAGCGCTGTCGACGCCCGATCGGACCGTGCAGATCGTCGGCCCGCGCGACCCTGGAATGCGCGGACAGCGCCGCCACTGGCTGGAGATGGCGCAGGCCAACGCGAACCTGGCGCTGGCGCGCCACATCGCCGAGCACGGTTCGCAGCAGGTCCGCACGCGCGCCCTGATCGAGGCACTCGGGCTGGAAATCGAGGACCCGGAGCAGCTGCGGATCGAGTGCCTCGACGTCAGCCACACGGCGGGGGAGGCGACCCAGGCGTCGTGCGTGGTCTTCCAGGGTCACCAGATGCGCCCGGCGCTGTATCGCCGGTTCAACATCGAAGGCATCGAGCCGGGCGACGATTACGGTGCGATGCGCCAGGCGGTCACGCGCCGTTACGAGGCGGTGGCGCGCGCCGAAGGGGTCGTGCCGAACCTGGTGCTGATCGACGGCGGCGCCGGCCAGGTCGAGGTGGCGCGACAGGTCTTCGGCGAGCTCGGACTGGATCCGGCCTTGCTCGTAGGCGTGGCCAAGGGCGAGCAACGCAAGGTCGGGCTCGAAACACTCGTGTTTGCGGACGGCCGGGCGGCGCTGGTGCTGGGTCGGGAATCGCAAGCCTTGATGCTGATCGCGCAGATACGCGACGAAGCCCATCGCTTCGCGATCACCGGCATGCGCGCGAGGCGCGCTCGCGCGCGCCAGGTATCGCAGCTCGAGGAAATGGAGGCCATCGGTCCAGTGCGGCGGCAGCGACTGCTGGCGCGGTTCGGAGGTCTGAAGGGGCTGATGGCGGCTTCGATCGACGACATCGCCGAGGTGCGCGGCATCTCGCGTAAGCTTGCCGAAAGGATTTACTCCCAGCTTCATGGCACGGCGCGACTCGCCGAACCGGTCGAACATGGCGAGCCCACTTAGTCTGCCGATGCTGCTCACCTGGGCGCGCATCGCGATGGTGCCGCTGGTGGTCGGCGTCTTCTATCTGCCGGATGCGTGGATCGCGCCGTCGGTGAAGAACATCACCGCCTGCTCGCTGTTCACGCTGGCCGCCATCACGGACGCTTTCGACGGCTACCTGGCGCGGCGGTACGGACAGACCAGCCAGCTGGGGGCGTTTCTCGATCCGGTGGCTGACAAGCTGATGGTGTGCGCCGCGCTGGTCGTGCTGCTCGGGCTGGGGCGCATCGATGCGCTGGTCGCGCTGGTCATCATCGGCCGGGAAATCGCGGTGTCGGCGCTGCGCGAATGGATGGCGCGGGTTGGCGCGGCCCGCAGCGTGGCAGTCAGCTCGCTCGGCAAGATCAAAACGATTGCTCAGATGATCGCGATCCCGGTGCTGTTATTCCACGACCCCTTGTTCGGGATCATCGACCTGCGGCCGCTCGGCACCGCGTTGATCTACCTGGCCGCCGTGCTGACCACGTATTCGATGCTGTATTACCTGAAGCTCGCGTGGCCGCACCTGGACGAGCGACAGTGACGGCGGCCAATGCGCTTTGGGACCGCGCAGCGCCAAGATATAATGGACCGGGACCATGCGGGAATAGCTCAGTTGGTAGAGCGCAACCTTGCCAAGGTTGAGGTCGCGAGTTCGAGACTCGTTTCCCGCTCCAG